>Ga0207710_10000914_pt1 | contig 15810 bp, 14 predicted proteins | sample KBSS24metaG_FD_184400 | JGI IMG/M metagenome (GOLD analysis project Ga0207710, IMG submission 184400) | Switchgrass rhizosphere microbial communities from Kellogg Biological Station, Michigan, USA - KBS S2-4 metaG (SPAdes) (version 2) | ecosystem: Host-associated > Plants > Roots > Rhizosphere...
GCCCTGAAGTAGGTAAGCGGGTTCGGGACATGCAGAAATACAACAAGAATGTCCGCGCTGCACTCGGCCAATTCGAGAAGAACGGAAACCGAAACCACAACACGCCAAAGCTTGATGAGGCCATCTCGGTCATGCGAGATCCGGCGGGGGGTATTGCAAAGCTTAATAGTGCAAATACCGCTACGCCCGTGTTTCGGAAAGCGGCTCTTAAGTCGCAAGAGGTCGACTACTCAGTACGGAGTTGAGATGATCTTGATACCCACCTACTATACCGATTACGAATGGCAGGGGACAGTGATTCTCAATGGATTTGATCCGTCTGGAAATTACATAGGACAGTACGTTGCAGATGTGGCGATGGCTGTAGATTCCACAGAGACTTGGGACGCATTCTACGAGAATTATTATTACGAAAGCCAAGGCTATCTGCTGTATGGCAATCCAGGGTTCGAGCTGGGAACGCCTAAGGATTCGCAGGATCCTGGACTGCTACAACCATTAAATATCGCCCGAAGATCGGATATTCGGAAAGCGCATGCTAGTGCAATGACACCTCAGGCGCCATTTGGCGGGCCGCCGGGAGGAATCTTGATGAGACCGAAAGTAAGATGGGTGTTGAAATGCACGGCAATCGGTTCAGCAGGGATGGCAGTTCGGTGTGGCGTTGCGCTCCTTTTCGGAGGAGGGCCATATGTGCCCTGTCAAGCTGCGGGTTCCGCCGGGGTTTTCACCGTCTGTATGCTGACTGCGATCTTTTCGGCTTGAAGGGGGATACTCTTTTATGCGATACGTCTGGTTAGCACTAGCCTTCTTAGTTGCGATGGTCGCCGTAGTTATCTGTCGCCGACTTGGATTCTCGCAAGAGACAACTGCTACCTTAGCCGCAATTCCCACGTTGCTTGTACTGTTTCCCTTTGTGAAACGGTGGATGCCAAAGACTAACTTTGCGTATTGGGCAATTGGTGTCGTATTTGCGGCGGGCGTTTCATGGTTACTTTATCTCGCTGTTTCCGGCGTATCTTTTAAGTAATTTGTGAAGGCGAGACTTGGGAAGCGGCGAGTTTGGCTCGCCGCCTTTTGTTAAGTTAGAAGCGCCATGCAAGAAGCCGATTGGCTGGGAGTACGCTCAATTATCTCCATTGTGAGATACCTCGCACTGTTGCAAGAAACTGAGCATTTCTGCCGATGGCGACAGGAAAAAGTTGCGAAGATTGTCCCGTATGGCCCGCCACTTCAGATCAATACTTTGTACTACGGCTTCCTAATCGAGATCGAGGCGGTCGCCGTTACCGCTGAAACGTGAAAGCCGACACAAACACATCTCCGGCGAAACAGGTCGCCAGTTTCATCGCGAAATTCGATCCGCGAATTGCGAAACTGGCGCGCTCGGCGCGTTCCGTTCTACGTAAAAGATTTCCCACAGCGATCGAACTCGTCTATGACAACTACAACGCGCTCGCAATCGGTTACAGCTCCACGGAAAGAACCTCCGATGTCCTCTTCTCCCTCGCGGTTTACGCGCGTGGCGTGAATCTCTATTTCATGTACGGCCGCTCGTTACCGGATCCTCACAAACTCTTACAGGGCAGCGGCAGTCAGGGTGCGTTCGTGCGACTGGACGATGTGTCGGTGCTGGATGAGCCGCGTGTGAAGGCACTGATCGCGGCGGCCGTGAAGCAGGCTCAACCGCCGCTTCCAGCGCGCGGCGGCTACACGATCGTAAAATCAATTTCCGCAAAACAACGCCCCAGACGGGTTTAACTCAACGTCGCGATTAATTGCCGCAAGTCACCTGAACGAATGGCGTGGCTCGAGACCCGGCTGGCTGTAGTGTGAGAGCTGGAGGATCGATGGGAGCTAACGCCGGCCGCAAAATATTAGAAGGCCCCAGCCCTGAAAGGCATAATACTGGCATTGTGAGGTGTTGGCACGGCTTGTGTTCCGCAGTTCATGGTTTTAGTTTTACTGTCACAGTTACTTCACTCACCCGATTTTCAGTCACAGTCACTTGTTGTCTCCCTACGTCATCAAGAGCAGGTGCACCCGGCGGGGCCATCATCACACTCAGTTCATAAGTGCCTGCCGCCAAACGCTCGATCAAAAAACGGCCGCGTGAATCCACTTCAGGAGATGACCTTCCGTCTAGTCGCGATTTTGACGAATTCTCATTCAGCCGGCTAATTGAGACTATGATGCGAGCGGCGCGCAATGGCTCGCCGTTTTCAAACTTTATTTGTCCACGTATCGCACCTGTGAGCTCAACAACTTTTGCTACGATGCGTAGTCCGGCAACTTGCTCACCATCTTTCAAGTTGATATCGCCGGATCGTCGCACGCCGTTTTGCTCGACACTTGCGATCTCCAACGCGCTCAACGGAGAGTATATTCTTTGCCACAGACGAAGTCGGATCATCCCTGCCGTTAGCCCATCGATCTTAAAACTACCATCCGGATTTACCTGTATCCGATTGATCGGAGTGTAATCCGGTGTGGAGAGGTTCGGAACGAAGGCAGAAACAAGTAAGTCGCTCAGCTTCGGTGCAGCAACTTTATCGTCTGAGTTCTCGACGACTACCACACCTGTCAGACTGGCCCCCCTCATGGCTTTGATCTCCAGTCCGGTTAGATCTTTGTCGATGACATCAACCGTCAAAGGATCGGCTCGCCAGTCACTAGGCGAAAAAATGAAGAGCTTGTAGCTTCCGGGTGTGGCGCCCTCTAACTTGAATTCTCCGTTACTGTCGGAATTGAATAATCCTGATGAGGCAGAAAAGTCGCTTTGCTGGACGACAAGGCGGACGTTGGGAAGTGGCTTGCTGGTTTCACCGTCGATGATTCGGCCCGTGAGCTTGAAGGTGGAAGCGGCACTCGCCACGATGTCGATATCTTTAATCTCGCTTGACTCAGTTACTTCGAGAATTGTTGCTTTCTCAGGATCAGTTACCGATGGATAGAAGGTTTGCCTGAAGATCTTTTGCGTGTATCCCGGAATACCTGGCATAGGAATTTGTCTGGGCACAGGTTGTCCTACAGACACTTTGTATTTTCCTGGACGTAAGCCAGAAGCCTCGTAAATTCCGCGATCGTCGGTACGGAACCAGGCGAATTTGTGCCGCTCGTAATCGGATTCCGGTTCGACGCGGACCACACTTACGGTTGCTTTAAGCGGTTGCCCATCAGCGTCTGTGATTCTTCCTGTAATCGCTCCGCTATGGACCATCGCAAAATTAATGTCCCGGATAGTTTCTCCTGCGGTAATGGTCAGTCGCCGGTCATTTTCTACGACGAGTGCAGGCGCGACCGGATAGACTAGATAATCGCCTGTGGGAACGTTGTTAATAAGATAGTTTCCGTCGATATCAGTGAGTGCGCGGTTATGCGAGCGTTCCTCGGCGTCTCTGTAGTTAGTGTCTATTGCTATCACGAGAACTGAGGCCACACCTTTGTTTTTGAAGGTAACTTTCCCACTGATACTGCCAGTTTGATCTTGCTGCGCGTGTGCAAAAAAAGCCGCAGCGACTAAGAAGATAATACAAGCGACGGCTCGACGGCTTGAGGAGACCATAGTGAGTTCCTTTCAAGATGGCGCGCTAATGATAACGCCGGCAATGAGATTTGTCTGCACAAATTCAGGCGTTAGTGGCTGAAAGTAATGATTGACCACGCGCCGCAAGCAAGCCTAACGCGTTGGCCACGACTTTGGCTGCCGTACTCGTCGTTTCAGTTGTCGGCATTCTAATGATAGGCCCACCTCTCACATCAAGTAGTGCCGCAATGCAGCAGGAGAGAACCCTGGAGACCAAATATATACGTGAGCATCTGCCCATCAGGGTCAAAATCAAGAAGGAAAAGGAAGAGTCGTTCAAAGACTCCGGCTCAGCCTCAGTTCAGACGGGGTTTGCAAAGAACTTGTCTACAGCTCAATAGAGTGCACTGCTGGAACTGAGAAGTTTAAATTGTCAAAGAATCGTCGTCTTTGAATGCGGCTTTGCGCCAGCGCCGACGCCTGCACGTCCACCTTCCGCTACTTGGTTCGTGGCTCATGCGGGCTAGATGTAGCGGAATCCAGATCCTATCGGTCTCGTGATAATCCTTACATTGGTGGAGCTTTTCTCCCGTGTACGTGGAGTTCTCTAGACGTATTCGAGAAGTTTGTCTGGGGCCCGGCGAGAAATGGGGCGGTTGCGAGGGACACTTCTATCGGCAAGTGGGTGCCAGCAAAGCGCGTTGTGCCAATCAACATTCCGAATCCATTTGATCAATATTTCGATGTTCCCCCTGAAACGATAGATACAACCTATACTCCTGGCTACTGGATCTACGCTCTCGCTCCATCCCTTAAGATCACGTTCGCACAAACTTCGCCACAGAACCCCAACAGTGTCATTTCGCTTGTCGATAGAACGTTATCAAGCAAACGCTGCAACGATTTTATGGGTGCAGTGCTCCGAGCTGCTTCAACAAAAGATAACCCAGTGTTACATGGCGGAAACATTGAACTCATCTTCGATGACTTTTTGAGTCAAAGCGCCGGACTATCTAGGTCTACTCTGAATGGCACTCCCTACGGCTCTGCCACGGGTACCATAGGTAAAAATGGGACGATTTATTCGTACCTGACTAAAGACAAAACGGAGACTCAGGATCGAGCTGATGCGCGTACCATTGTAAATGAACTACCTCATATTGCAGGTACGAAGGGCGGATGGCCACGTGAGGAGTACGACGACTTTGCTTTAGCCCAAGCTACGCATTCGACCTCCTATGGTGCAAACTTTAGTCTGGTAGGCAATTACCCGACTGATCCGCGTTTTGGTAAACTTGCGGGTCGACCGAAAAATCCCTTCTCCGACCCGAAGGCGCAACGAAATCGCTATGACAGCCGCTGGAGTAATTATTTTCACAATATCCTAAGGCAAGAATGCGCTTTACCGCAGTGAGTGGACGAGATGAATAATAATCCAAAGTTTCCATTGCTGATATTTGTAACGGTGTTCTGTTTATTAGTAGGGGCCAGTTGCATGAGTTCAGGGGATCGACCGATCCTTGGAACTGCGGATCTCGCAGCAAGTGCGTATCAGCGTACCAAGTCCACTTCGACGCTGATCCCGAGAGTTAGTTCTACGCCCCTGCCTACTGATTGGCATGACCTCGTACCACTCCATTCAAATCGCGCTGACGCAGAACGAGTACTTGGGAAACCACAGAAAAGCCGCTACTCGACATCCATATACGAAACGGCTCACGATCGAATTGATATCTTATATTCTGAGGGCCCTTGCGAAGCTAGTGAGGTCGAACGCTGGAACGTTTCCAAGGATGTAATAATCCGGATCGATGTCAGGCCCAAACAGACGGTTCCTGTTGAGGCGTTAGTTTTAGACAGAAATAGGTATGTTAAGACGAGAGAATCGCACCCTGACAATTGGTTTACCTACTGGAACAAAGACGATGGAATAAGAGTCGAAACGATAAAAACGGGTCAAGTCGAAGACGTTAATTCAATCACGTATGGACCCAAAGCCAAAGATCAGTCTCTCAGTTGTCCTCCTAAGTAAGACCTTCGCTCAAAGGGGACATTCAGGCGTTAACTCGCAGGCTATGGCGTAGGAACACGGGCGGGCTTCTGATTCAGGACGGAGCGCGCTATTGCGATGGTGGCGTTTGTGCGGGGGGCTTCGGCTTGGAAGCCACGGGCTAGTTGGACCGTGCCGTCGTAGTCTTCGTTGGCTAAAGCACTGAAGATTCCTTCGATATCAAAGTCGGGAACGTTGTGTGGGCTGACGCTGATTACGTTCTTGCTGTTTATCGTTTGCGTAACCGTGCCGCCTTCACCTGTAAACCCGTCGGTTGAGTTGGCTGCTTTGACTGCCTCAAAGATCGCTTCTGAGACTCGCGCAGGGTCGACCACTCTCAAAGCATTGGCGATCGCGAATAAAGCGCGCGGCCGATCCAGATCGCCACTGTCAATACGTCGCGCCTCGGCAGTTGCGGTTTCGAGCAAAGATGAAGCTTTTTCGCGATCGGTTTTCGCCAGAAGTTTCGCTGTTTGAGTCAAGACCCACACTCGTTGAATGTGAGTTAACTCTCCAATGCGATTCAGCTCCAAAGCCACATCAACCTTCTTCTTCTCGACGGCACTGACAGCCAACCCCCAGTCAACCCATCTTACGGCTTGTTTGCGAAATTCGCTTTCTTCAATCTTGCTTACATAGTCGCGAGCCTTCAGGTCGTCTTTTCCCAACGCGAGCGTGGCAAGTTTGAAATAAAGCTGATCACGCTCGTCCGAAGTCTTCGCATGATCGATCTCATCGAGAAGGGAGGATTCCTGAGCTGCAAACGGCTCCTCGGGAGTGATGCCTTTTCGGACTGATTCAGTTTCTCCACGACGAACGCTGTCGCTCACTAACGAATGGAGTGCCTCAAATTGGACCCGCATTGACGCAGCCAATTCCCTCGGTGCGTACTGCTCAAACAACGGTAGCAGACGTTTGACCACCATATATTTGCCGGGAATTCCCGTGGTGCTTTGATCCTCGTCCGGTGGTGGCTGCGGTCGCAATAGCACCGCGCTGGCGGTCTGGAAAAAAGCTACCTGCAGTTGCGGGCTGACATTCGCCGGCGACGTGGCCGGCACGAAAGACGCTGAGGCGGCGCCCTCGGTGTTGAAGATAACGTACGAGTTAGGCGTAAAAATGTACGAGGAAAGCAGCGAGACCGTATTTGCGTCGGCCATCATATTGTTGCCAGTGCTAGCCAGCATAGCCGCATAACGTTGGTCGGCAGCCGCGGCATCCTTCTGCCGCAGTAGCGTAAGAAAATCCAGAGTTGAGCTGGTCACACTACCCAGAACCGGCTCAGCCAATTGCAGCGCGCGTTCGGTATTGCCCGTGCGCAACAAATTTTCCGCAAGGCTCAATCTCTGCCGCACGGCTTCGGGAACGTCCCACAAACCGGTGCTCGATTTTTCTGTTTTGTCCTCCGACGACTGACTCTCTTTCAACTTTTCCAGAAACTCCTCAGACAAGACTCGATCATGTGGAGCAACAAGTCTCAAGACCTCTTTGCGCAGATCAGGATTCGAGACGATTGAAGATAGTGTTGCCGCGCTAACTTCCTCTGGCTTTATTGATACGGCGCCATCGCGGATATTGAGTCGCTCATTGGCTTCCTGATTGGCGATCTCCGCAGCTTCCCAAGCCTTCCTGAAAAGTGTTCGCCCCTGTTCGGCATCAATCTCCCAAAGCGCATCCGCAATTCTGGCGAGTGCGCGCGCGCGCAACGCTTGATCCCGAAAACTCCGCGCGTCGCTGGCCAGTGAGACCAACAGCGAGCGCGCCTGCGCCTGTCGCTCTTTTTGAATGCGTTCGGCTTCCAGTTTTGCGTCTGATTTTTCTTTAGCGGACTTAACTGGCGCTTTGGGCTTCTGCGCCGGAGGTTGAGGAAATGCAGACTGCGAAAGAATTAAAGTAAACCCGACAGTAACAAATAATCTGAGGTACTTCATGGTTTACCTCACCCGTTGCCGCAGGACATCTTGTAAGCGCCGATCAAAACCCAGGCGACGCGCTTCGAATCCTTTGCATAAAACGACAGCATGTACGGACGACTGACGACGACCATGTAGTGCGCGCTCGCGTCTCTTGGGCGCCACCAGTAAATAAATCTTCCTTGTCTCTGGCCCGTTTGCGTGAGTGCAATCGTCGAAGGATCACGGAGTTTTAGCAGTCGTGCCAGTCCCTCGGAAGCAACTCGCTGCGGATCACTGAAGGTCCACTCTTCTTTTCCTAGATCTGCTCGCTCCTGTGCTTTGATTAAAACGCTTCTGTTGGAAACCTCGTTAAGGATTTCGTACCCGCAGTTATCTCGGAGATTCGGTTGATCGGGCCAGGCGCCGTAATCCAGCTCCGTGGATTCGTGTGGATCAACGGAGACGATCTGTTCAATCGCCAGCAGGCTGCAACAACCCATATGACCGTAGCCCCCAAAACTATTGACCTCATTGTTCACCTGCTCGCCGGAAAAGAAGCGTCCCGCAATCGTTGCATGCACTATTGAATCGCGTCCGCTCCAAATCAGTTTGTCAAACTGTTTGAAGCGATCATCCTGGACCAACTCAACGGAGATACCTTCAACGACCAGCGATTGCGGTCGCGTGCGCTCCGCCGTCACGCCGCAACAGTACATCGTGCCTGACTTAGCTGTTCCTCCATACTCGAGCCACACCTCCGGCCATGATTCACAGTTCGGATCGAAGAGAGTGAAATCTTCGAAGCCATGCGACACGAAACCGGTTACTTCGATGAGTTTGTGATTGTAGGCTTTTGGATCGCTCCTTAATTTGCAAAGCGAGATCTTGAGCGGTCCATCAGTTGATTGGACCTCAGCAGGCTGATTAGTCACGGTGCGTTTGAAGGCGTGATGGACCATCGCCGTTCCGCCGGCGAACACGAGTAGCGTCAGGAATACAGGTAAACGAAATTTCATTGGCTGCTATTGATCCTAAGCCCCTGAACGAGAAATGTGGAATAAACTTGCGAGTAGTGGTAATAAAGGTCTAAATTTCGCCACTTCTCAATCAGTAACCCGCAATCTCGAGGTGCCCAAAATGAATACTACCCGCAAGCCTCTCGCATTAATCCTTAACGTTTTACTACTAGCCTCGGCGTTTTGCCAGACTTTACAGGCCCAACCCGCGACGGCCGACGACCTGCGTATCGCGAGGCTCGCCGGGCTGGCTAAAGTTTGGGGAAGCGTGAAGTATTTTCATCCCTTCCTCGCTTATCGCGACATCGATTGGGACAAGTCTCTCATCGAGACCATTCCGAAAGTTAACGCTGCGAAGTCTCCGCAGGACTACCAGGCTGCTCTAAACCAGATGCTCGCAGTGCTGAACGATAAGAGCACTCGCGCTGAAATCGACGTCGAGACAAAACCCGATCCTCCAGCACCGGTTGACGCAGCAAAACTCGTCCGCACGGAAAACGGCGTGTTGATTATCGATTCCACCCAGATCGCCAAAGCCATCGCGAAGGACATCTCCGCACTCAACAAGTTCGCGACCACCATCAACGAAGCTTTACCAAACGCAACCAGTGTCGTCTTCGATGCGCGAGGCACGACAAAAGCACCCGATGACGAGGCATATCACTTTGATAATTTCATGCGCCAAACGCTCACCGCAATGCTCGACGGAACTGTCGTACTCGGCGCGACAAGCCATCGAATGCACAACGGCTACGCTACGCAAGTCACCGGCGGAGCAAACTTCTATTATTCAGGTCTGATCAGCCCTGCACCACAAACCATCGCCGGACGAAGCAAAACCAAAACACCGCCAATCGTATTCATCATCAATCAAAACTCGCCTTCGTTCGCTGACATTCTGAGCGGCATGCAGGCCGCCGGTCGCGCCGTCGTCATACAGGAAGGCGAAGCACCTACCAGCAACACCGCCACGATAGATCTTCCCGAGAACGTGAAAGTGCGAATGCGCATCGTCGAACTAGTGAACCCGGACGGCTCGATCGAGCTGCAACCTGACGTCACGGTCACGAAAAGCGCCGCGGAGGATGCGGCCTTAAAAGAAGCGATACAAGGAAAGGCAATTGCGCAAAGACAAAACCGCGCGCCATCTCCTGCGGCCCGACAAATCGCGCAGAAGGACAAGCCATATCCCGAGATGGTTTTTCCAACCACCGAATATCGTCTGCTGGCGTTGTTTCGTTACTGGAACGTCATCAACTATTTCTTCCCTTACAAGCACCTGATCGGCGATTCGTGGGAAACGGTTTTGGCCCGGTACATTCCCAAGTTTGAAGCAAACAAAGACGCGGTGGATTACCAGTTGACGGTGCGCGAGCTGGTTACAGAAATGCATGACTCACATGGCGGCGTGCGAAACGCCAATGCCGCGAGTGAAAAGTTCGGCACGCATCTGCCACCGGTGCTGACGGGCTACATCGAAGACAAATCGGTCGTCACGAAAGTTCTGGATGAAAAACTCCCGATCAAAGTCGGCGATGTTGTTTTGGCGGTTGACGGCGAGCCCGTTGAAAAGAGACGCGAGTTTCTGGCTCGTTATACGGCCGCGTCCACGCCGCAGTGGTTAATGAGAAGCGTGAATGGCCGCTTGCTGCTTGGACCAAAAGACAGTGTGGCGAAGCTAAAAGTGCAGGGCATCTCAGGCGAAACCCGCGACGTCGAGCTGCCGCGAACACAACCGATCACGGATCCGAAGTTGTTCCAACTGCTGGAACGCTCAACACCGGTCATTCAAGTGTTGCCGAGCGGCTTCGGCTATGCCGATCTCGATCGCTTGCAAGCCGGTGAAGTCGACAAGATGTTTGAAACCATCAAGGGAACGCCGGCTGTGATTTTCGACATGCGTGGTTATCCTAACGGCACGGCGTGGTCCATCGCGCCGCGTCTAACTGAAAAGAAGAGCCTCGTGGCCGCCCTCTTCTCCAGGCCAATTCTGGAAGCAACAGATCTCAATGACTCTGAGCTGGCTGGCTCCGCACGCTATTCGTTTGCGCAAAGAATTCCGGAACGGCAGGGCGACGTTTACAAAGGCAAGGTCGTGGTGCTGATAAACGAAGATGCAATCAGTCAGGCCGAGCATACCTGTATGTTTTTCGAAGCGGCAACGGACGTAACGTTTATCGGTACGCCCACGGCGGGTGCAAATGGCGACGTAACAGTCATGGTGTTGCCAGGTAACTTGATAGTGAGTTTCAGCGGGCATGACGTTCGCCATGCGGATGGTCGACAGTTGCAGCGAGTCGGGATACAACCAACGATAAGAGTGGCGCCAACAATTCGCGGGCTGGTTGACGGTCGCGATGAAATCCTCGAGGCCGCGGTCAAGTTTCTGCAAGGCCGAAAAAGCTAACTAACAGGGCTGGGCTCGTAGTAAACTTCCCGACGCTTTGCCCAGAAATCGTTCCCAACAATCAGGAGGTTCCCTTTGAATAATAACCTGCATAATAAGCTGCGCCTTATCTGCGCCTTCCTTCTCTTTTTGCTGCTGGCCAACAGCGCGACCGCCCAGGACCAGCCCACACTCTCCAAAGATTCGCTCCAGATCACCGCGTTCACAGTCAACGTTTACAAAGGCAACTATGATGTTTGGAGCTGGTTACCGAGGATGCAATTTCGCGTTAATGGTCCAATCGCGAGTGGCAGTCAGCTCTACGTGCAGTATTCACTGCCGACCGGACCGTGGGTGAAGTTTGACTGCGACACTGGCAACATCGAAAAAGGTTACTGGTGGAAGACGGAGTGCGGCGGCCGTGATATTGGCGAGGATAAGGCGAGCCTTTACACCGGGCCGGTAAGCTTCGTCATCAAAATGCGCAACGAGCTGCAAGGCACTGATGTGACGCTCTTCACCGGCAAGATGAAAGTCGCGAAAGCGCACTCAAACGAGGCTGGTCCAAAGGCCGCGCAAAAGTTTGTCTACTTCGTGGACCACGATTGGAACCTTCCGATCGGTTACATTTACCTGACGCCCGCCGACGTTTACGGTTGGAAGCTCCCCGATTTTCACGTTTCATTTTGGGTTCGCGGCGACGCATACAAGTTTGATCCGCACCTGTTCTACCAGGGCAAAGAGGTCGGCAAGAGATTTATGGATGGCACGGAGATCGGCAGGTCGAGTTGCGAAGCCGTTGTCGAGAACAACACCACTCATTACGTAGAAGACTCGATGCCACAAAAAGCAAAATGGGCGCGCGTCGAATGCGACTTCCCGAACATCAAGGGCAGCAACACGTCGGGGGACGACGTTACCAAAGACATCTTCACACTCGCCGCCAATCCGGGTGAATACGAATTCAAGTTGCTGTGGAACAACAAGCTGGCGCGATCGATGAAGTTCACGGTCCAACCCGGCGGAAAGTTTGACAACGGAATCGCGTCGAGTAATCAACTCGGCAGCGATCGCGTGATCGTTCCGGTCGTGATCATCGGCGATCAGGACGGCATGTGGAACAAAACCGCGTGGCAGACGGACGCGTTTTATGGGAATCCGTTGAAGGGCTTCACTCCCGGCCCATGAAGCAGTAGTACACAAAAGGCACAAAACAGAAGTTCAGAGTTCAAGCTTTAACTTGCTGCGTTCGGTTTCCGTTTTGTGCTTTTTTGTGCCTTTTGTGTACTAACTTGTCGGTTGAGTTTTGAGGCGTGTGGCGGTGCGCGCGAGGCTCCACAGCACGAACGCGAGCGCGATGCTCGAGGCCGCGAGCACGACGTAGATTAGCCACGGTACGCGCTCGGTGAGTGGCTTCGGTTCGGGTTTGTATTCGCGATTTGCGATCACGTCGCCGAGCTGGCTGTGAACCGGCTCCTTTGAAAGACGCGCCGCCACCTCTGTTTCAAAGTCATAATGCGGCGCCGGAACGTTTTCGTTACCAAAGAACAATCGTAACGGTTGTGCAGCCGGCTCCTTCAACTCAAACACAAGCTGCCGCGCAGGTGCGCTCGCGTTGATCGACGTGATATTCAAAGTCGGATTGCTGTAGTCAGTGATCTGTAGGCGCAACTTGCGCACCGCTGCCTCTTCGTTGAAATACATCACCAGCGGTTTCTTTTCCTCACCGGAATGCCGCGTGAGATCACCGCTCGCCAACAAGCGCACGTTCTGCGGATCGTCGATCGACTCGACTTGAAACGGACGTGAAAACGAGTCGTCTTCGATCTCGATACTGAGTCGATCACACGGTATGCGCCCGCCGAGATCGAGCGTCCAAACACTCGCGTGCGCTCCCTGATTGCGCTGCAACTGGTACGACGGCACCGGCACATTCCACGTCGATAGCCAGCCTTTCTCGCGCACTGCCATCATCACTTTCACGCTCGTTACCTGTGGCGTTTCACGATCGGTGATCGGATCGCGCGACACCTTCACGCGCAGGTATCGATAACGGCTCGTCGGATAACTGACCTTTTGCGACTCAGCCACATTGTTCTGCGACGCAAAACTAAAAATCACGCCATCATTGCTCAGCATCCGCCACTCTCGACCCGAATCACTTCCTTCCACCACAACCTGGCGACGGAAGTTTGTACCATTAGTTTCAATATCGATCTCGTTATGCTCGCCGGGGTTCTCGCCGAGATCTACAGACACTTCACTCGTCGCTGGACCAGCAGATCCGTGATTAAAAAGCTGTGCGGGAATCTCTTGTTTCTCGTCCACGTCGCGGCGGATGCGAATGGCGTAAGGAATCTCGCGGTTGTTGGCGTCGAAGAGTCGCAGGTCCGCCAGATCAGCGCGCGCCTTGTCCATCACCGGAAGCGGCACAGCGAGGTCGTAAATCTGACCGTCAGCTCTTTCAGGCGTGACCTCGACGTAATAAGGCCACAGCGACAACGAAGTTTGCGCGGAAACTGAAACGACTAACACCAGCGCCGCGACGATCACAAAGAGTAGAGACTTCATGTGACTGGCTCCTGCGAATGAAATGCCCTGTGATAACCCCATGAGACCAGCAGTAACAAAATGCCGAGCACCGCGAACACGATGATGCGATAGAGCTTCTGAAGTTGTGCGATATCAACCAGCATCGCCTTAACGATCGTTAATGCAAAGAGTACGAGCGCGGCCCAGCGAATCACGGCCACACGACGAAGGAAGCCGTATGCTGCGAGCGCGGCAGCGTAAGCGGACCAGATAACGGAAAGCGCCATCTGGCCGAGCCAACGTTCGTGCGCCGCGTCTTCCATGCTCTTTTGGGCAAGCGCACGCCCGGCAAAATACGTTTGAGTTTCAATCGAGATTAATAACCAAAAGGTAAGCGCGGCACCCAGCCCGATCATGAGCTTCGTCATGCGCTCGTTAACTAGCTGTCGTCTACCCGCTCGCTCAAAAAGATATACCGCGATCATGTAACAACCGACCACCGCGAGCGACGAGAGAAAGTAGCGATTGAAAACCGGAGTGAATGCCGGGCGATAACCATAAGGCGTGTCCCAGAAAAGGAACTTGAAAAACGCGAAGGCAAACAGCCCGAACGCGTGAGCGCGCAGACGGACGGATTGAATTTCGAGACCGGCCCACAGTATTGCCACGCCTTCGACGGCCCATGCGATCGTGATCCAATTTGAGCTTAGCTGAATCGGAATCGCGATCGTGACGAAAGTCAGTGCGACGGCGATCAGCAATAGGATGTCGCGCCGGCTTTTGACGCCACGCGCCAGCAAAAGCTTCGCGATGCCGGCGTAGAGCAGCGCCATGATGATGGCGAAGGCGCCCATCCAATCGTGATGAGTTGGATTGAGCAGGTGATACGCAGTCGCGAAAAAGACGAACGGGTTGGCCAACAGCAGCAGCGCGTCTTCAAGTGTGGCTGACTCGCGCCGGAACAACTCACGCGCGAGATGGGCCAACAGGAAAAGAAGGAAGATTGCAGTTTGAAAGATCAGAACGGCGCCGCGCTTTTGGTGGTGGTAGTTTTCGTCATACCACGTCCAGAAGAGTAGTTGTGTACCGTAGTAAGCAATCGAGCTAAGGCCGGGCCAGTGTTTGAGCAGCGCCAAAGCGCCGGCGTCAAGTACGACGAGATACGTGAAGAACGATCGATACTGATCGCGATCGGAATGAAGCAGAACGGGCGTCAACAGCCCGCCAATCAATGCCATGATCGCGATCGCGGGCGCGTTATAAACGACCGCGAGCGCGCCTGCTTCGGCAATCAGGATCGCCAGAAAACTAAATGCGGTCGTTTGCCCGACGAGATGGTAGTAGCCGAACGCGGCGTAAGTGGAAAGGTAGAGCAGCACGATGCCGCCCGCCGTCAGGATCTGCGAAAAGATGCGCCAGCCACGCTGCCGGTAACGAAAGCCGGCGAGTGACATCGCAATGCCAAACATGATGCCGATCGAGACTCGGCCCAGCTCGCCGATCCAGCGATTATCGAAGGCATACTTCAGAAAGAACGCGGTAGCGAAGAGAATCAGCACGACCGCGACCCAGCCAACGCCACGACGTCCGATCAGCGATTCGAGTTCGAAGGCGGTGAGTGATTTTGGTGGCGGCGCCGGGCGCGGTGGCGGTGGTGGCGGTGATGGTTGTATTACCGGTTCAGGTGCCGGAGCTGGCAGGGGTTCAACGACTACCGGGCGTCCGGCGAGGGCGGCTTCGAGTGCTGCAATCCTGTTTCTGGTTTTTACTGAAATTACGATAGCAACGATTGGCAGCACGATTGCAGCAAGCAGTGATGCCAGCAGCAACAAAGCGAGGAGCAGGAAAAGTCCATCCATTCAAGCGCGAACAATACCACAAAGATCCGCGTTTCTCCGCGAAATCCGTGTACAATGGCCGATGTATGTCGAGGGAAGAAATCGCCAACACGATTAGCCACGGACTGGGATTGATCCTCGCGCTCGTTGCTGTTCCGATCCTGATCGCTGCGGCTGTTCGCGCCGGGAGCATTCACTTCACGGTCGGCGTCAGCGTGTTTGGCGGTACGATGGTCCTGCTCTATCTCGCTTCGACTCTGTATCACTCGCTCACACACGAAGCTGCGAAACAGTTATTCCGGCTTTTCGATCACACGGCGATCTTTCTGCTGATTGCGGGAACGTACACGCCGTTTAGTCTGGGCGTGCTGCGTGGTCCATGGGGCTGGTCGTTACTGGCTGCTATTTGGACGCTCGCCATCGTCGGCATCACCTTAAAGCTCAGAAAGCAAACACGCCACTCACCGATTGGCATCGTGTTGTATGTGATCATGGGATGGCTTGCAGTGGTGGCGGTGAAACCGATGGTGATGCTGATTCCTGTGCCGGGAATACTTTTGATACTCG
>Ga0207710_10000915_pt1 | contig 15784 bp, 11 predicted proteins | sample KBSS24metaG_FD_184400 | JGI IMG/M metagenome (GOLD analysis project Ga0207710, IMG submission 184400) | Switchgrass rhizosphere microbial communities from Kellogg Biological Station, Michigan, USA - KBS S2-4 metaG (SPAdes) (version 2) | ecosystem: Host-associated > Plants > Roots > Rhizosphere...
GGACCCCGGCGTGCGACGGCCTGATCGACCGGGTGCTCCGCGGGCTCGACCGCCGGCCGGTGGAGGTCCCTGGAACGGAACGCATTGCGTCGTGTGCACACCGGACCGCGCAACGTTCGGCCGGAATTCGACGGACCGCTGCATCCGCAACGGTCGACGGCCGCAACGCGGGTGCATCCGGCCCCGGATGGCGGTACGCCCGGGGATCGAGGACCCATGCGCCGACTCGCCTCAAGCCTGCTGCTGCTCGGTCTCGTGGCCTGTGGATCCCGGTCCGCGCCGAAGGGCCCACCGCCCGCGAAGGTGAAGCTGCAGACCGTGACGCCGCAGGACGTGAAGCAGACCGCGGACTTCATCGCCAGCCTCAACTCGCGCAACGCGGTGATCCTCCGGCCGCAGGTCAACGCCATCGTCGCCTCCATTTCGGTCAAGCCCGGCGACCGGGTGAAGGCGGGTACCACGCTCGTCCAGCTCGACGTCTCGCAGCAGGCGGCAGTCACCGCCAACGTCCGGGCGACGGTGGAGGCGCGGCGCGCGGCCCTGCGGCTCGCCGAGTCGAACTACGAGCGCCTGTCGAAGCTCGCTCCCAGCGGCGTGGTGAGTCAGCAGGAGTTCGACCAGGCCGCCGCCCAGCGCGCCTCCACCCAGGCCGACCTCTCCGCGGCGGAGAGCCAGCTCCGCGCCCAGTCGGTCCAGAGCAGCTACTACCGCATCAGCGCGCCCTTCGACGGCATCGTCGGGGACCTCCCGGTGAAGGTGGGCGACCTGGTCACGCCCCAGACCACCATCACCCAGTTCACGCAGGACGGCCGCCTGGAAATCTACGTCAACGTCCCGCTCCTGCTCGCGCCGCGGATCGGCCCCAGCACGCAGGTGCAGATCCTCGGCAGCGACGACACGCCGGTGATCGAGGCACCGGTGAGCTTCATCTCGCCCTCGGTGGATCCAGCCACCCAGACCGTCCTGATCAAGGCGCTGTTCGAGAACACCGGTGGCCTGCGGTACTCGCAGTACGTCCGGGTGCGCCTCGTCTACGGCCAGCGCAAGGCGCTGGTGGTGCCGGTGGTCGCGGTCACGCGTCAGGGCGGCCAGCCCTTCGTCTATGTCGCGGGCCACGCCTCCGGGCAGTCCGGGGGCCTGGTGGCCGAGCAGCGCCCGGTCCAGCTCGGGGAGGTGGTGGGCAACGACTACGTCGTGACCGGAGGCCTGAAGGAGGGCGAGCAGGTCGTGATCTCGGGCGTCCAGTTCGTTCGCAACGGCGCGCCGCTCCAGCCGGAGCAGCTCGCGCACAAGGACCCGGGGGCCTAGCGGGGACCGATGTTCGTCGACTTCTTCATCCGCCGGCCGATCTTCGCCGGGGTCTGCTCGGTCATCATCCTCCTGCTGGGGGTCATCGCCATCCCCACGCTCCCCATCGAGCGCTACCCGCAGCTCGCGGCGCCACAGGTGACCGTGAGCGCGGTGTACACCGGCGCGAGCGCCGAGGTGGTCGAGACCGCGGTGACCGTACCGCTGGAGCAGCAGATCAACGGCGTGGAGGGGATGCGGTACATCCAGTCGGTCTCGGGAAACGACGGCACCTCGACCATCACCATCACCTTCGAGGTGGACCGGAACCTCGACGCGGCGGCGGTGGACGTGCAGAACCGGGTGCAGGCGGCGCTCGCCCAGCTGCCCAACGAGGTGAAGCAGACCGGCGTGCTGATCAACCGGGCCTCGAGCAGCATCGTGCTCGCCGGGGCGATGTACACCGAGCACGGCGAGTACTCGGACCTGTTCCTCAGCAACTACGCCGACGTGTACATGCGCGACGCGCTGAAGCGGGTCAACGGCGTGGCGGACGTGCGCATCTTCGGCGAGCGCCGCTACAGCATGCGGATCTGGCTGGACCCCACGAAGCTGGCCCGGGTCCAGCTCACCACCGACGACGTCGTCCGCGCGCTCCAGGAACAGAACGTCAACGTCCCGGCCGGAGCCATCGGCGCGCCGCCCACCGTTCGCGGCCAGAACTACCAGTTCAGCATCCGCGCACGGGGCCGCCTGAGCACGCCCGCCGAATTCGAGGACCTCGTGGTGAAGACCGGCCAGGACGGAACGCTGGTCCGGCTCCGTGACGTGGGCCGGGCCGAGCTCGGCGCGCAGGACTACTCGAGCCTGCTCCGCTTCAACGGCCGAGAGGCGGTGGGCCTCGGCGTGTACCAGCTGCCGAGCGCCAACGCGCTGGCGGTGAAGAAGGCGGTCACCGCCGAGCTCGACCGGTTGATCAGCCTCTTCCCGCCGGGGGTGAAGTTCCGGATCGCCTTCGACACCACGCGGGTGGTGAGCGAGTCGCTGAAGGAGGTCCTCTTCACCCTCGGGGTCGCCATCTTCCTGGTGGTGCTCGTCATCTTCGTCTTCCTCCAGACGCTGCGGAGCACGTTCATCCCCGCGGTGACCATCCCGGTGTCGCTGATCGGCACCTTCGCCTTCGCCAAGGCGCTCGGGTTCTCGATCAACACCCTCACCCTGTTCGGCATCACCCTGGCGACCGGGCTGGTGGTGGACGACGCGATCGTCGTCATCGAGAACATCGAGCGATTCATCCAGAGCAAGCGGATGCAGGCCCGGGTCGCGGCCCGCGAGGCGATGGGCGAGGTCTTCGGCGCGGTGGTGGCGACCACGCTGGTCCTGGTGGCGGTCTTCGTCCCGGTGGCCTTCTTCCCCGGCGTGACCGGCCGCATCTACAAGCAGTTCAGCCTCACCCTCGCCTTCAGCGTCCTCCTGTCCCTGTTCATGTCGGTCACGCTGACCCCGGCCATGTCGGCGCTGCTGCTGCGGCAGACCCACGGGCAGGGCCGCTTCTTCACCGCGGTGAACCACGGTCTGGAGCGTCTGTCCTCGGGCTACGCGGCGCTGCTTCACCGGATGCTCCGCTTCCGCTTCGCCTTCATCGGGGTGCTCGTCGCAGCCCTGGCGGGGACCTGGCTCGCCTTTCGCCTCGTCCCCGGCGGCTTCATCCCCGAGGAGGATCAGGGCTACTTCATCATCGCCATCCAGGGTCCGGACGGCGCGGGCCTGGAGTGGACGAAGCAGACCATCCTCCGCGCGGAGCAAGCGCTCCACGAGTTCGAGGAGGTGCAGGACGTCTTCGCCATCGGCGGCTTCAGCTTCCTCGGGAACGGGCCGAACCGCGGCATCATGTTCGTCAACCTCAAGCCCTGGGATGAGCGGCGGAAGCGCGCCTCCACCCTCGCCGGGCTGCTCCCGCGCGTGCGCAAGCGGTTCACGGAGATCGAATCGGCGCTGGTGCTGCCCTTCAACCCGCCCGCCATCCAGGGCGTGGGAAGCATCGGCGGATTCCAGTTCGAGCTCGAGACCGAGACCGGGGACTTGCCCCAGCTGGCCAGCACCGTGGGCGCCATCTCCGGCGCCTCGCTCCGCGAACCGAGGCTGGCGCCGGGCTCGGTGTTCAGCACCTTCAGCGTGAACGACCCGCAGCTCGTTCTCCAGGTGGACCGTGAGCGGGCCAAGGCCATGAACGTGCCGCTGAGCGCGGTGTTCGACTCGCTGCAGGCGCTGGTGGGCTCGACCTACGTCAACGACTTCGACTTCAACAACCGGACCTACCGGGTCTACCTGCAGGCCGAGGCGCAGTTCCGGAACAACCCCGAGGACCTGGCCGGCTTCTACGTCCGGAGCGCGACCGGGCAGATGGTCCCGCTGGGCACGGTGCTCCTGCCGTCGCGCAGCACGGCCCCGCAGGCGATCACCCACTTCAACCTCTTCCGCGCCGCGGAGATCCAGGGAGCGGCGGCGCCGGGGGTCAGCTCCACCGAGGCGCTCCAGGCGATGGAGCAGGTCGCGAAGAGCGTGATGCCGCCCGGCATGCGCTACGAGTGGAGCGGCATCGCCCTGGAACAGCTGCGCTCGGGGAGCCAGACCGTCTTCATCTTCGCCCTGGGCATCGTCTTCGTCTTCCTGGTGCTGGCCGCGCAGTACGAGAGCCTGGTGCTCCCGCTGATCGTGATGATGGCAGTGCCCCTCGCGCTCCTCGGGGCGCTGCTGGCGCAGGCGGCGCGCGGCCTGGCCAACGACATCTTCTGCCAGGTGGGGCTGGTGATGCTGATCGGCCTCTCCAGCAAGAACGCGATCCTCATCGTCGAGTTCGCCAACCAGCTCCGCGAGCGCGGCGAGAGCGTGCTCGAGGCCGCGGTGCACGCGGCCCAGGTCCGCCTTCGTCCCATCCTGATGACCTCGCTGGCCTTCATCCTCGGGGTCGTACCGCTGATGGTGGCGCGGGGCGCAGGGGCGGTGAGCCGGCAGTCGCTGGGCACCGCCGTGTTCGGTGGGATGCTGTTCTCCACCGTGCTGAACCTCCTGCTCATCCCCGTGCTCTACGTGCTGGTGGAGACCGCGCGTGAGCGGGTCACGCACCAGGTGCCGCACCGGGCGGGAGATCCAGAGCCCGGGAACGGTCGAGATCCGGGCGGCGGCACGGTCCCGGCGAAGTGACCGCGAGCCCGCCTGGACATGCCGAGACCCGGGCACGGTCGCGGTCGTGGCCCGGGTCTCGTGGAGCGGCCGCTGGGGCGGCTGCTGCCTGGAAAAATTGGGGTCCCGGAGTACGGCGGTCTCCCCACGAGACCAGAAGCGCAGGAGGGGACAGGGGTCTGCGCCTCGTTCCGCCGCCTCCGGGGTTCCCCCCGAGGTTCCCGCTCTCCGTTCAGGCCCTCGGTCCGCCCACCTGGGCGGTGTGGTTCGAGTAGTTGTCGATCAGGACGGCGCTGGCGCCGACGTACCCCGCGACGAGCAGCACGCCGCTGAGGATGAAGGGGAGGGGGCTCCACCGGCGGGAGGAGCGAAACAGCTGGGTGCTGGAGCTGGTGGTCTCGCGGTTCATGACGTCCTCCGAAGGTCTCGACGAGCGAGGGGGATTGCAGCGGCGGTGCCAGGTGCCGTCTGCCGGAGTTCCGGGCGCTTGGCGCGACGGAGGACCACCGCGGATTGCTCCGGAAGTGACACGCCCCGTTCCACCTGTGGCGCCGGATGCAACGTGTCCTCCGCGGTGGGTCCCGAGGGATGCCCCGACGACTCCTCGGGGTGGGTGGAACGACACGAGCGGCTCGGGGCGCTGACTTGCCCCGGGCCGCTCGTGAACTGGAGCTGCTCGCCAGAATGTGTCGTGTGCGCCTGCCGGCGCTTCTACGCGACCTGCTCCACGCGCGACGGCGACGAGGAGTAGTCGCTGATCAGGATCGCGGCGGTGCCGAAGTACCCGAGGACGAGGAGGATCCCGACGACGAGGCCGTGCGAGCGCGGCGGGAGGTCTGGAAGAGGCGAGAGGTGGTGTCGACGGTGGTGGTCATGTTCGTGTCTCCGGCTGGCGAGCAGTTGCTGACCGCGGACCAGTGCAGCGCGCGTGCCGCCCGCCGGAAGCCCGTGGTTGCGGGCGCTTCGTGGGGGTGCGCGCCACCGCCGTTGCAGGCGTGGCGACCGCCGTTCCGGAAGTGAGACGCGGGGAGCAACCCGGGATCGGGACGGCTAGTCCCGGACCCGGTGACGCTTGATCAGGCGGTAGAGATGCACGCGGTCGATGTCCGCGGAGGCCGCCGCCTGCGACACCTTCCCGCCGTGCAGCTGGAGGAGCGCCTCCACGTACTGGCGCTCGAACGCGTCCAGCGCACGTCGCCGCGCCTCGGGGTAGGGAATGCGCGGATCGATCTGGGAGGCCATGTCCTCCGTCGGACGGCCGGTCTCCTCCCCCTCGCCGGGGAGCAGCGTCTCCTGGAGTACCACGCACCGCTCGAGGTGATTGCGGAGCTCGCGGATGTTCCCCGGCCACGCGGCCCGCTGAAGCTGGGTGACGAACGCCGGATCCATGAGGGTGGACCTGACCCGGGCGTCCGCTCCGAGACCGCTGATCAGCTTCTCCACGATGAGCGGCATGTCCTCCGAGCGCTGACGCAGCGGAGGGAGCGGGATCTTCACCACCGCAAGACGGAAGTAGAGGTCCGACCGGAAGCGGCCGGCGTTCACCTCCGCGCGGAGGTCGCGGTTGGTGGCGGTGATGATCCGGACGTCCACCGGCGTGTAAGTGTTGGTTCCTAGCCGGCGGATCTCCCGCGCCTCGAGCACCCGGAGCAGCTTGGGCTGGAGCTCGAGGGGGAGCTCGCCGATCTCGTCGAGGAACACCGTGCCGCCGCGGGCCTCCTCGAACACGCCCACCCGCCGGGTCACCGCGCCGGTGAACGCGCCCTTCTCGTGGCCGAACAGCTCGGACTCGAGGAGGTTGGGCGGGAGCGCGCCACAGTCCACCACCAGGAAGGAGTGGTCGCGCCGGCTCGACTGGCGGTGAACGGATTCGGCGGCCTGGCTCTTGCCGGTTCCGGTTTCGCCCTCGAGGAGGACGGTGACGTCCGAGGCGGCCGCACGCTCCATCAGCGCGAAGCTCATCCGCGCCGCCACCGAGCTGCCCACCAGCGAGCCGAAGCGCGGGTGCTCCGAGAGCTGGAGCCTGGTCTTCTCTCCCGACAGCTCGAAGCGCAGCCCGACGCGTCCGAGGCCGAGGAGGCTCCCGTTGCGGACCGCAGCCTCCTTCACGAGCACGCCGTCGAGGACGGTGCCGTTCCGGCTTCCGAGGTCCTTGGCCCAGACACCCTTCTCGTCCACCAGGAGCTCGCAGTGGAAGCGCGACACCGTGCGCTCGTCGAGGAGCACGTCGTTGAGGGGATGGCTGCCGATCGACGTGCGCTCGCCGGTGGACTCGAAGGTCTGCCCGGCGCCGGGCCCATCCACCACCCGGAGGCGGAACCGCCGCACGTCGGGAACCAGGCTCGGGCGGCTCACCCCGAAGGTGGCCGTCGCATGCGCGTCGCGTTCCGGCGGGGGGGCCGGAGGGGCCGGCTCACCAGTCTCGTCAGGAACTTCCCGCTCTCGGTCGCGCTGCGGCATCCGCATCCGTGAACCTACCTGGACCCTCAAGACAAGGCGACGCCGTGACCGTTCACGCAACGGCCAATCCCGCGGCCGTGGCCGAGGATGTCACGGTGGAGAGGTGAGACCTCAGCAAGATCAAATAGTTGGAGCGCCAGATCGCTGGCCCCGACGGTGCAATCCAGGTCCACCGTGGCCGGGACGATGCCGGCCGATCCTTCGACCGGAGAAGTCATGAAGACCGCGAATGCGCAGACCTCGCTGAAGTCGTTCGAACAGATCGCCCGTTCTCGCGGGCTGGGCTCGCTGCTGATCGGCGGGCTCCTGGTTGCCTTCTGGGCCGGTGGCCACGGCGCGCTCTACGGCGCCTACCGCATCACCGAGACCCACGCGCCGGCCACCGTGGTGGCCGAAGCCGAGTGACACGAGGAGGGGCGTCGGCCGGGACCCGGCGACGCTCCTCGACCCATGCGAGTGCCACCTACCGCGAGCGCACGAGGATGGTGGTCTCCCCCGCGAGCGGCGGTGGGGACGAGCGACGGAAATCGTTCACCAGCGCGGTCGACAGAAGAAAGTACGCGAGGATGAGCGCTGCGCCGAGCACGAGGCCCGGCTCGCCGGACGCCACCGAGCGGGGTGCAACGAAGAGCTGGACCTGCATGGTGGACTCCCCTCCGACCCGTGAGTGGTCGGTGCAACGCACCGCGGCTGCAGACACGGTGCCAAGTCGACCCGGGGAGCCTCGGACGTGAGGAGGATGGACCGATGCGCTGGATGTTCGAGGAAGACGCTGTGCCACGGCTCGATGCGCAGCTCCGCAGGGTGGGGGAGTGGCTGCTGGTGGGCTACACCGTCGCGCTGCTGCTGGTGACCTTCGTGCTGCCGGACCGCCCGCCGCCGGACGCTGGACCCGCGAGCGACGCTGCGGTCCAGATGTTCGTCGGCTGATCAGCTCCGCCGGAGCGCGGCGAGCTTGCCCTTGGTGCCCGGCCACTGCTTCTCGGGCATGCGCGAGAGCAGATCGAGCACGGTGTCCTGCAGCGTCTCCTGGGGATCTCGCGGCGAGAAGCCGAGCTCGCGTTCTGCCTTGCGGGAATCCACCCAGAACCAGTGCTCGGCAATGTCCACGCTCGCGGCGTCCAGGGCGGGCTCGCGGCCCCGCGCCTCGGCCAGCCGCTCCAGGAGCTTCGCCCCGGCGACGTTGACCTTCGAGGGCAGACGGAGCCGCGGCGCGGGAACTCCGGAGATGCGCTCCAGCCGTCCGAAGAACTCGGACATGCTCATGTTCACGCCCATGAGGTGCTTGCCGCCCAGCTCGCCACGGTCGAGCGCAGACGGAGCCGCGGCGCGGGAACTCCGGAGATGCGCTCCAGCCGTCCGAAGAACTCGGACATGCTCATGTTCACGCCCATGAGGTGCTTGCCGCCCAGCTCGCCACGGTCGAGCGCGGCGACGAAGGCGTCCGCCGCATCGCGCACGTCGACGAAGCTCATGCCGCCGTTGGGCATCGCCGGCAGGTCCCGCTGGAGGAACTTCATCACCGTCCAGGTGGAAGACAGGCGGTCGTCCCCGGGGCCGAGCAGCAGGCTTGGATTGAGCACCACGACCGGGAGCTGGTGCTTGCGGGCATGCTCGAGGACCAGCTTCTCCTCGTAGATCTTCGACAGGTAGTACGGCCACCGGCCCACGATCTCCAGCGGCGGCAGCTCCTCCTCGGTGGCGGTGCGCTCGGTGCGGGAGACGGCGGTGGTGCCGCTGGTGGAGGCGAGCACCATCCGCTCCAGGCCTCCCCGGGCGCGCACCTCCTCGAGGAGCGAGCGGGTGCCCGCCACGTGGAGCCGGTACATCGCCGGCCCGTCCGCGGGATCGAACGAGACCCGGCCCGCGAGGTGGTAGAGCACGTCCACTCCGGCCAGCGCCCGCTTCAGCGCGGCCCGCTCCGCCAGGTCGGCCTGCACGAACTCGCCGTGGCCCAGCAGCTCGGCTCCGGGCGTGCTGCGGCCGAGCATCCGGATCCGGTGGCCCGCGGCCGCCAGCTTCGGGACCAGCGCCTTGCCCAGGAACCCCGTCGCCCCGGTGACCAGGACGGTCTTGGCGGTGCTCACCCCGGTCCCCCACCCGAGCTCTTGCGCGGACGCGCCGGCGCCGGCGCGAGCTCGACGTCGGGCTCGAGCCAGAACACGCCTCCGGCCCGGAGCCGCTTCACGGCCTCCTCGGCGATGCGGGTCACCAGCCGGTAGCTCTCGCTGCGGGCGAGCCCGCGCGCGCGCCGGCGCAGCTCCCCGATGCCGAGGGCCGGGCCGATGCGGACCGAGATGTCGGTCTGCTTCGGCATCACGCTCCCCTTCGGCAGCGCCTCGTAGGCGCCCTCCAGGTAGATGGGGAGGATGTCCACGCCGCAGGTCAGGGCGAGGTAGCCGAGCGTCGGAAAGAACTCGCGCATCTGCCCGTCCGGAGAGCGCGTGCCCTCGGGGAAGATGAGGAGGTGGTAGCCGTTCTGGAGCGCGTCACCGGCCAGCCGCAGCGACTCTCGCAGGCTGCCGTGGCGGTCCATGGGGATGAGGTTGGTGAAGTTCTCGAACCAGGCTCGCTTGAGCGGCGTGTCGAAGAAGTAGTCGCGGGCGGCCAGCGAGGCCATGCGGTTGCCCTGCTCACCCAGCGCGTACTTCACCAGCCCCATGTCGAGGTGCGAGCTGTGGTTGGCGATGACCAGGAAGTTCCCGCTCTGCGGCACGTAGGCCTGGCCGGTCACCTTCACGTCGAAGACGCCGCCGAACATCACCCGTTGCCAGAGGTCCAGCATCGTCCGGCCCAGGGTGGCGACCGGAGCGGGCACCGGGATCTCCCGGTCCTCGGCCGGGGTCTCGGTCGTCGCGGGCTGCACGCCCTCGGCCGGCTCGGCCAACCGCCGCCCGGCGCTCCCCAGCAGGCGCGCGAGGTCCTTCACCGTCTCCACGCCGGAGAGGTCTCCCGCCTCGGGCAGCGCGATGCCCGCGGCCTCCAGCGCCACCGACAGCTCGGTGAGCATGAGCGAGTCAAAGCCCAGGTCCGCCGCCAGCCGTGACTCGGCCCGGACCTCGCTCGCGGGCTTGCCGATGACCTCGGCGACGAGGCGCTGCAGCCACTCCGTCGAGCTGCCGTGCGCCGCCGGCCGGGCCTTCTCCCCCGAGGCCGCGAGCTTCTCCAGCTTCCGGAGCTCGTCCACCACCAGCTTGCGCTTCACCTTGCGGGTGCTGGTCTTCGGGAGGTCGGCATCCCAGAAACGAAGCACCTTGATGCGCCGGTGGAAGGGGATCTGGGCGGAGACCCGGCGGAAGTGCTCCTCCAGCTCCGCCCGCGCGTCCTCCCGCCGGCGCTCGCCGTAGTCCGGCACGCAGAGGCAGGCGACCGTCTCGCCGCCCGCGTCGTCAGGAAGCCCCACCACCGACAGCTCCTTGATCGCCGGGTGGTCCCCGTAGAGCTCCTCGAGCTCGTCCGGGTACACGTTCTTCCCGTTGGCGTCGATGATGACGTCCTTCTTGCGCCCCACCAGGTAGAGCTGCCCCTCGGCGTCCAGCCGCCCGAGGTCGCCAGTGTGCAGCCAGCCGTCGATCAGCGTGGCGTCGGTGGCCTCGCGATCGGCGAAGTAGCCGGCCATCACGTTGGGCCCGCGGGCGCAGACCTCACCGATCCCCTCGCCGTCCGGGTCATCGATGCGCAGCTCGATGCCGGGGAGCGCGCGCCCGACGCTTCCCGGGATGCGCTTGTTGCCCGGCGTCTGGACGCTCAGGACCGGGGCGGCCTCGGTGAGCCCGTAGCCCTCGGCGAGGTCGAAGCCCAGCTCGTGGAAGGCGCGGTGAACCTCGTCGGTCAGCGCCGAGCCGCCGGAGACCAGGAACTTGATCCGTCCGCCGAACTTCCGGTGGACCGGCCAGAAGAGGAGCTTGCCCAGGTTGATGTTCTTCCGGTTCCGGAGCGAGCCGTGCACGGACATCAGCGCCCGGATCCCCTGCTCGACGATGGCCGGCCTCGCGGTCAGCTCCTGGGTGATCTTCCGGTGGAAGAGCGTCCACAGTGCGGGCACGCCGATCATCGCCGTGACGTGGCCGGACTCGAGCACCTCGCCCAGGCGGTCGGTGGTGAGCTCGTCGAGGTAGGTGACCTCCGCGCCGCGGCTGAAGGGCGTGAGCAGCCCCGCGGAGAACTCGAAGGTGTGGTGCAGCGGGAGAACCGAGAGCAGGCCGTCTCCCACGCCGAAGTCGAAGGACGCGGCGAGCTTCGGGACCAGCGAGGCGAAGTTCCGGTGGGTGAGCATCACGCCCTTCGGCGTGCCGGTGGTCCCGGAGGTGAAGATGAGCGAGGCCACGTCGTCCGGCGCGGCGCTCTTCCGCACCGCCCCGACGCGCCCGGGCTGCGAGGGGTCGCCCTCCATCGCCTGTGCCAGGGTTGCGAGGGTGACCTCCAGCGACTGCTCGGACAGGGTGCGCCACAGGCCGGCCAGGTCCTGCGCCGCCTCCTCGGAGAGGAGAACCGCACGGGCCTGGCTCCGGCGGACGATGTTGACCACCTCGGCCTCGCTCGAGGCCGGATCCACCGGGACCACGGTGGCGCCGGCGCGGAGGATGCCGAAGTAGCCGATGGGCCACTCCGGGCGGTTCTCGGAGACGAGCAGCACCCGGTCGCCGTGCTTCACCCCGCTGCGGAGGAGGAAGCTTCCCACCCGCGCGACCCAGCGGTGCACCTCGCCGTAGGTGAAGCGCTCCTCCCGTTCGTCCTCCACCCGGCGGAAGGCCACCCGGTGCCGGTAGGCATGCACCGCGGCGTCGAAGAGCTCGAGCAGGTCGCGGCTGGCGTGGATCGCCTTGCGCTTCTCGCGCTCCTCCTCCAGTCCGGGGAACACCCACTTCTCCAGCCCGGGGAGGTGCACGTCCATGAAGTACCGCCGCCAGTCGATGGCGTGCGGGTCCCAGGGGATCTTCGCCGCGTCGGCGGGGTCCATCCGGGCGTAGAGGCTCCGGGTGTTGTCGCAGCGGAAGACGTAGCGGTTCTCCCAGAGGAACGGGAGGAACAGCTCGATGAGCGAGGACAGGGAGCCGGCCTGCTCCTCCACCCGCTCCAGCTGGTCACGGGCGCGCTCGAGCATCGCCGAGACGCGGGGCGCTCCCCACCGCGGTCCGTGGTCCTCGATGCCCTGGCGGAGCAGGCGCGCGCCGGTGGCGAACAGCGGCGCGCTGCGGGCGAGGAAGCTGCGCTTCGAGACCGGCTGCGGCTCGACCCGGCTCCAGACGTCGTTGATCAGCGCGCTGCCGGTCTCCCGCTCGCGGTAGTGCTTGCGGCGGTAGAGGCCCACCAGCTCGACCGAGCGCGGCGCGTAAAAGGGGTTCGAGTCCCCCGAGGCCAGCTGGTACACGCGCCGCTCGGGGTGGGTGAGCGCCCGTGCGGTGATGGCGATGATCGAGCCCGCCACCAGGTCCACCGGGATGATGTCCAGGATGCTGCGCTCGGCCGCGGGGATGAGCCGGTGTCCCTTGATGCCGGCGAAGGCCAGCGGCGCCGAGGTGGTGAAACCCTCGTTCCATCCGGGGAACGGGTAGCGCAGCGCGCTCTCCACGATGCTCGGCCGGACGATGGCGTAGCGGAGGTCCGGCGTGCCGGCGATGACCTGCTCGCCGAGGGACTTGGTGTACGTGTACGTGTTGGGCCAGCCCCAGCTCCGGGCGCGGTCCATGCCGGCCTCGGTGAGCTTCTGGGTGAGCCAGAGCTTGCGCTCCCGGCCCACCGCGAGGCGCAGCGTCTTGTCGTCCCGGCCGTCACGGCCCTCCTCCTCCAGGCGCTCCAGCGCCCTGGCACGGAACTCGGAGGTGAGGGCGTGGTCCTCCGCCTGTTCCCGCAGACGCTTCACCAGGCGGGCCGCGTCGTCGAGCTCGTTCCCGAGCGAGAAGTCCCGGCCGTCCATCTCGCCCTTGCGGGGGAAGTAGCCGGCGATCTCCTCGTCCTCGAACACCAGGCCGTTCCTGTTGCCCACCACGAAGGCGGTGGACACGTGGACCAGCGGAACGTCGAGACGCCGGCAGAGCTCGACGGCGTTGCGAACGCCGTAGGTGTTGATCTTCAGCCCCACCTCGAGAGATGGGTTGAAGGAGACGAGCCCGGCGCAGTTGACGACGATGTCCACCTGGCCGGTGAGCATCTGGAGCTCCGCGGAGAGCCCGAGGAGAGGGTCGGTGATGTCCCCGTCCAGGACCCGGCACCGCTCGAGGACGAAGGCCTCCGCCTCCTGGTCGCCGCGGTGGTCGCGCAGTGGCTGGAAGGGCTCGCTCCGGACCACCTTCTCCGCGAAGCGGGCGTCGGCGCTGGTGGACGAGCCGCGCCGCACCAGCGCCCAGACCCGACCCAGCACCTCCCCGTAGCGGTGGAGGAGCATGGAGAGGGTCACCTTGCCCAGAAATCCGGTGCTGCCGGTCAAGAGAACACGCTTGCCGGCGAGGGCATCGGACACGGAGAGCACGGACGGTTCCATCGGGTTCGTAGGAGGTGACTATCACCAGCGGAGGCCCCGGGGTGAAGCCCGGAACGCTGCGTCGCGTCGGCGGACGACGGGGCGGGCCTCCGACATCCCCGGAGGTCGAATCCGTTCCCGGGGTGAAGCGATGCCCGCGTAAGAGGGGGCTCCATGCGCCCCGTCCTCGTCCTCCTGCTCCTCGTGCTCTGCGCCTGTGCCCACCCCTCCGCCTCGCCGCCAGCGCCACCGGTCGACCGGAGCGCCCTCCCGTCGTGGACGGAGCAGATCCGCATCCGGGAGGACTGGCTGACCCGCCGCCACGCCTTGCTCCTGGACATGATGCGGCGGCACGGGGTGGGGATGTGGATCGTGGTGAACGAGGAGTTCCACGACGATCCGCTGACCGAGTTCGTCGCTCCGCCGCGCCCCTACGCCGGCAATCGCGACCTGTTCGTCTTCGTCGATGCCGGGCCGGCGGGACTCAAGCGGCACGCGGTCACCGGATTCTGGGAGGAGGCGCTCTCCCGCTACTTCGAGACCGATCGCGACCCGAAGCCATGGGACCAGGCGATGAAGGCGCTCTACGAGAAGTACCGGCCGAAGAGCATCGCCCTCTCCATCGACGGCAAGCGCGGCGTCACCCGCAGCCTGACCCGCTCCAGCTACGACCTCCTCGCCGAGGCGATGGGTCCGGAGGCGAGGTCGCGCTTCGTCCCCGCGGCGGAGCTCATCGAGGAGTACTCCGACACGCGGCTCCCCGAGGAGGCGGCGGTGTACCGGAAGATGGTCGAGCTCACCGCGAGCCTCGCCCGGCGCGCGCTCTCCTCGGAGGTCATCCGGCCCGGGACCACGACCGTGGGGGACGTCCGCCGCTGGCTCTTCGACCGCGCCTGGGACCTGGGGGTGAGCCTCTGGTTCCAGCCCGACCTCCGGGTGCAGCGGAAGGGGAAGGCGCCGGAGATGTCGCGTGGCTTCCTGGCCATCTCCGACGAGGGGGTGGTCATCGAGCGGGGCGACGTCGTCCACCTCGACTTCGGGTTCACCTTCATGGGGCTGAACACCGACTACCAGCGCATGGCCTACGTGCTGCGGGACGCCGAGGAGACGGCTCCGGCCGGCCTGGAGGCGGCGCTCGCCAACACCCGGGCCCTCCAGGACGTGATGATGCGCGAGGAGGCGCGACCGGGGCGCCCCTCGGCCGACGTCTACGACGGCACGATGGCGAAGATGAAGGCGCGCGGGATCAACGCGCAGATCTACTCCCACCCCCTCGGCTTCCAGGGGCATGCGCTCGGCCCCAGCATCGACATGCGCGCCGCCGCACGGAAGGACCCCTCCCGTCCCCTCCGCGCCGGCTCCTACCTGTCGATCGAGCTGAACACCCGCACCGCCATCCCCGAGTGGGGCGGCCAGGAGGTCTTCATGATGGAGGAGGACCCGGCCCACCTCGACGCCGACGGCTACCACTTCTTCGGCGAGCAGCAGCAACACCTCTTCCTCATCCGCTGAGAGCTCGCCCGCGCGGCGCGGCTCGAGGACCGGGCGCTCGGGGAGCAGGCAACTTCGTTGCGTTTTCGCTTTCGCTGCCCCGGGCTTCCTGGTGGAGTCGGCGCGCGAGCTGCGCCGGTCGACACCGCGCGCGGGAGAGGGGAGCCAGGGTTGGAGCGGGGCGAGCACGCGACGACGCGCAGCGAGGTCTTTGCCGCGCTCGCGCTCGGCGCCGCGAGCGTGGCGGCATGGGGCGCGGTCGTCGGCGGAACGTTCCAGGACGATGACCTGGTTGGCCCGCTGGGTCTCGCGGGTGGCTGGCGCATCCGGCCCTTCCTCCGGCTCACCTTCTCGCTCCAGGAGGCGCTGCACGGCCACCGCGCGGATCTCCTCCTCGCGGGGAACCTCGCCCTTCTCTTGGTAACCGCGCTCGGGGTGTGGTCACTCGCGGTGCGGCGGCTGGGAGCGACCGCAGCCCTCCTCGCCGGAGTCGCCTTCCTCCTCCAGCCCGCGCATGCCGAGGTCGTCGCCTACGTCAGTGGCCGATCCATGGGGTTGATGACCGCCCTCGGGGTCTGGTGCATCCGCGCCCATCTGGAAGCGGTGCGAGCCGATGGTCCGGACGCACGTCGCGCCTGGACCGCGCTGTCTCTGCTGCTGCTCGTGCTGGCCTCGCTCTCCAAGGAGGTCGCGCTCGTCGTTCCGGTGCTCGCCTGGATCGCGAGCCGCTGGGACGCGCCCGACCGGCCCTCGCGGGTGGGACCGCTGCTCTCGGGCGCCGCGGTGCTCGCGGTGCTGCTCCTCCTCGGCTTTCCCCGGTACCGCGTGCTCGCCGGCTGGTCGCTGGCGCAGCACGGCCCACTCTCATCCCTGGCGACGTACCTCGCCGCGCTCCCGGCGCAG
>Ga0207710_10000916_pt1 | contig 15779 bp, 16 predicted proteins | sample KBSS24metaG_FD_184400 | JGI IMG/M metagenome (GOLD analysis project Ga0207710, IMG submission 184400) | Switchgrass rhizosphere microbial communities from Kellogg Biological Station, Michigan, USA - KBS S2-4 metaG (SPAdes) (version 2) | ecosystem: Host-associated > Plants > Roots > Rhizosphere...
AGTTCCCGAGAAATGGTTTCCCGGTCCTCGATTGTCAACGGCTCGCGCAGGCCCATCCACCGTCCACTCTCTCGACGCTACTGATACGATCCTATCGAAGCGTCGCTACGACCCTTTGACCCCGCCGTGGCTCTCGTCAAGAGCACGCTGTCCCTTACCGACGGGGGTGAGGCTCCCTCGCCCATCACGCTCCTGCCAACCGCTCCCAGACCGAACTGAGCCGCATCACCTCGGACGCGATCGCCGACGCGCTGGACCTGAACGGGGTGAAGACATTCGCCGACATTGGCGGCGGCCGGGGATACACGCTGGCAACGGTGTTGGAGCATAATCCGCATCTGCACGGGACGTTGGTCGACCTGCCGGCCGCCGTCGCCCACCCGGACCCACGGCTGTGTCTGGGCGGCGCACTGGCCGCGCGCTCCCGGGTGGTGGCGGGCAGCTGCCTGGAGAAGATCCCGGTCGAGGCCGACGTCTACCAGTTCAAGAGCATCCTCGAATGGGACGACGAGTTGACGGTGGCCGCGCTGCGCAACGCGGCGCGCGCCGGCCGGCCCGGCAGCCGCGTCCTGATCATCACGAACCTGGTCGACGACAGCCCGGAGATCCGCTACGCGACCGGGATCGACCTGCTGTTCCTGCTCAACACCAACGGCCGCCGGCATACCCGTGCAGGGGTGAGCGCCCTCGTCGAGCGCGCCGGCCTGCGCCTCGACGGCGTCAGCGCGGTCCATCCACTGCTGCACGTGGTCGAGACGACCATCCCCGAATGAGCCGCCGATGACCGAGGAGGCAGCGATGGCTACCACCGCGGACCAGCCGGACCCCGTCGCCGTGCACGCCGCTGACGAGGCGTTCGCCGAGATCCTGTTCTCGCCCGAAGGTAGGGCCGATCCGTACTCGCGGTACCGCCGGCTGCGCGAGGCCGTCCCCGTCCATCACAGCGCGATGGGGATCTGGGCGCTCACCCGCTTCGACGACGTCAACGACGTACTGCGCAGCAAGCAAATCGGCAAGGACGTGCGCCGCTTCATGGCCGGGCGGTTCAGCGGCGACTGGGAACAGCATCCGGCGCTGCGCAAGCTCGCCGCGAGCCGATCCGCGACTTCCAGCGGACCTTCGAGCTGGGCATGACCGCGACCGAGCTGCGCAAGGCCGACGAGGCGGCGGAGTTCCTCGACGGCTACTACGGCGAACTGGTACGGCGAAAGACCCACCGGCCCGGCGACGACCTGCTGTCCGCGCTGATCGGCGTCCGCGACGGCGACGACAAGCTCAGCTTCGACGAACTCGTACAGATGTGTCACATGATCGTGGCCGCGGGCAGCGAGACCACGACCTACTTCCTCACCAATGGCATCCCGCTGTTCGCCGAACATCCAGACCAGGCCGACCGGGTGCGCGCCGACCCGTCGCTGCTGGATGCGGCGATCGACGAGGTGCTGCGGTACGACCCGCCCGCGCACATGGTCCCCCGGACGACCAGCGAGGCGGTCCGGATCGGCGGCGTCGAGCTTCCAGCCGGCGCGCGGATCATGGCGTTGATCGCCGCGGCTAACCGCGACCCGGCGACGTTCACCGATCCGGACACCTTCGACGTCACCCGCAGGCAGGGACCGTCCATCTCGTTCGGCGCGGGCATCCACGTCTGCCCCGGCTGGCGGCTCGCCCGTCTGCAGGCGGAGGTCGTCTTCCCGGTCGTGCTGCACCGCCTCGACGGCCTGGAGATCGCCGCCGCACTGCGCCACCGCGCCCGCGTTGCCTTTCCGCAGGTCGAGGAGCTGCAGGTGCGCTTTCGCAGCTACCGGACGGAGGCGGCGTGACGGCCGGGGTCGCGGAGACGACCGGGCCCCGGCTGCGGTTTCTGTCCGGGGAGTACCTGGCCGCGCTGGAGAGCCTGGCCTCGGCCAGCCAGCCGAACATGCCGGACGTGAACGTGCGGCTGCAGTTCCACGCCACCGACACGCCCCAGGGCCGCGTCGACTATCACCTGCTGATCGAGAAGGGTGTCATTGTCCGGGCAAGGAGCGGCACGCTGGACCGCGCCGACCTCGCGATCACCGCTACCTACCGGGACCTGGTCGAATTCCAGACCGGCGAGCTGCACGCGGCCACCGCCTTCGTGACCGGGCAGTTCGCCGTCACCGGGGACAAGGCGAAGCTGCTGGAGCTGATGCTTGTCCTGCAGTCCGACTCCTACCACCGGTTCACCGCCGACCTGTCCGCCAGGACGAGCTGGTGACGGCGACGGTGCCGGGTCCGCCGACGTCCAGGCCGGCCAGCGACCTCGACCTGTTCGCGCAGGAGACCCTCGCCGATCCGTACCCCGCCTACGCGCGGCTGCGGGAGTGGGGCCGGTCGTCTGGCTGGAACGCCACCAGGTGTGGGCCTTCGCCCGCCACAGCGCCGTGCGATCCGCCCTGCAGGACCACGAAACGTTACTCCTCGGCCGGCACCGGATACACCGACCTGCGCGGCGGATCGGCCTGGCGCTCGCGCAGCCAGCTGCAGGAGGCCGATCCGCCGGAGCACACCCGGGCCCGGCAGGTGATCTCCTCGGTGTTCTCCTCGTCGGTGGGCCGCGACCTGCGGGGCGCGACCCAGGCGGCGGCGGGGAAGTTGGTCCGCGACGCCCTTGCCCGTGGTGAGGTCGACGGAGTCGTTGCGCTCGCGCAGGCGCTGCCACTCACGGTGTTCGCGGACGGGCTCGGCGTCCCTCGGGAGGGGCGCGGGGAGTTTCTGCCCACGTTCGCCGAGACGGCGTTCAACCTGAACGGCCCGCCGGGCGAGCTGTTCGACCAGGCGATGGGGCGGGCCCGATCCGTGCTGCCGTGGATCGATGAGCATCTCTACCCGGAGAAGCTCAGCCCGCGTGGCTGGGGTGCCCAGATCCACGCACGGGCCCTGGCCGACGGCTTCACCACAGGCCCGGATCCGCGGCCAGGTACATCAGCAGGCCGAGCCGGGCCGCGATCGGTTCACGGAACGTCACCTGCGGGAGGACAACCTCGATCTTCCCCCACTCGACCTCCGGCCACAGCATGGTCAGGTGCAGGCCGGCTCGCTCCGCCTCCGCCCGCATGCCCTCGTGTCCCATCACCAGCGCTTCGGGAAACACGCTGTTGCCGAAGGTGTGATCCCCGTGCGCGTGGGTGTTGACGATCACCTTGGGTATCGCGCCAGCCGCCGTCACGGCCAGCTGACGCAACCGCCGCGCCCGCGCCTCGGTGGCTGCGGTGTCGACGAGGACAGCAGTGCCCCCTCCGAGGAGCAGGCCCGCGTTGTTCAGGCACCAGCCGCCGTCCGGAAGGCGACGGGCTCGCAAACCGCCTCCTCCGCCATCGCCATGCAGTCCCATTACAAGGGCTTGGCGGGCCGGCTGGACCGGACGACACGTCTACCGCGGCACCGACCGCATGGGCGGCGTGTATCTGACCAATTCGATGCCCCTGTAGTTCCGCCAGGTCGGGTCAGGTCGCGGCGGGTGCGGGGTGGGTCTCCCGTTCGGTGCCGGCGCCCGGTCCAGGCGGTCCAGGCTCGGGTTCCAGTCGGGGCAGGAGGCGGTCAAGCCAGCGTGGTAGCCACCAGTTGGCCTGGCTGAGCAGGAACATGGCCGCCGGGACGACGATCAGCCGGATGAGGGAGGCGTCGATGAGGACGCTGACACCCAGTCCGAGAGCGAGCATCTTGATGATGACGTTGCCGGAGAGCAGGAACGCGAAGAAGACACTGGCCATGATCAGTGCGGCGCAGGTGATGACGCGGGCGGTCGCGGCGAGCCCGTCGGCGACGGCGCGCGCGTTGTCGCCGGTGGCAATCCAGCGTTCACGGACCCGGGACAGCAGGAAGACCTCGTAGTCCATCGACAGTCCGAAAACGATCGCGAACATCATCATCGGCACGTACGCCTCGACGGGCACCAACGTGTCGACGCCCAGCAGCGAGCTGCCCCAGCCCCACTCGAAGACGGCGACGACGACGCCATAGGAGGCGCCGATCGAGAGCAGGTTGAGCACCGCGGCCTTGAGTGCGAGGACGGGAGCACGGAAGCTCACGAGCAGCAGCAGAAACGCCGCGACGAGCACAACGGCGATGATCACCGGCAGCCGGGCGGCGACCTGTTCGTCGAACTCGAGGCCGGCGGCCAGGAATCCCGTGACGTAGCCGCGGCTGCCGGTTCCGGCGAGCGCGTGCGGCAGCGTGTCGTCGCGCAGACGGGCGAGCAGCCGGTCGGTGGCCTTGTCCCGCGGGCTGGTGGCGGACACGACGGTGGCGACCAGCAGCGCCCCGTCCGGGGTAGGCCGCACCGGGCTGACCTCGGCGACTCCCGGGGTGTCCGCGAGAGAGCGGGCGACGCGGGGAGCCAGCGCCGGACCTGACGCACCGTCCGCGAGGCGCACGACGACGATGAACGGACGGTTCGCACCCGGGCCGAACGCCCGACTGATGGCGTCGTATGCCCGGCGGTCGGTGAACGATGTCGGGTTGGCGCCGGCGTCGATGTGGCCGAGCGTCATCGACAGCACCGGAACGGCCAGCACGGCGAGTGCGGCGGTGCCGGCCCCCAGGTAGCGCCACGGATGCCGGCCCACCCGCGCCGCGTGCCGGTGCCAGCCGGTCGCGCCACCGTGCCCGCCGGGCGCGCCTTCTGCCACCGGGCGGCGCACCCACCACCGGTCGATGCGGTGCCCGACCAGTCCCAGCAGAGCTGGCACCAGCGTGACGGCGGCCAGCGCGGACACCGCCACGGTGATGGACGCGGCCAGGCCGAGCTTGCCGACGAAGCCGATACCGGACGCGAACAGCCCGAGCATGGCGATGACCACCGTGGCCGCCGCCACGATCACCGATCGGCCGCTGGTGGCAAGCGCGCTGGCGGCGGCCTCCGCCGGCTCGGCGCCGGTCATGACCAGTTGACGGTGCCGCGCGCACAGGAACAGGGCGTAGTCGATCCCGACACCCAGGCCGATCATGATGCCGAGCGTGGGGGCCACCGAGGCGAAGGGGCTGACCGCCGCCACCATGCCGAGTATTCCGACACCGAGCCCGACACCAACCAGCGCGGTGAGGATCGGCAGCCCAGCCGCATACACACTGCCGAAGCCGACGAGCAACACCATGATCGCGACGGCGACGCCGATGACCTCCGAGCGCGCCTCCCCGGGCTTCGGCCGCGCGGCCTGGCCCAGCACACCGCCGTAGTCGACCGTGACCCCGGCCGCCCGCACCCCGGCGACCGCCCGGTCGACGGCCGCGACGCCGGACGGTCCCAGGGTTTTGGGGCCGACATCAAGACGGACCGCCGCATAGGCGGTCCGGCCATCCCTCGACGTCGTCGCCGCGGCGAGCGGGTCACTGACCGCGAGGACGTGCGGCAGTCTCCCGACCGCGGCCGCCGCCGCCAACAGCTCGGACGAGTACGGCCGCAGGGTCTCGGGCCCGGCAGTGAACACGATCTGCCCGGTGAACTCGTTCATCCCCGGCGCATGCGCCTGGAGCAGGTCCGCGCCCTGCTGCGCCGACGATCCCGGCAACTGGAGATCGTCGGAGTAGTGCCCGCCCACAAGACGGTGACCGAGCGTCGCGGCAACCAGGACGACCACCCAGGCGCCGAGCACCCACCATCCCCGCCGGACGCAGAACCGCGCCACCCGCGCCATCACGTTCGCCCGGGATCGCACCATAATCACACAGTAACCACCCCGCCACCTGCAGCCGGACCCGGACGCGACCTCGCCTGCGTGACGGGCGTCGTATCCGCTCCAGGAGGTTTCGCTCCGTCTCCTACGCTGCCCATTCCCAGGCCCGGCGGTGCGCCTCCACGAGGTAGGCGGTGACCGTGCCCGTGTCCGGCTCGGCCGGCAATGGGGAGATGCGGGCGATGTCCGGGCTGTCGAGCAGCTCGGTAAGGGCACTCCGCATGCCGACGATCAGCTCGTGGGCGGCCTCCTTCCTGACGTCGCCGCGACGCACGGACAGGACGAGCTCGCGGTCGTGGTCGCGCATAGGGAGCGCGAGCCTGCCTGTGGTCATCAGCTCGACCCCCTGTAGCCCCAGGCGAAGGGCGTACGCCGCGTACTTCACGTCGTAGGAGTACTTCCTGATCAGTTCAGGGCGGTTCGGCAGCCGCTTGCCGTTCCCCGCCATCCGTTCGAACTGGTTGTGCAGGTAACCGAGAAAGCGGTGGCCGGCCTGCCGGGACACGACCGCGGGAGCGAGCGCACGGAGCCGGTCGCCTTCCTTGGTGCGCACGACGACGGAACTGTCCGGGGTGAAGAACAGCGCCAGGATCGTCGGATTACCCGATGTGGCCAGCGCCAGGAAACGCCGCAACGTGAAGATCGTCAGATCGACATCCCCGGGGCCCGAACGAGCACCCTCGGGTTGTGTGCGCCAGACATGGGTGCCGCCACGGGGCTGATCGGCCACACCGAACAGATGCTCCGGCGGCGGGATGTAGACGCCGAGCTGGTCGACGTCGTCCTGGCCCACGAGGTTCGTGCCATGCACCGTCGAACCGACGATCGAGCGCAGGATCTCCCCGGCGCGGGCGGCCTCACCGGGGCCGTAGTCGACGTTGGGGCGGGGGTCAGGCGCAGCCATCTGTCCTCCTCGGTCGGTCGTCGCCCTGGCGGGCCCCGGCGGCGCACATGGGCATTCCCGTACACGCTCGGCCCGCACCTCCAGGACGGCGTATTGCGTTCGCCGCGTCGCGCTGCGCACAGGTTCCTCTCCGGACGCGATGGTCGGCAAGCGCTTTTCTCCCTGGACGACGACGACCAGGTGCAGCCACACGTCACACGGGCGACGGCCCGGGGCGCGCCGGGACACCCATGTGGGCATGCTCCAGAGAAAGGCGTCACGAGTCATCCCGATGGCGCCTCTTCCCGTGCTCGACGGGTGTCCTGCCGTCCCCGGGAGTACACCCGGCCTGCGTACGTCCCCGGTGGACCAATAACGATCTCTTCTTCCGATGGGCCCATCGTCACACCGACCGGCGCGATCTCGCCGGTTGTGCAGGCGACCTGAAAGTCCTCCGAGATCTCCCAGCTCTCCTGCCGCGGGGGCTCCGAGGACCAGGCCTCAATCTGAATCCCAGCGGCGTGGTCCTGTCCGGCGTCCTGCAGGTAGAAGAAGCCGTACAGGACGTCAACCGTCTCCTTACAGCTGCTGGTAGGTCGCACAGGAGCCGTCACCCATCCTCCGCGCGTCGAACTTCCCGCCACATCGGCCAGCCGGAAGGATCTTACCGGCCGGACGCGGCGTCGAATGGAGAAATCGTCGATACCTGAGGATCGAGAAGCCGTCGCAGGTCAGCCGGCTCCTGTGGGTCGGGGCGCAACTTCGATGACCATGTCGGTGAAGGCCAGTGCCTCGGCGCGTCGGGCGAACGGGTTGAGGTAGAGGGGCCGTTGGCGGTCGCCGCACCGGATGCGTAGGCATTCGTCGATGATGCGATGCCACCGGGGCTCGAAGATGTTCCGGGCGTACTCTCCTGCCGCCGTCTTCGAGATGATTTCTCCGGTGGAGAGTGTGTGGTGGAGTCGGCTGATGCCGAGCACGCACCATGCCGGCCCCCACGAGGTAAGGCACACCAGGCCAGCGGGTGCGGAGAGGCGGGATCTGTGTTGCCACCACTGCCGCCAGTAGCCGTCGAGGTTGCCGCGCGTCCAGTGGGCCAGGCCGGCCGGGTCGCTCGCGATATCGATGTCGGCCGGTTCGGGGCCGCGAATCGCGGCGCCGTGACGGGCGAGGCCGTGCCAGGTGACCGGGTGACGGTCGTGGTCGCAGCGCGGATGAAAAAGTCGTCGGCCGTAGGCGTGCGGCGCCGGCGATGCCTGTGCGGGGTCGCGGGCGAGGTCGTGCCACGTGGTGTAGATCCCGTCGAGGAGCGGGCTGCGAGGCAGGTGGCCGTGGAGGCGGGTCAACGCTGCGGCCTGGTTGTCGGACGGGGGCGCCCTGGTGACGGCGACGAAGTCGATGTCGCTGGACCCGGGCCGGAAATCGTCCAGAGCGGCGGACCCGATCACGTAGAAGCCTTCCACGAGATCGGGCGTTACGGCATCGACAGCCTGTAGGTAGGCGTCCACGGCGTCACGTACCGCAGTAGGCAGGGTCATGAACGTGGCTTCACGGGCGATTAGCCAGGTAGCGCTGGAGGTTGGCGTGGCGGAACTCCCACACGGCGCCAGCTTGGCGCAGGACGCCGCGCCCGTGGGCGTCCTCGAGGAAGGCGATGAGGCGCAGAGGCATCTGGCGACGCACGGTCAGCCACGGGCGGGCCAGCGCCAGTTGGCCCCATGCGGACGTTGCCCCGCCCACAAGCCCGCCAACGAGCGCGAATGTCAGGCCGAAGGCGAGCCCGGCTATAGTGCCGAACACGAGCCCGACCAGGGCCCCGCCCAGAATCCCGAGCGCGAGGCCGAATGCGAGCGCGCCCGCGAAGGCGAACGCGAGCCCGCCCGCGAGGCCGAACACAAGGGCGCTCCGCCGGTCATAGCGGAGTAGGCCGATGGGTTCCGCTGCTGCGCGAAGATCCACATCGGCGCCGAGCCCACCCGCGAGCCCGGCCGACAGCCCGACCACAAGCCCGAACACAGGCCCTCCTACAAAACCAATGACGAGCCCGCTGAGAAGCCCATTTCCCAGGCCGGCCACGATGCCATTTTCTGAACCCGCCACGAGCCCGACCATGAGGCCGAAAACGACGCCACCCGCGACGCCACCCATGATGCCGGCCGTGAATCCGACGACAAAGTCATCCCTTCTGGGCCGGCGCAAGGAAATCTGGCTTGGCCTCGCATCCCCCGGACGGCCCAGGAGCGTACCCGCTATCCCGCCTACGATCCAACCAAAAAGCCCGCCGGCAAGCCCGTCGGTAAGCCCGAAGGAGAGTCCAGCCGCAAGGCCGATCACGAGCCCGCCGGCGAGACCGGAGACGAGCCCGAGCGCGAGGGCACGGTAAGGGCGTGGAGTGCTCCCGGCAAGCTCCCACCAGGCGAGGCTGGTGGTACAAAGGCGGGATTCGAGGTGATGAGCGAGGAAAGTCAGGTAAGAGGAGGCCTGTTCGGCGCTCCAATGTCTGGTGAGGTTCGGATGCACTCGATAGGCGGCGGGTACGAACCCGGCGAGCAGGTGCTGCTCGACGGCGGCGACGGTGGGCAGGGCGATCAGATCACCGGGGTCGGGCAGGCCGAGGTTGGATTCGCCGCCGCGTGGGTTATAGACGGTGCGGGCAAGGCCTGCCATGAGCGGAGTTGTCATCGCCCGGGCGAGCGGCGTGCCGGGACTACTCATCGCGGTGAGCACGGCCGACCAGCGGTCGCGGCCCCCGTCGCCAGCTGTTGCGATCAGATAGTCGGCCACAACGGTGGGCGAAAGTGGGGCTAGCCGAATGCCTGCGGCGCCTTCGAGTCGAGTCGGACCCACGCCGGGTCGTAGACGCACAGCGCGCCGGAAGGCCTTCGCACGGCTGGAGACGATAACTCCGGTGTGGTTCGGCAGGGTGGCGTTGATCTCCGTCAACGCCTGAGCACGACTGCCGCCACGGATCTCGTCGAGGCCGTCCAGGACGGGCAGGATCAGCCCATCGTCCAGCAAGGCGCGGGCCCGGGACCTTCCGCCCGCGGAGATCGCCCCGGTCAGCTGCGGGTAGGTGCGCAGGATCTGGGCTTCCAGCCAGTCGGTCAGGCTCGGCCCATCTGGATTCCACGATGCGAGTGGCACCAGGAGCGGCACGGGCTCGCCGGGCTGGCGACGGGCCAGTAGATCCAGCACGAGCCGGATCAGGAGCACGGTCTTGCCGGCCCCAGGTTCACCGAGTACCACGAGCCGGCCGCAGGGCGTGCGGTCGTAGGCGGCGAGAATCTGTGGTCCGCTACCGGCGAGCCCCTGGGGGCCCGCAGCGGTAGCTGTGGGCGTCGGCCAGCCGGCGCCGTCGGCGGTGAGCTGCTGCAGGTAGGACCAGGGCTGTACAAGTGACGGGCTGGCGGGCCGCCAGGAGACAGCCAGCGGCGGGCTGGTGATCTCACGGCGCTTGGCCTCATCCGCCCACTGCTTGCGCACCGCCAGAGCGAGCCGGTCGGCGACCTTCTCCAGGTCGATGTCGTCGGCCTGCGCACGCTTCCCGCCGATCAACAGGTCCGCCACCGGGAGGAACACCCCAACCCCCGTCAGGATGACGGCCGCCCAGCCCTGCCTGGTCGCCCAGGCCACGCCACCCGTAGCGACCGCGACCACAGCCAGCAGCCACGCCTGTGACCGAACCTTCCGTATCCCCCCGTTGACGCTCATAGCGAGCAATCATCCACCCTGCGTCAACCAGGCTGGTAGGCGGCCGTGCACCAGTCAGGGAGCCGACAAGCACTCGATCCACAGTGGTCACTCGCCCGATGGGACCCCAGACCAGCCCAAGAAGATCACGAAGGCGAAAGCAAGGTCTGGCCCAGAAGGGATTTATGGCGACAAAGCCGAGAAGATCGTTGCGGAGGATGCGAGATTCCAACTCCCCCACCGCCGAGTGGTGACGAGTACGAGTAGGTGAAGTACCTGCAATATAGGGACTTCTATCTGACCAGCGTGTGGTCACGAGCGACTCGGGACGCTGAAAAGTGGGACCGGTGTCCGCACCACGTCCGCACCGCGAATGCCCAGCGATGAGGGCCCCGGCTGCGATGTCGCACCGGGGCGCTCATCACGTTCGGTCATCCCCGCTCGGTCGGCCAGGCCGAGGCACCAGAGGAGATCAGGGGTCGGTGTACCTCTTCGACCGGAGCATCACCTGTGCGTCGGTGCCGGACGCCGCCTGAAGCCGGCCCCGGTCACATGACCGGAGCCGGCTTCAGGGACTGGTCAGACGAGCGCCGGAGGGCGCCGCGGTGTGCGGAGGACGGACCGGCCGAGTAGGGCGAACCAGATCACGTTGACCGCGCCGATGGAGGCGACCGCGCCCCAGCCGTTGGCGGCGTAGCAGTCCGCCGCGTCCATGCCGAAGAACAGCGACGGGACCAGGGCCAGGTTCACCAGCGCGAGGACGACGCCGCCACGGAGCACTCGACGGGAGAAGTACTGCCGGGCGGTCGGCGCCGCGGCCAGCGCGAGCAGGAACACCGCGACCAGCACCCGGGCGATGGGGCCGTGTAGCAGCACCATGCCGGCGGCGAGCGGTCCGTCGACGGTCGGGTCGAGGTCGCCGTCGGGGTACTGCAACGAGGTGCCAACCTCGAGGGAGGCGGCCACCAGGGTGACGGTGACGTAGGCGCGCAGCGCGGTGACCGCGAGGTCGCCGCCCAGGCCCGCGTCGCCGTCCGGGTCGCGCAGCAGGCGGCCGACCCCGACGGCGAACACCAGGAACGCGGTGAAGGTGGCAAGCGTGATCAGGTTGCGGCTGAGTACGTTGGCGGACGGCGGCGGGCCGGAGTAGACGAAGTACAGGCCAACCATGACCAGGGAGAGCAGGCCGCCGAGCAGAGCGGCCCAGCCGGTGACACGACGCTCGGTGCTGATGGCACTACCTTCCTTTCGCACGGGAACCTCCGAGGAACGCTTTCGGCGCTTGTCCCTTGAGGGCTGAGATGAGACGGCGTCCTCGGGGGTACCCGGCGCAGGCCTGACGCCCAGGAGGGTGTTGTCCCGTGAGGACTGGTCCATCAGCACGGCGCCGTACCTGCTCCGCCCGTGACCGTCGGAGTGGAAGGAGACACGGATGCTGGGAGTGGGGGTGGACTGGGCGGAGTCGTTCCACGACGTCGCCCTGGGCCGTCCCGGGACCGGGGTGGTCGAGCAGTTCCGGATCGACCACGGCCCGGCCGGTGTGGGCCGGCTCGTCGCCCGCTGCCTGGAGCTCGAGCCGGACCCCGCGGAGGTCCGAATCGTGCTCGAGACCCGCCACGGCCTGCTCGTCGAGGCGCTGGTGGATGCCGGGTTCACGGTGTTGCCGGTCAACCCGGACCTGGTTGCCCGCCGTCGTGGGCCGGCCAGGAAGAAGGACGACGCCGAGGAGGCCCGGATCTGCTGCCTGCTGGCGCTCGACCAGTACGCCGAGCTGCGCCGGCTGATCCCGCACGGCCCGGTCGGCGCCGAGCTGCGCGCGATCGCCCGCGACGACGAACGCGCCGCCCGCGACGAGCGCCGGCTGGGCAACCGGCTGCGCGCCGACCTGCTCGCGGTGTTCCCGGCCGCCGTCGACATCGCCGACGGCGACCTGGGCGCGCCGGTGTTCCTGAAGCTGCTGGAACGCTGGCCGTCGGCCGCCGAACTGGCCGCCGCGTCCCGCGACGAGGTCGAGGGCCTCGCTCGGTCGGCCCGGCACGGCTGGCCCGGCAGGTTCACCGACCGCGTCACCGACGCCCTGGCCCAGCCCCGGCTGCCGGTCCGCCCCGAGCTGGCCCGCGCCAAGACCGGCTCGATCCGCCTCGCCGTGGCCCAGCTGCTCCTGCTGCGTACCCAACGCAGGGCCTGGGAACGGCGGATGGGTGAGTTGCTCCTTGGCGCACCCCGCACCGGACGCGACAAGACCGTGAAGGACCCCGACCCGGGGAAGGCGTTCCCTGGCGGCGAGATCTACCTGAGCTTCCCCGGCCTGGGTGACCGTCTCGCCGCCAGGGTCGCCGGTGAGATCGGCGAACGGATCGACCAGTACCCCACGCCGAACGCGCTGCAATGCTACGCCGGCGCCGCCCCCGTCACCCGCCGCTCCGGCCGCTGCGAGTTCGTCGTCGCACGCCGCCTCGCCCACAACCGCTACCTCGGCGACGCCGTCCACCAATGGGCGTTCTGCAGCCTGACCCGCAGCGCCTGGGCCCGCCAGTTCTACGACCAGAAGATCGCCGCCGGCAAGAGCCACCACACCGCCCTGCGCGCCCTCGGCAACCGCTGGCTCGAGGTGCTCTGACACTGCCTGCGCCTCGACGTCCCCTACGACGAGCACACCCACACCGCGAACCGCACACGTTCCCTCAAGGAGGCCGCCTGAGGTTGACAGAGGGTGTCTCATCGGCCCTCCTCCTTCGTCGTCTCGGCGAGCCCCCACCGGTGCCGCCAGCGCCGTGCGAGGGTGAGCAGGCCGACGGCGGCGGTGGCCGGGACGGCGGTCCACAGCCACCACGGCGCGTCGAGGTGGGCGGTGATCACGCCGATCATCAGCCAGACGACGACCTGGACGAGGGTGGCGAGGAGGCCGCCGTAGGCGAAGGCCGAGCGGACCAGCAGGAGCTTGCGCTCGAGCGTGCCGCGAGGAGCGCGGACAGGGCCGAAGACCTCGTCGGCGAGGGCGTGGAGGCGGGAACCAGGGGAGTGGTTGGTGGCTGTTTTCATGGCTCCAGCGAACCGGCGCGGGCACCCCCACCGCGTCGTCCGAACCGCGGAGGGCCGTCGACCTTCGGTGGACCGGGGGTCCCCCGAAAGGCGGACTCGGCGCGGCCGGGCAGGCTCGTAGAGTCGCAGCTGTGGACGAGGAGACGAGCGGCTGGCGTCGGCGGGCACGGTCGGCGGCCGTCGTCCTGACCGCGTTCGCCGGTGGCCTCGTGCTCCTGTACGACGTGCTGCGACAGGGGCCCGCGGGCGGCTGGCGCGCCGTCGACGTGTGCGCCGGGGCGCTGGCGTGCCTGCTGCTGCTCGGCCGGCGCCGGTACCCGCTCGTGGTCGGGCTCGTGCTCGCCGGCGTCGCCGCCGTCGTCGCCGCCGCGGGTGTGGCCAACATGGTCGCGCTGTACTTCGTCGCCCGGTACCGGTCGCTGCGGGTCGCGATCGCGGTCGCGGTCGCGGACGTGGCCGCCGGCTGGGTGTTCTGGCTGGTCTACCCGGGCAACAACGGTGTCTCGCTGACCCTGACCGTGAACATCGCGATCGCTGCCGCGGTGACCGCCTGGGGTGCGCTGATCCAGTCGCAGCGCGCGCTGCTGGACGCCTACCGCGAGCGGGCCGAGCGCGCCGAGCAGGAGCGGACCCTGCGTGAGGAGCACATCCGGGCCACCGAGCGCACCCGGATCGCGCGGGAGATGCACGACGTGGTGGCCCATCGGCTCTCGCTGGTGGCGCTGCACGCCGGCGGTCTCGAGGTGGCGCCGCGGCACGGCGAGGACGACGTCCGGGCGGCCGCCGCGCTGATCCGTACCTCGGCCGTGCAGGCGCTCGACGAGCTGCGGGCGGCGATCGGCGTCCTTCGTGAGGATGAGCCGCGCTCGCTCGACCAGCCGGGCCTGGACCGGCTCGGCGACCTCGTCGAGCAGGCGCGTGCCGCCGGGCAGGAGGTCGTGTTGTCCCTGGACTCGGCGCTGGAGTCGACCGGGCCCGCGTCGACGGTGGCGGCCGGCCGGGACGTGTACCGGATCGTGCAGGAGGGGCTGACCAACGCCCGCAAGCACGCGCCCGGGGTACCGGTGCGAGTCAGCCTGGCCCGGTCAGGAGCGGACGTCGAGGTGGACGTGGTGAACGCGTGCACCACGGGCTCACTCGGTGTACCGGGCACGAGCAGCGGGCTGATCGGACTCGTCGAGCGGGCCACCCTGGCGGGCGGGACGCTCAGCCACAGGTTCAGCGCCCGCGGCGAGTTCGAGCTCAGAGCGCGGCTGCCATGGCGCTGAAGGTCCTCGTCGTGGACGACGACGCCCTGGTCCGGACGGGCCTGCGCATGGTGCTGGCCAGCGACCCGGAGCTGGCGGTCGTCGGGGAGGCGGCGGACGGCGCCGCGGCGGTGTCCGCGTGCCGCCAGACCCGGCCGGACGTCGTGCTGATGGACCTGCAGATGCCGGTGCTCGACGGTGTCCAGGCGACCCGGCGCATCGGCCGGCTGGAAGAGCCCCCGGCCGTGCTGATCCTGACCACCTTCCACCTGGACTCGTACGTGATCGACGCGCTCGAGGCCGGCGCGCGCGGCTACCTGCTCAAGGACACCGCCCCGCGGGAGCTGACCCGGGCGATCCACATGGTGGCCGGCGGCGAGTCGGTGTTCTCGGGACCGGTGACCGAGCGGCTGATACACCAGCTCGGCAAGGGCGACGACCGGCGTGCGGCCCGCGCCCGGGACCGGTTGGCCACGCTCACCGAGCGGGAACGCGCGGTCGCCGAGGCGGTCGCGGACGGCCTCTCGAACGCCGCCATCGCCCAGACCCTGTTCCTGGGCGAAGCGACCGTGAAGACGCACGTCTCGCGGATCCTGACCAAGACCGGCTCGGAGAACCGGGTGCAGATCGCACTCCTGGTCTACAACGCGCGAATCTGAAGCAGAACACGAGACCGCCTGAGCGTCAGCTCACACGAGGCTGCCTGGCAGCCCCACCCGGCACCTGACAGTATCTGCTGCACCAGCGGCACAGTCCCACCAGCACCTTCCCACCAGCACCGGGCTGGTCACCCGACGGCCACCTCATCAAAGCCCCCTGGAGTACTCCCGCGGCACCGAGAAGACCTGGGTCTTCGGCGCCCTGCGCATCCGCGACGGCACCGAGATCACCTACTGCGCCCCGGCACACAACAGCGACGGCCGGATCAGGCTGCTCGGCGAGATCATCCACGCTAACCCCCGCGGCCCCATCCGGATCATCACCGACAACCTCGGCACCCACACCAGCGCGAAAGTCCGCCAGCGGCTGACCCACCACCCACGCGTCCAACAGGTCTACATCCCGAAGAAGGCCTGCTGGCTCAACCTCGCCGTGCGACACGAGGTCGCATGAGAACAGTGGTTCTTGTTGAGGAGGTTCGACTGATGTCGAAGGCGTAGGACCCGGTCCAGTGCGCATGGACTGTCCCCGCTCTGGCGTGCGTCGCGGGTAACCGCG
>Ga0207710_10000917_pt1 | contig 15765 bp, 15 predicted proteins | sample KBSS24metaG_FD_184400 | JGI IMG/M metagenome (GOLD analysis project Ga0207710, IMG submission 184400) | Switchgrass rhizosphere microbial communities from Kellogg Biological Station, Michigan, USA - KBS S2-4 metaG (SPAdes) (version 2) | ecosystem: Host-associated > Plants > Roots > Rhizosphere...
ATTAATGAGAATTAAATGCTTAAAAAAATTTGTAGTTTCGGTAACACTGGTATGCCAAAATTGTTTACAATATTCTTCGCCCTAATATGTTTAACCAGCGCAGGACAGAAAACAGAAAAAGTTATCATTTTTCATGAAGACCCGTTTGATTTAAATGCCAATATTGACAAAGATTCAACAACACTGTTTTATGAGAAAATGATCCCTTCCGGAAAACCAATTGGTGTCCTGGTTATATTAGGTGGAACTTTTGATTTAATTCCTGATATAAAAAAACAAATTACACTTCATAGTCTTGCTGTTCAAAAAAACCTCCTGGTTATTTTTCCTTCCATTAATTATGGGACAAACAAATTATTTCCTGAGTACAAATTTCTTGACACAATTTTCAAGCAAATAGTTAACCAGTATAAAATACCTAAAGACAAGTTTGTTATTGGTGGCTTCTCAGGTGGTGGAATGTTGGCTTTACGATATACTGAAAGAGCAAATAAATTTAAGGACAGTAGTTATATAATTCCCAGGGCTGTTTTCGGAGTTGACCCACCTGTTGATTATGCTCATTTATGGGACCATTGTGTAAATGATGTTGAACGAAACGTATCGGATATGGCTGTGCGGGAAAGCAAATCAATTATGGAAGAATATAGAAAGGAGTTTGGCGGCTCACCACAGGAACACCCTGAAAATTATGTAGAGTATTCAATCTATTCTCACAGTGAGAAAGATGGTGGCAATGCGAAATATTTAATAAATACTCCAGTTCTGATTTATACCGAACCTGATGTAATGTGGCAATTGAATTATAGACAGAGAGACTTTTATGACATGAACTGCCTCGATCAATCGGCAATGATTAATTTTCTGCGACTTCATGGAAACAAAAATTCTGAACTAATTACCACGTACAATAAAGGGAAAAGGTTAGACGGCAAAAAGCATCCTCATTCCTGGAGCATCATGAACTCTCAACAATGCTTATCGTGGATAATGAAACAACTTTACAAATAAAAATTTAGGCCGCTGTTGGTGTTCAAAATTTTATTTTTTTCATTTATAGTTCTTATCACCAACAGCAAAAAGTATCAAGCTTTATTAATCTGTGTTGTTGGTCTGGCAATTCAATCTGATCAAATTCAAAGATCAATAATAGCGTAAAACACACTCTGATTGTTGAAGAATCTAGTACCCCGCAGGAACTAAAAAGAGTTGTATAATTGGTAACAACACTCAAGTACAAAATAATCCCAGGCTAAAATGCAGCACCGTTAAGTTGTATATCGGCAAGCAAGAATATGGTCTTATATTTTTTCAGAAGTTTCGCAAGGGCGGCTGTCTTATTTTGTTTCAGCAAGGCTTGCTTCAGCCCATTCACTGCCCAAAAGTTATTTGGATGATCAATAATATCCGCTTCAAAAGTTTTGCGGGCATTTTCATAATCACCGATTTGAAGATAAGCCTGGCCAAGAAAATGACGTGCAGGCAATCGCCATGCTTCCGGTTCTGCATAGCGGAGCGTATCTTCTGCTTCTACTGCCTTTTTAAACAACCGAATCGCTTCCGGCAGCTTTTTATCTGCCTGTGCGATCGTGCCGGCAAGAATAGTTGCGGGCACCGTTAAAATATCAATGAACCGGCTGATGTTAATCACGGGACTCGATAATGCCGTATCCTGCATGCTTGTCTTCATTGCAGTAAGCATTTTTTCCGCCCCCGCTATATTGTTTGTTTTGGCCAATGCCATTCCCTGCCCGAATTGCCAGAGTGCTTTATGTACCGTATACTCGCTAAGCAACTGCTTTACTTTTAAAATATTGTCCCATTTTCCAAACCGGACATCCGCTAAATAAGATTGCGCTGTTACCATTTGCAGATAATTCCTTGCCGAAAGTAAACCGGTATCTTTCACACTGAAGCGGTCGATGTTCTGTTCGAAGTATTTTTTGGTTTCGGTGTAATTACCCATCATCATGGCATTTGTGCCCTGCATGTCGGCGTTGTGATATAAGTACAAGCCCCTGTTTCCTTCCCATCCGTTCCCGATTATTTTTTTATAGCGGTCGTATCCTTCAATTGCGAGTATGTTGGACAGTATCCCTTTTTTATAGTTGCCCGTTCTTATGTAAATATGCGAAGGCATATGAACCATATGTGTCACCGATGGCAGAAGGTAAAGCAGTTTGTCGGCAGCCGCAGTGGCACGTTCGGGGGTTAACGATGCTTCAATCATATGAACATAATAATGAAGTGCGGCGGGATGATTGGGCGCTTTCCTGATAATCGATTCCAGCAGGCGGATAATATCTTCTGTGCCCTCTTTTGGTTGACCTTGTTGCGTGTACCAATTCCTTGCCGTAGCGATCATCGCCGCATCGGCATACAATACTGCGATCTCGATATTGGAAGGGTATTTATCATAGATGGATTTCATTTCATCGCGGTAAGCGACGGAAAGCTGCTGGTATGTTAGGTTTTTTTCAGTAACGTATCTTTTCAATTGAGCCCTGATCAGGGATCTTTCCAGTGAATCACTCGTCAGTGAAACGGCCTTATTAAGTGAAGCAATGATCGCCGAATCGTTAAACGTGTAATTAGGGACATTAATAAAAGGGCCGCTGGCCATCGCCTCTCCCCAATAGGCCATAGCAAAAGCGGGATCATGGCGTAAGGCTTCCTGGAAAGAGGATTTTGATTCAGCCATGTGAAAGCTATAATATAGGTTCAATCCCTGGTTGAAATAGAATCTTGCACTGTCGTTCAAAGTGCTCACTTCCCATGTATGCGTACCCGTTCCGGGTAATGGCACCATCATACGGCCTGTATTGTCTAACGGACCAAGGGGTGAACTATGTGGACCGCAGCTAATGATATCCTGTGAATTTTCGTTGAACTGATTTCGGATAGTGGAAGATGCTGGGAACAGTTTGACATTTATAAAGGCTGACATACCGAAAATAAAAATCATGGCGATCAGTATTACGGGAAGCATCCTGTGTTTCATGATCATTGATTGAGTGCATGAATGATATATATAAAGGTAGGTTTTTTTTATGCCGCTGTTGGTGTTCAAAGTTTTAGTTTTTTCATTTATGGTTCTTATCAGCAACAACACAAAGTATTAAGTTTGTTGCGCCGGTGTTGATGCAGTGAACTAATTAGTAATAAAGTAATAACACTAAATGAATTGCTTTCTTTACCTGCTTTATCTTTTGTCAGCTTTCAATGAACCATTAGCATACCAGGATAAAAAACCGAACAGTTTAGATACCACAGGAAAATATGCTTTAATAAATGGAATCAACATTTACTATGAAGAATATGGAACCGGAGAACCTCTATTACTCTTACACGGCAATTCGGAATCTATCCAGGCATTTAAAATGCAGATCCCGGAATTTGCAAAGCATTATCATGTTATTGCGGTTGACACCAGGGGACATGGAAAGTCGGGTGATGACGGAAAGACGTATAGTTATAATTTATTTGCAGAAGACGTCAATGCTTTATTAAAGTATTTAAAGATTCAAAAGACAAATATTGTAGGATGGAGTGATGGCGGCAACACCGGCCTTACTTTAGCAATGAAGTATCCTGATAAAGTAAAGAAGCTTGCCGTAATGGGAGCAAATATTTTTATTGACAGTTCTGTAGTTGATGGTTGGGTTTTTAAAGAGTTAAACCAACAGCTCAAAGAATTGCAGAACGATACCAGTCAATGGTCAAAAAACAGAATCAGGCTTATCAATTTGTTATTGACCGAACCGAAGCTTTCATTTTCCGATTTAAAAACAATTAGTTGCCCGGTCTTAGTTATTGCCGGAGAAAAAGATGTAATAAAAGAAAAACATACAAGGAATATCGCTAAAAATATAGCTAAAGCAACTTTGGTAATCGCACCGAATGAAACACATGATTATCCTATTGAGAACCAGGAGTCTTTTAATAGATTAGTTCTTGATTTTCTGCAGAAAAATTAATTCCTTATTCCCCACCAACAACAAAAGTATTAAGCCTTTACTAAATCTGTATTTTGTCTGGCACTTTCAACCTGATATTTTCTCAAATTCAAAGACCAACAATGGCGTAAACGAAATAAGCAACTGATGAGAATCAAATGTTTTAAAAAATGAGTAGTTTCGGCTAATACAGAATACTGTTGTTGTGTGCAACTTTGGGTGACGACGAGATTGATTGTATTAAATATCGCTTACCTTATCAACTTGACCTTCCATGCATAGAATTTCCTTTATCAAAAAATTTTCCACGTGCATCCTTGCAGGATTGGTAATTGGTGCATCTGCTTTTCGCATAAGTATTACTTACTTTAGAACGTGGGGGACTATCGGCGGCTTTTCTATCATTCCCTTCCTCACAGTAGTAATCGCCGTTGTTTACCCTTTAATATGGCAAGCCCGAAAAACAAATGATCCGTCTACACTTGCTTTTTGGCAAGGCCTTATTCGTTATGGAGTTGCATTTGACCTGGCAGAATTCGGATGGGCAAAGATCTTTCATTTGCAGTTGGTAATGCCAATGAGTAAGCTCGATCTTCCATATAACAGTTTTTCGCCTTCGGATTTATTCTGGAATTTTTTTAGTTACTCTTACCTGCTTGGATGTATCATAGCTACATTACAGATAGCTGGAGCAATGCTGTTGCTATTTCGCAGAACAAGACTAGTGGGGGTATTTATATTGTTGCCAGTGCTTGCCAACATTTTACTGATGGATATTTTTTATCAAATCGGCTACAGTGTTGTTGTCCATACCTCTATCATGATGGCAGGAATTTTATATTTCCTGGTTATCGAATTCAACCGTCTGAAGGAATTTTTCTATGCGGCAACTAATCGATTACCCGAACTTCATTTTTCCAAGTATGTGAAATGGATTATCCGCCTTTCCATCATTTATATTCCGCTGCTTTTAATAGCCATGCACGGAAAAGCAGATAATTTTCCCGGTCTTACCGGGAAATATGAGGTAAAACAATTAAGCATAAACCAGCAATTGCTACATAACAGTCCCTGTGCGGATAGTATACTTACAGTAGTTTATTTTGATATTAAAAATGGTTGTGTATTTCAGTTTAATACGCCAACTAAAAGATGGAACGGCACTTTTTCAAAGAACAGCAATCACCTCAAGATAAACTGGCTTTCCCCCGCAGAGAAGCCTGTTTTCAATGGAACGATGTCTATGGTGAATGACTCCGGAGAATTAAGGCTGACAGGAATGCTTGGGAAAGATTCGATGGACGTGATATTACAGAAGGTAAATAATTGAATGCTGCTAATCACAACTTAAAAAATAAAAAAGCTGCAGCCAACATGCAAATGGCAACACTTAAACATACAAACCCTAAGAGATTCAGAATGATAATGAGTATAGACATTGAAGAACTAAGCCAGAACTTGATTTGTACTTATTTTAAGTAGTAGAACCCTTTTACTTTTGCATCATTATTAACTTAAAAAATAAAATAATGCAAGCACAACTAATCACTTATCAATTAAAGGATATTTCCCAGGCGGAATATTTGAAACAAATGGTTGAGCCAGACGCTCCGATTTTAGCAAACGTAAAAGGTCTTATCTCAAAGGTTTGGTTGACAGACGAAGAAAAAAATACTTTTGGTGGCTTCTATTTGTGGGAAAACAAAACTGCAATGGAAGACTTTATGCATTCTGACCTTGTAAAAGCAGTGGTAAGCAGACCCTTCGTAAAAAATGTTTCTTCTGTGGATTGGGAAGTAAATCAAAAAGCTTCATTAATTACCCGTGGATTGAAATGAAAGCGTTTTCTGTAAATGAAATGGATCTGTTTTGAAAGAATATCTTTTCTCATACGGTACATTGCAAAAAGAAAAAATACAAATCCAGTTATTTGGAAGAAAATTGGCAGGAGTACCTGATACCTTGCAAGGTTATAAAATTGCCGTAATTGAAATAAAAGACCTATCCTTTCTTTCAAAGGGAGAAGATAAGTTTCAGAAAACACTTGTTCCTTCGCATAGCAACAATGATCTTATAAAAGGAACGGCTTTGGAACTCACAACAGAAGAAATATCCTTAGCCGATAAATACGAACCGGCGAACTACAAAAGAATTAAAGTAAAACTTGAATCCGGGAAAGAGGCGTGGGTATATATTGCTGCATTAGCTACCTGATATCTTGTTTTATTCTTTCTTACACATCAGTATCCATACAACCGCAAAATATAATTTACCAAAAGCGATCCTTGTATTGCAAAACGCTTTGCTATTTTTCCCAGTTTAATATTTGACGTGGTCATTCTCACGGATAAGTTGATTCCAGGATCAGTAATTAAAATTGTATGCCAAAGCATATGGCATACAATTGGATTTATCCACAAATGATTTTCCTTTGAACTTAAACACTGATCTTATGGATGATAGAATATTTGATATTGTTATTGAAACGGAAGGCAAGAAATACAAAGGCTGGGTAAATCCGTCTGATAAAAAAAGTGAAAATGGCCACCCTACCTCATTTCATGTAGTAATAGAAGGAACTTCCTTTGGATACTTATCTTTCCAGGATTGCAAGTGGTCAGCAAACAAACAGCGTCCGGCTGAAATGGTAGAAGCTATTGGCAGGGCAATCGAGAAAAAATACAAATTATAATTTTTATCTTTCAGCAAACCATTTTCAATGGCTGCTAAAAAACTCTCTGGTAAAGAGCAGGTCGATGCTCATATTGCCAGGCTCGATCCTGCATTCGGTAAAATAATCGAAACAATAAGACAGATCATCTTAAAAACTGATAAGGGAATAGGTGAATATATAAAATGGAACAATCCGGCTTTCTATTACACCGGGGAAATGAAGCCCTTTGATCCAAAGGAGTATAAAAGAGATATGATTGTTTTTAATCTTTATAAAAACAGGATCATGCTCGTATTTCCAAGTGGGGCAAAAGTGAAAGACAAATCAGGACTACTGGAGGGTGATTATAAAGATGGAAGAAGAATTACCATCTTTAAAGATATGGCCGATGTTAAGTCAAAGGAAAAAGCTTTGCAAAAAGTGATTAAGGGTTGGCTAAAGTTAGTGGATAAGTAACGTCAGTATACAGAATAAAGAAAATTGATTCAATGCAGCCGGGCTAATATAAAGAAAAAAGTCCCGCTACTTTCGGAGCGAGACTTAGAATTTATTACTTATAACTTAAATTAATAACCCATATCACCCATACCAGGTGCGCCGCCCGGATGCATGTGAGGTTCTTCTTTCTTAGGTTTGTCAGCCACTACACATTCAGTAGTAAGCAACATACCTGCAATTGAAGCTGCATTTTCCAAGGCGATACGTGTAACCTTTGTAGGATCGATCACACCAGCTTTGTACAGGTTCTCATATTCTTCAGTTCTTGCATTGAAGCCGTAATCAGCTTTTCCTTCTTTTACTTTCTGTACAATGATAGAACCTTCGATACCTGCATTCTCAACAATCTGGCGAAGTGGTTCTTCCAATGCTCTTTTTACAATAGCTACACCGGTTGTTTCATCTTCGTTAGAACCTTTCAATTTTTCGAGAGATTCAATAGCACGGATAAATGCAACACCCCCACCCGGAACGATACCTTCTTCAACTGCAGCTCTTGTAGCATGTAATGCATCATCTACCCTGTCTTTCTTTTCTTTCATTTCCATTTCAGTAGCAGCGCCGATATTCAATACAGCCACACCACCGCTCAACTTAGCAAGGCGTTCCTGTAATTTTTCCCTGTCGTAGTCAGATGTTGTTGATTCGATCTGTGATTTGATCTGGTTAATGCGGGCAGTTATATCTTCTTTCTTGCCTTTACCACCAACAACGGTTGTGTTGTCTTTATCGATAGTAACTGTAGATGCAACACCCAAATAACTGAGGTCAGCATTTTCTAATTTATATCCTTGTTCTTCGCTGATAACGATACCTTTTGTAAGAACAGCGATATCCTGGAGCATTTCTTTACGGCGATCACCAAAGCCAGGAGCTTTTACAGCAGCAACTTTTAACGTGCCGCGGAGTTTGTTTACAACTAATGTTGCAAGAGCTTCACCTTCGAGGTCCTCAGCAATGATCAATAAAGGACGTCCGCTTTGTGCTACTTTTTCAAGTATGTGCAGGATATCTTTCATGTTGCTGATCTTTTTATCATAGATCAGTATATAAGGATTTTCCAATTCAGCTTCCATCTTTTCGCTGTTAGTAACAAAGTAAGCGGAGATATAGCCTCGGTCAAATTGCATACCTTCTACTACTTCGATACCGGTTTCAGTGCCTTTAGCTTCTTCAACAGTTATCACTCCTTCTTTACCAACTTTTTTCATTGCTTCAGCTATCAGCTTACCGATCTCCATATCGTTATTAGCAGAAATAGCAGCCACTTGCTGGATCTTGCTGTTGTCATTACCAACGGCTTGTGATTGACCTTTTAAATGTTCAACGACTTTGTTTACTGCTTTATCAATCCCTCTTTTCAGGTCCATTGGATTGCTGCCTGCAGCTACCATTTTCAAACCTTCGCTAATAATAGATTGTGCAAGCACAGTAGCAGTTGTTGTACCATCACCTGCAATGTCAGCAGTTTTTGAAGCTACTTCTTTTACCATTTGGGCGCCCATGTTCTCAATAGGGTCTTCCAGTTCAATTTCTTTAGCAACCGTTACACCATCTTTAGTGATGGAAGGTGCACCGAATTTTTTTTCAAGTACCACATTGCGACCTTTGGGTCCAAGGGTAACTTTAACAGCGTTGGCTAATACATCAACGCCTTTTTTCATTCTGTTTCTCGCTTCAATATCGAAGAAGAGTTGTTTTGCCATAATATTTCAATTTGATAATTAATTAATTCGATAATTCGACAATGATTTGTTTTCATTGGCACATTGTCACATTGCCAAATTGGCTAATTATACTATTGCGAGTATATCGCTTTCTCTCATGATCAGGTAATCTTCGCCTTCGATCTGGATTTCAGTTCCGGCGTATTTGCCATATAAAACGGTATCCCCTGTTTTTACAGTAACAGGTTCATCCTTTTTACCAGGACCGGCAGCGATAACAATACCACGCTGAGGTTTTTCTTTTGCTGTATCCGGGATGATAATGCCGCCAGCAGTTTTTTCTTCAGCAGCGGCAGCTTTCACAATTACCCTGTCATGCAATGGGGTAACATTTACTTTTTTAGCCATAGTTGTATTGATTTGAGTTTTTTTAAATGATGCCTTCCCATATCAAGGGGAAGGGATTTGGGACGGCGAAGGTACTACCATATACCATACCATTGGGTTCTTTCCTGAAAAATTTTCCGAACAACTGAAACAAATACAGGTTAAAGATTGCAAGTTTGAAAATTAACCGGCACTTATGCCAATTTTTCATAGACATTTCCGATCCTTGTTATCAGAATTTACTTAATAGTAAGACAATCTTAATGTGCAAAAAATGAATGGGGTATCATGCATAAAGCGCAAGGAACAAACTCCTATCTTCGTTCCTCAATAGCTCTTAAGGATGATCAGCAGAAGAAATATCCGGGTAAAAGTGATGCAGACGTTGTACACGGTTACAACATTGGAGAATGAAATTAAATCTCCTGTCGAGGCACAAAAGATATTGCAACAACATTTTGACCAAAGCCGCTCCCTCTTTGTTTATCTTATTTATTTTCTTACAGAAGTTGGCCGCTATGCGGAAACGGATGCACATCAACGGGCAGGCAAACATTTGCCGAATGCCTCAGATCTGAATGTAAATATCAAGATCGCCACTAATGATAGTCTTGTAAAGATCCTTCAGGATACTGCCTTAAAAGAACAATTTTCAAAAGATAAACCTGAGCTTATCATCGATAAAGAGCTGGTACGTAAAATATACCATCAGCTACAGGAAGCCCCCGAATACAAAGCATATACAGCCCAACAGACAAGAGATAAACAGGAAGAAAAAAAGATCCTTGAATTTATCTTAAACGACCTGTTATTAGCTAATGAATTATTTGTCTCGCATATAGAAGAAAATTTTTCAAACTGGGATGATGATGGTGAAATGCTTGTCCAATTATTTGCAGGCTATTTACAAAAACCGGGTTCTTATGTTTTTAAACAAATGATAACTCCTGATAAAAATGAATTTGCTGTTAATCTCCTGAAAACTGTACTGGAAAAAGGCGAATATCTTCAGGGTCTTATAACTCCCAAGCTAAAAAACTGGGATCCCGAAAGAATAGCATTACTCGATATGATAATGATGAAGATGGGTGTGGCCGAGTTTCTCTATTTTGAAACCATTCCTCCCAAGGTTACGATCAATGAATATATTGACCTTGCCAAAGAATACAGCACGCCGCAAAGCGGTCAGTTCGTAAATGGAATATTAGATAATATTCATAAAGAGCTTGTGCAACAGGGAAAAATGCAGAAGGTAGAGTATAAGAAGGTATAAATGCAAAAGTACGAGGTACAGGTTCAAGGCACTAGATGCAAGATTCATTTCTACTCAAACTACCCATTAAAATCACTGACAGAACCTCGGAGCTTTTCTATACATTTGCGGGCTATTCTAAAAATGGTGAAAATGAAAAAACTATTTATTGTTTTAGCAGCCGGATTGATCCTGGCAGCATGCAAATCATCAGATAAAAAACCGCCGGTAGCAGCAATGACGCAGGAAGAAAAAGACATTGCTATAGTAGATTCAGCCAATTTTACAAACATACAATGGCTCGATTCTACTTATAAAGACATGGGTAAAATAAAGGAAGGTGAAAAAGTGAATGTCGTGTTTCGTTTTAAAAATGCAGGTACAAAAAACCTTGTAATTGCAGATGTAACTGCCGGTTGCGGTTGTACTGTTCCTGAAAAACCTCAAAAACCTTATGCACCGGGTGAAGAGGGAGAAATAAAAGCAATCTTTGACAGCAGTGACAAACACGGTGAAGTAAATAAACAGATCTATGTTAAGGCTAATACTAATCCCGGCGATATAACGCTGAACTTCAGGGCTGAAATAACAAATTAAAAATCTTAATCAACAAGGCTACATTTAAATCAATTCAAGTATGAAATCAATTTTTTCAAAGCTAACTGCTAGTGTTATTATTGCTGTAACCTTTCTTTCTGGTTGTATGCCGCCGGCTGCAACCGATAAAAATGGAAAGGCAACGGGGTCATCCGGCTTCGGAAGTTTCCAATTTATTTTTCTTGGATTAATGATCCTTGTTTTTTGGATGTTCTTTATTCGTCCACAAGCTAAAAAAGCAAAGAGCCAGAAAAGCTTTATTCAAAATCTGCAAAAAGGTGATAAGATCGTAACCATAGCAGGTATCCACGGTACGATTAATAAAATAAATGAAGATGGAACAATCAATGTAGAGATCAGCCCGGGAAGTTATATTAAAATCGAAAAAAGTGCGATCAGCATGGAATGGACAGCAGCTCTTAATAAAGTAGGAACCACCAAATAAAATACCGACTTATTGAATTTAAACGATTAAGAGGAAATAGTACTTTCCTCTTTTTTTTATCCGTCTGAATGCTCTGAGTTTTCCTAACTTTCCTTATAATCTTCATATTCGTTACATCATGGTTCTTCGTATTGGCCTTACTGGCGGTATTGGCAGTGGTAAAACAACAGTTGCGAGGTTATTCGAAATACTCGGTATTCCTGTTTACTATGCTGATGATGCTGCCAGAAGACTAATGAATACAAATGAAGAAATAAAAACTTCCATTATAAAACATTTTGGCAAGGATGCATATCTTAACGGAGAACTTAACAGAAAATATTTAGGAGGAATTGTTTTTGCGGATAAAAAAAAATTAGAGCTGCTCAATTCACTTACTCATCCGGTAACAATAAAAGATGCGGAAGAATGGATGAAAAAACAGACCGCTCCTTATGTTATTAAAGAAGCCGCTTTGCTGTTTGAAAGTGGTTCAAATGAAAATCTTGATTATGTGATCGGGGTTTATGCACCACAACATATACGGGTAAAACGTGTAATGGATCGTGACGGCTTATCTGTAGAAGAAGTTATGAAAAGGATCAGCCGCCAATTGGATGAAGAAGAAAAAATGAAACGCTGCGATTTTGTTATAGTGAACAATGAAGAAGAGCTTGTTTTTCCGCAGGTGTTAGCATTACATGAGAAATTTTCCAAACCCTTGGTAAGTTAGCCGGGTTTATTATCTTCTGTTGCAATTATTCGCTGGATCCTCATAGCATTTGTTTCATCATGAATTGCTTTGTAAGCAAACTCCAGATTTTTAAGGCTTGTGATATCACCAGCAGCGGTTTTCAATATTTCTTCATACAAAGGAATAGACTTATCATATTTGGCAAGATTATTATAAGAATCCGCAATCCGTGCTTTCAACATTTCCCCGTTCTCAGCATTCATATCAAGCGCCTTCTGAAAATATTCTATAGCTTTTTCATAATTCTTATCAGCAGCATAGGCGAGCCCTATATTTTCATATACGGTAGAGTATTCCCCATTAATACTTGCAGCTTTTTCATAGTATTCGATTGCCTCTTTATTTTTCCCTTTTTTATAGGCTACGATTCCACGTTCATTCCAGGCATTAAAATGCTCGGGGTTTATTTTTATTAATTGTTTAAGGTATTTTTCTTCTTCTCTAAAATCGCCTGTTTGGATCAAAGCAAGCACCATATTTTCAATGTATACCTCATTCTTTGTGTCCCCGGTCACTGCTAATTTATAGTACTCGATTGCCTTTTGAAAATCCTCGCTGTTATAATAAAATATTCCCAGCCTGTTAAACATCCTTGGTTTGTTCTGCTCGAGAGCAAGTGCTTTTTCATAGTTCTTCAATGCATTCTCATTATCTTTTTTTGCTTCATATGCAATTCCCGTGTTTTCATAATATAATGATACCTCAGGTCGCAACTCAATAGCTTTATTGTATCGTTCTATTGCTTTATCAGTCTCGCCTTGCTGAAAATATAAAACGCCAAGATCATTTTGGTTTACTGCAGTGCCCGGATCGGCCAAAATAAGTTTTTCAAAATATTCGATGGCTTTCTCTCTATCTCCCTTTTGCCTGTATAAGACAGCCAGATTTTCCAGGTACACTGGTTGATCACCCGCTATTTTTATTGCTTCGTGATAATTTGTTTCTGCTTCTTCTAATTTTCCCTGCTTGAATTGAACCACGCCGAGATTATTATAATTGGTAGCGTTTTGAGGGTCCATACCAATCACGGTTTTATATCCATTTTCTGCTTCGGTAAATAACCCTAACCCTTCATAGGCAAGAGCAAGATTATCATGATAAACTACAGTATCGGGGTTTATGTCAATTGCTGCTTTATAGCATGACACCGCTTCATTCAGCATTCCATTACGATAGTATAAAACGCCTAATTGATTATTGGCATAATCATCTTTATTAGCACTTTTTTCTATTGCATATTTATAAAGTTCAATTGCCTTTTTAGTATCTCCTGTTTTCTCGTATATGCTGGCAGCCGTTTTAATTGCATACAAGTTTTCTTTATCTTTTTTTAATGCCGCCTTTGCCTGGATCAACGCTTCATCTAATTGACCCGCACCAGCCAGGTAGAACGCATATTGAGCCTGGTTCTCTGCATTGCTTAAAAGATTATAAAGTTGAAGACTGAAATCAAGAGCAAGGTCAATATTCCCACTATCACCGTGGGCCCGGACAAGATTCTGCAAATAAGTTGTATCGTGACTGTCTTTTTGAAAAGCTTTTGTATAATACATAATAGCTTTATCCCATTCATTTCTCAAAAAATAAAAATAGCCAAGTGTATTAAACGGGCTGCCTGATTCATTTTCAAGTTCACAAGCCCTGAGGTATGCCTTTTCCGCTTCTTCATCCTTTCCGGACTCTTCGAGGGCCACACCTAAATTTTCATAAAAAGTACCCACATCATCTTTAATCGCAATCGCCCTATTAAAGTATTCAATTGCTTTTTCGTATTTACCTGATCTTGAATAATGATCCCCGATAGTATTCAACGCATCGGCATTGCCCGATGTATCAATAGAAGAAAACATTTGTTCAGCTTCTTCACTCTTACCATCTTTTTCCCTTTGCTTTGCAATATTGATAAGTGCATCTGTTCTGTTTTCTGTATAAACCGGCAATGGATTTAATTTAATAGCAGCTTCAAAACAGGATAGTGCCTTTTCATACTCTTCGTTTTTAAAATAAATATTGCCGATAAAATTGTTCACCTGGTCAGCCCAGGCAGGCCGCAATTGTCCGCATTTCTCATAAGCATTTATTGCCTCCTGTGTTTTACCTTCCATTCCTTCATACAAATAGGATAAGGCCCAATAAGTATCAAAACAATCTGGATCGATAGACAAGGTTTGAAGTAAAAGAGTTTCCGAATCACCGGCTTTCCCCTGCCTGAATTTTACATAGGCTTTATCGATATATGCAGTGATCAAGGATTTGTTCAGGGAAATGGCTTTGTTATAAAATTTCTCAGCTTCTTTTAACCTGTCATTTGCCATATAACCGGCGCCGGCATCACGGTAAGTATTATACAAGTTGTTATTATATGCCGGCGAGGTTTCGAGCTGTTTTACTTTGTCCAAAACAGGAAGTATCTCATTTTCTTTTTCTTTAAAAAAATCTATCTCTGTGTATAGTTTAATGAGTGAAGAATATGATTCTGTTTGCAAAATATTTTGTTTGCAGCCATCTTTATAAAATTGTTCAGCAGTAGCATAGCTCTTCTCTTTCTTATAACAATCTCCCATGAGATTATACAATGCGTAGTCATCATTATACTGCAACAGCAAACCGGCTATTCGACTTTTAGCAGCCGTGCTGTCGCCACATTGAAGATCATATTCTGCAAAAGCTTTTTCTACTTTACGATTTTCCTTATCTATTTGTTTTGCCTTTTCAAGTGTTGGTAAGGCTACTTTACTATCCGGGAAATAATATAGCTCTATCTCACCTATAATTACCCCGAGACTCGCTTTTTGATAAGGACTGAGTGCCGATTCCTGTGCAAGCCTGGAATAAAGAGGATGAGCATCTACCCAGCGATTTTCAAGTATCCATCTGTTCAGCTTCTTATAGTTATCAAGATCGAATTTCTTTTCTTCACTGAATGCAAAAATCTCTTCGCATAAAGGCCCGTGAATTTCACCATAAAAATTTATCGCCGCATCGGTATAAGCAATCAGCCACTGATTCCATCCTTCTTCTTTGCTTCTTTTGCATGTTTCATGTATGAGTTCTATGCTGCTGGTTAAAAAATTACTCAGCCATGCACTCCTCATTTTAACCAAAACAGGTACCAATATCCCAGACTCATCATCAGTTGCATCTAATTTTAAGCAATACCATGTTTCAAGCGGACGATCTTCTTTTACCTGCGATCTGAAACTTTCTAATAACTCAGTCATGCGCCGCATATCGACAACATCTGTATGTTGTGCTAATGTGTAATAAGCATCTGCAATTATTTTATTTATTTGCTTTTTGTGCAGCATATCTTATCATCCCCGGGCAGATTCAGAACCAGGATTATTATTTTCTATTGGTTGTATTGGTATTTTATTAGCCTCTGTTCCTACTTTTTCCTTTGCTATTCCTGAAAATGCTTGTTTTCTTGCACTACCTGAACTTTCTTCCATATTTCTTCCTGCTTTTTGATCACGGAAAGGTTGCCCACAGGAACTGCAGAATTTTGCGTTCAATTCATTCTCTGCATTACAGCTCAAACATTTTTTCTTATTCG
>Ga0207710_10000921_pt1 | contig 15687 bp, 16 predicted proteins | sample KBSS24metaG_FD_184400 | JGI IMG/M metagenome (GOLD analysis project Ga0207710, IMG submission 184400) | Switchgrass rhizosphere microbial communities from Kellogg Biological Station, Michigan, USA - KBS S2-4 metaG (SPAdes) (version 2) | ecosystem: Host-associated > Plants > Roots > Rhizosphere...
AGATGCTGCGGCCCGGATTGTTGACGCTCCCCCTCGCTGCGCCGGTTCGGTCCTCCACCGCACCAGCTCCGTGAGGGAAGCGACCTCATCCGTCTCCGCGCCGGCCCTCACCGACGCGGAGTGGGCCAGTCCATCGGCGGCCGGATACACGACGACGCGGAGGCGGGGCATCGACCTCCCGTCGGCCCACAAAAAGGGTGACGCGAGGGTCTCGTTTGGCCGCGTGCACCCTCGCGTCGTGCTCCGGACGATATGGAGGAACGGAGCACTTCTTTCGTCGTTCATTCTGCGCTCGACGTCAACATTTGGATCCTGCACGTACCGTCGGTCGACGCGGCTCGTCCGGCTTCGTGCCCCCAATGCGGCTGCGCGGCCCGTGTCCCTGGTGCTCCTTTCGGCGTGGTTGGCCACGGCCTCCGGCAGCGGCAAGTCCGCGGACCGGCAACCATCGACGCGCCTCCCGAAGTACGGACGATCGCGACACGGCGATATCGATGCCGGAGATGCGATGCGGTCGTCGCGGTGGTCCCGCGTGGGCTCGTCCCGCGCCAGCACTTCGGCGCCGGCGCGATAGCGCTCGCCTTGTTCCTGTTCGGCGTGCTTGGGCAGAGCGCCGCCGAGGCGGCCCGTCGCGCCGGGTCGTGGGCCGCGGGCGCGAGCGCGTGGCGGACGGTTCGTCGATGGCTCGCGGCGATCGAGCAGCGCCGTCTCTTCGCCGTCGTCCGCGGGGCGCCACCATCGTGGAGCCCGCGCCGATGCGCCGCGCGCGCGGCGATGACGCTCGCGTCGCTCGTCCCCGCGCCGTTCGCGGCGAGCGACGCGGCCCGGGCGTTCGCCGGCGCGGCGCTCGCTTCATGAGGGACATGCCGATGGCGCGCGCGCCTCCGCGGCGTCCACCACGTTGGTCCGATTCGCGAAATCGGCGTCCGTGATTCGGTCCAATTCGCGCCCGATGAGGCGCGGAAAGGACTCCCGATGAAGGATTCGCTCACTCCCAAAGATCACGCCGAGACGATCGCGCTCTACCGCGCGCAGATCGTCGGCCCGCTCGCGCAAGGCGCGCTCGAGCACGGCGATCTCGCCGCCGCGCTCGCCGAGGCCAGCGCCAAACGATTCCGCGCGCCCCGGTCGCACGGGTCGCGCACCTACTCCGTCGCGACGCTCGAGCGGTGGTACTACGCATTCCGCGAAGGCGGCCTCGACGCGCTGAGGCCCAAGGAGCGCAGCGATCGAGGGCGCGGCCGCGATCTGACGGCCGAGCAGAAGGCGCTCCTCCTCGATATTCGCCGGCAACAGCCGCGCGTCTCGGCGGCCACGATCCTCCGGACGATGGTGGCCGATGGCACCGTCGAAAAAGGGACGCTCAGCGCCACCACACTGCGCCGCTTCTTCGCCGAGCACGGGCTCGATCGCGTCGCCGTCGCCACCGCGGCGGGCGACGGCCGACACCGACTTCGATGGCAAGCCGATCGCCCCGGCGCGCTCTGGCACGCCGACGTCTGCCACGCGTCGCCGCTTGCCGACAAGAAGCCGGTGCGGATCCACGCGATCCTCGATGACGCGTCGCGATACGTCGTCGCGATCGAGGCGCGCCACACCGAGCGCGAGATCGACATGATCGCGTTGCTCGTCCGCGCCCTCCGCCGCCACGGCCCGCCCGACGCGCTCTACCTCGACAACGGCTCGACGTATCGCGGCGAGGCGCTCAGCCTTGCGTGCGCCCGCCTCGGCACGGCGCTCGTCCACGCGCGCCCGTACGACGCGCCGGCGCGCGGGAAGATGGAGCGATTCTGGCGCACGCTCCGCGATCAGTGCCTCTCGTTTTGCAACGACCTCGCGTCACTGCACGACCTCAACGTGCGCCTGCTCGCGTGGGTCGACGAGCATTACCACCGCGCGCCGCACGGCGGGCTGATCGGGCGCACTCCCGCGTCGATCTTCGAATCGAGTCCGACCGAGATCGACGTCATCGACGAGACACGCCTCCGCGACGCGCTCACGATCCGCGCCCGCCGCCGCGTCCGCCGCGACAACACCATCGCCATGGACGGCACCGACTGGGAGACGACCCTCCACTTCCTCGCCGGCCACGTCGTCACCGTCGCCCGCTCGCTCGTCGATCCCGACTCACCGCCGTGGCTCGAGCACGAAGGCAAAGTCCACCTCCTCAAGCCCGTCGACCCCGTGAAGAACGCGCGCCGCCGGCGCTCGCCGGTGCACCTCGATCAGCCGCACTCCGCTCGCGTCGCGTTCGATCCCGCCACGTCGCTCGTCGACGTCGCGCTCGGACGCCATCCGCGCCGTCCCGGACGCGAGGCCGGCCAGTGACCGCGCACCTCGACTTCTTTGCGCTCACGATCGAGCCGTTCTCCAAGGAGATCGACGACAAGGACCTATGGCTCCCGCCGTCGAAGCGCGGCCTCGTCGACGAGCTCGTCGAGGCGATCGAAGCGCGCGAGAGCGTCGTCCTCACCGGCGAGCCCGGCGTCGGTAAGACGTGCGTCCTCCGCGCCTTCCGCCACGCGATACCACCCGACCGATTCCGACTCACGTATTGCCACAACGCCACGCTCGGTCGCCGCGACTTCTATCGCCAACTCTGCCTCGCCCTCGGGTTGTCGCCATCGGCGACCGCTGCGGCCGTCTTCTACGCCGTTGCCCAGCACGTCGAGGAGCTCGCCCGCGAGCGCCGCGCTCACCCCGTCTTCCTCCTCGACGAAGCGCACCTCCTTCACCAAGACACGCTCGACCATCTCCACATCTTGCTCAATTACGAATGGGACTCGAAGGCGCTACTGTCGCTCGTCCTCGTCGGTCTCACCGATTTCGACGATCGCCTGCGCCTCCGCAGAAACCGCTCCCTCGCGTCGCGCGTCCACCGCCGCTTCGTCATCGACCCCCTCACCCCGGAGGACACCGCCGACTACCTACGAGCCCGCCTCGCCCGCGCCGGATGCACCCGCGACGTCTTCGCCTCCGACGCCGTCACCGTCCTCCACGAAGCCACCGCCGGCGCCCTGCGCGATCTCGACCGGCTCGCGACCATTTGCCTCCGTCACGCCACGCGGAAGAAGCGAAAGACCGTGGAGCGCGACATCGTCGCCCGCATCGTAAAGGTCGCCGCCGACCCGGCGGGCTGACGCCGTCGCCCCGACGATGGGGGCCGCCGCGGGCCCGCTCCTCGTCGTCGGGGCCGGCCACACTCCGGCTCGCTGATGGCCATCACGACGACGGCGCGCCGCTTGGCCACGTACGTGATGGCCTTCGAAGAACCGGATCGGACGGCCATCAAACACGCCGACCGGCAACAGCTATCCCGCATAATCCGGTCGCTCAGTAAGGGAAAAACAGCCGCATCGCGCTTGCGCCGGACGCGAAGCGGTATAGCGGGCTTTCGCTCAGCTTCCCGTTCGGTTCTACTGTCTTCATCCGGCACTTTTGCGAGGTGGACTTAAATGAATATGCATCTCGTTAGTGTGAACGTCGGCAAGGTGCAGCCGATCAAGGCGAAAAGCGGCATGAGCGGCATCTACAAGCTGCCGCAGAGCGCACCTGTGCCCATTGGTCGGCTGGGGCTGGACGGCGACGCGATTGTTGACGTAGAGAATCACGGCGGGGTCGATCAGGCGGTCTACATCTTCGGCACGCCGGATTACGAGTGGTGGTCGCGCAGCTTGAAGCGCGAGCTTGCACCCGGGACGTTCGGGGAAAACCTGACGATCTCCGAGCTAGAAAGCGCTGCGTACAGCATCGGGGATAGGCTGTGGGTAGGTGATGTGCTGCTTGAGGTCACTTCGCCGCGCATCCCCTGTGTGACGCTGGCAACGCGCATGGGCGACCCGCGTTTCGTGGTGCGCTTCCGCAAAGCCGAGCGCTTTGGGCTGTACTGCCGCGTGATCGTGCCGGGCGCGGTGCAGGCGGGCGACACGGTGCGAGTGGAGCGCCACGAGGGCGACACCATCCTAGCGCTGGAGATGTTCCGGCTGTTTTACACCAAGAACTATGACGAGATGATCCTGCGGCGGGCGCTCAATGCGCCGCTGCATCATGTAACGCGCCGGGAGTACGAAGAACTACTCGAGGCGCTCGTGGCAAACCTGTCGTGATGAATACCCGGCACGGGCGGCAGGGGGTCGCGAACCAGACGCAGCAGGTGCCCGCGGACCGAGCACGAGCACATGGTCGAGCAGCTCGCGCCCGGGTCGCCGTTGGACCGCCCGGCATCATCATCTTACGAACCATGTTGGCCTTGAAGGCCTCGCTATACGCGGTCACGCTGCGCTCGCTCGCGCCCCCGTCGCCACGTCACCCCGCCAGCCCGGGCGAGACGCGAGATGGACAACTCCTCTGACACAGGGGGAGAGTGCCTACGAGATGATTGCGAACGAACGGCCTCATGTCCGTGACGGAGGGCGTCGCGGCTGGGATGGTGGCTTCGACATGTACTTCGCCACGGTGTTCTTGTCGACAGGGTGCCCGAGCTTCGCCAGCTCGCTCGCGATCCGCCTCCGGCTCCACATCGGATTTTCTCGCGCCATGCGTTCGATGAGCGCGACGATCTCGGCTGCCGCCGGCGGACGCCCGAGGCGCTTCGACTTGGCTGCCCAGAACCGGGCGAAGCTTCGGCGATGCCACGCGAGGATGGTCTCAGGTTTCACGATCGCCACGGCGTCGGCCCAGCGCGACCACGTCCGAGATACGACCACCCAGAAGGCCCGATCGAGCGGACGAAGGCCCGGACGAGGGGCGGCGCGTCGAAGGACCGCGAGTTGCTGGCGCAGCACGAGGTTCTCGAGGACGAGGTCTGCGCGAGGCTGGAGCCCAGCGAGCAGCGCGCCGACCACGGCCTTGAGGATCGCCACCACGCCCGAGATGCTCGTCCGCTCGCCGCCGAACGTCACCGGCGAATCGCTACGACCGGCGCGATACTCTGGCTGACCGCCCATGACACGCCCACCCTTGCCGAAATGAGCCGGAAATGAGTTCGTCACCACCACAGCGGAAACACCGTGTCAGAAATCCAGCATCCGCGGAGAACTCCTTCCACGTACGGGGAGACGTGCATCCATGAGACTTCGTAACGCGTTTCGCGGCGCTTTCGCGCTCATCATCGTGTCGGGGGTGCTCGCCGGCGGCCTCGCCCAGTCGACGCCGCTCGCGCCGATCGGCGCGGTCGACGTGGCCAAAATTCGTGCGCTCGATCTCGACGCCGTGCACGCGACGCAGCGCTACGCCGCGGCGCGCGCGGCGCGCGGATCGACCTCCGCCGCCGCGGCCGACGTGAAGACGGCCGAAGACCGCGTCAACCAGGCCATGCACGCGTGGTCGCAGGGCGGGGCCGCGCTGTCGTGCGCTCTCCCCGACGGGCGCGCGCGCGCCTTCGCCGAGGTGAGCGAGCGCGCGACGATCGTCTTCCGGCGCGCCGCGGGGACGCTCCACACCAGCGTCCCCGATCTTCGATCGGCGCCGCGCTGCGCCGGCGACATCACCATGGATCGCATGGTCGGGACGTACTTCGAGGCGATCGGCCGCGACGACTTTGCCGCCGCGGCCGACGCGCTGGGCAAGATCGATCAACAGCTCTCGTGCATGAGCGTGCGCCAGGTGCACCGCGCGTCGGTGGCGCTCAAATACGCGCTCGAGCGCACCGAGACGATGACGAGGAAGCACGGCGGGGCGTGCGAAGTCCAGGCCCTCGGCGCGCTCGACCAGGCGGCGCTGAACCTCGTCTATCGCACGTTCGAGCGCTCGCTCCCGTACGGGAAGGCGCCCCTCGACTGGATGAGCGGGCGCCGAAGCGCGTTCCTCTCCGCCCTCTCCGACCCGCACTCCATCCTGTCGCGCATGCGCATCTGGGTGGGCGAGCGCGCGGCTCCGGATCACATGGAGCAGCTCTCGGCGGCGTGCCGCGCGGGGACCGGCGGCCGCTCGTTGCAGTTCGCCGGCCCGGGCGGCTCCGCGACGTGCGACCCGCTCGCCGCGTTCATCCGATCGCTGGGCGCAGGCGATTTCGGCGTCGGCGATTGCCGCGGCGGCGATCTCGCGCCGCTCGGCGGAGCGGGCGGGTTGGTGTCGGAGCTCGGCTGCCGTTCGAGCTGCGACGCGATGTCGGCGCTCGGAACGCCCGGGCACGCGGGGACGATGACCGCGCGCCTCGGCGATCAGACCGCGATGTTGAGCGGCCTCCTCCACCGCAGCGCGACGCCGCTCGGCGGCCCGGTCGGCGACGTGCAGCGCGCGTGCGGATCGTTCGGAGGCGGGGGCGCCGGCGGCGCGGGCGCGATCGGCGGCGCGCAGCCCGCCGCCGCGCAGCTCGCGTGCATGATCAACGCGACGCCCACGTCGTCCGCCACCGGCGGCTCGCTCCTCGCGTGCATCACGCGCGGCCTCGCGTCCGGCGCGCTGCCGTCCCCGCCGAGCGGAGGCACGATGCGGCGCTGCACGCTGGGCACCGATCCCGACGACCCCGACAGCGGCGGATCCCCGGCGCCGGCCGGGAGCGGCGCGCCGACGTCGCAGCCGACCGCGACCGGCACCGGCACCGCGCCCACCTCGGCGCCGACGTCGACCGGCACCTCGGCGCCCACGGCGACCGCGACCGCCCCCACGTCGACGCCGACCGCGCACGGGACCACGCCGAGCGTGAGCCCGACCGTCGTGCACACCGGGGGGAGCGGTCAGCACATCGATCTGGGGCTCGTCACGCAGCACGGGCAGGACTCGTCACACGACTCGAACATCCGATTCTCGCTGGACGATTTCTCCGGAGGCACGGGCGAGGACGGCAGCGTCTCGGTCGACACGGTCGTCTTCGGCATCTGCGTCGGCCCCGCGTGCGGAGCGGGCGGATCGTGCTCCTCGGACGGGGGCTGCCCGACCGGGTGCACCGGCACCGATCGCTTCACCCAGACGTTCCAGACGTGCGCGGAGCAGCAGGATCGCCGCACGTCGTTCGGCCCGCCGCCGGGCACCGATCGCCCGGGACCGCCGAACCCGAACGTCGCGGCGCTGACGGCTTGCTTCTCGTCCTCTTCATCGTCCAGCGTCCCCGGCACGTGTCCGACGATGAACTGCCCCGGCGACATGGAAGCGATGGCGGGCGCGGACGGCCGTTGCAGCTGCGGGCACCGCGGGAGCGGGAGCACGTCGCACGGCGCCACAGCGTCGGGCGGCGCGTGCGCCACGATGCGGTGCGGCGAGGGGCAAACGCCGACGCCGGTGACCGGCGGGTGCGTCTGCCAGAACGTGGGCGGCATCGGAACCGGCGCCGGGTCGGCCACGTCGATCGCTCCGATGCCCGGCGGCGCGTCGCGCGGCGGACTCCCGGGAGCGACGACGTCGCCGCTCCGGGGAGGCGCGCCGCAGGTGACGCCGCGCCCCGGCCTCACCGCGGCGCCGGTGCCGGGCGTCCGCTGAGCGGTCCCTTGGTGCCGACGATCGTGACCGCATTTCCGTTCGCCATCTGCCCGAGGTTCTCGAGGAACAGCTCGAACGCTCACGGCCTTCGCCCATGCTCCGTCCCGGAGGTCGAGCGCCCAGACATCATCGCAGCCACGCCCGTTCGAAGCACTCGAAGCCATACGAGCACGCGAGCTTCAGGGCGTTCTGCTCGAAGCGGTTGCCCGTGACCATGTAGACGTGCGTCGGCTTCCAGCCGAGCTTCCGAGCTCGCACATCGTCGACGTTGTGCTTGAGGATCGCGACATGCGCCCGAGTGATGCCGTCTTTCACGTCCTTGCACTCAGCCCACACGCGCACCGTGTCGTAGCGGTGTCCTGCGGCGAAGATGACGAACGCGACCACCCAGGCCTCGTAGAACGGAGCGCCCGGGCGATGACCAATGCCCGTCAAGACGAGCAGCAACGGAGCCATCGCGAAGAAGGCGATCATGCCAAGAACGGTCACGACTGGGAGGACCCCTCGATGCCGTGTGCCGCGGACGTCAACCTCATACGGCTCGACGGAGACCTCGCCCTTTACCTTCTGCCGAAGGGCCGCGCGATGGAACCCGCGCTCCGTCGTCAGCCACCTAGCTAGCGAAGCTCTCCTCGAGCTCCTTCCCGTCGTTCTTCTCGAGCCTCGCGGACAACATGGCGACGGGACTATCGCTCCATCCAAGCCATTCCGGAACATGTCGGCTCGCCGTGTGGCTCCTGGTTGCTCGGCACGCTGGGCAGGCCCGACCTGCCCAAGAGCAAACTGCGATCGAGGCACCGATCTGCCTGACTGCGTCGCGCTCGCGCCGACCGCGGAGGAGCTCGCCGAGTGCGCGCCGTGGCTCGAAGTGCAGGACGCCAACGCTTCGTGGGCTCGCCCCTCCGTGCGCCCAGCGTCACGCTGCCCAGCGTCACGCTGCGCGATCGACCCGAAGACGTCTTCCGGACCACGCGCTGAAGGTTCCGGAGGGCGCGGTCAACGCCGGACGGGCGCGCTCAAGCTCGTGGAGCAGAGTGCGCCGAGCACGAGACATGGGCGGTTCAGAACCCTGAATTTCCACTCGACGGCTCCGAGTCCCTCCCGCTCCCTCAAGCCGTCCCACGGGGGCGTGCCCCTGTCTCGGCGCCGGTGGGAGGGGCCGGCTGTCCGAGCGACTCGTTCTCGCGCGGCCACGCCCGAAATGCCCTCCCCCAAATCCCCCGAACGCCCCTCCCACCGCGCGGAACGAGGAGCGAGTTCGGGAGGGGCCCGCCGGCGCCGAGACAGGGGCGCGCCCCCGCGTTTCAAAAAGCTACACTGAGACGGGTGGCAGACGCCCAATCCCACCGGCCTACGCGAGGTAGACCGCCGCACCGTACGCCCGCCGCGCCCGAGGTCGTGCTCGTCACCGGCGAGGGCACGGGCAAGGGCGTCGATCTCGCGAAGCTCGGCGAGGCGGGTCGGCCGCAATGACGTAGCCGCCGACGAGGACGAAGCGCTCGATGTCGTGCGTCGCGATCGCCGGCGCGCTCTTCATCGCTCCCGTGCCGTCCTCGCGGTACGCGACCTGGTGCTCCGTCTGCCTTCTCGCGGAAACGCCGGAGGCCGGCCGCCGGCTAAAATCATTACTGCTGGAACCCGCGGAGGCTGTCACCGAGGCGAATTGATTATCTCCGGAACCCGTGGAGGTCGTCCCCGGGGCGAAATGGTTCCCGCGAGAACCCGCGGAGGTCGTCGCCCGGCTAAGATCGTGACCGCCAGAACCCGCGGAGGTCGTCACCGAGCCGAAATGGTTCCCGCCGGACGCGCGCGCTTCGTCGTCACGGTGCGCGAGGACGAGCGCCTGTACGGCGAGCGCTTCGCGCTCTTCGGTGAGCTGTCCGCTCGGGAAACGGCGCTCGTGCTTCGCGAACATGGCGAGCGTCGCTTCGCCGTCGCCGCGGCCGAGCGCGGTGCGCGCCACGTCGAGGAGCGCGTGCTCTTCGCGGAGCTGCCGGTCCGAAGGGCGCCGGCGTCGTGGCAAAGATCCGGTGCGTTCACGGCTCGCAGGCGCGGAGCCTACCCAACGGATCGCGCGCCGACGAGGCGCATGCCGCGGCAGCGGCGAGCGCGCCGCCCGTGATTCGGGAACGGCCCCTCCGCGGCTCGCGAACGCGACGGCGGAGGGGCGCGCTGCGCGCGAGCTCGTCACATGTCGCGGTATCGCTTCGCCGCGGCGAGATCCTTCTTCAGCTCCTCGGCGTTGCGGCGCGGTCCGTAGCCGGGCGTGTCGCGCTGGATGCGCCATCCTTCGGCGAGCGGGCCCGCGTCGACGGTGTCGAAGCCGAAGACGTCGAGCAGATGGGTGACGGTCGCCTTCGCGCCTGCGTCGTCGCCGGCGATGACGAGTGCGCGCCGGTTCGCCGAGCCCTTGGGTTGTCCGTGGGTCGTGAGCTCGGCGGCGTAGATGTGGTTGAACGCTTTGACCACCTTCGATTTCGGCAGGTGCGATTGCAGGAGCTCGGCGGTGGTCGTCGATTCGTCGTCGAGCTCTTTGATGTGGCCGTCGCGTTGCGGGTAATAGTTGTTCGTGTCGAGGACGGTCTTGCCGACGAGGGGCTCGACCGGCACGCTCTTGTAGTTCTTGAGCGGGACGGTGACGACGACGATGTCGCCCGCCTTCGCCGCTTCGAGAGGGGTCGCCGCGCGCGCTCGCGGGCCGAGCTCCGCGATGAGATCCGCGAGCGTCTCGGGTCCGCGCGAGTTGCTGATCACGACGTCGTAGCCGTTCGCCACCGCGCTGCGCGCGACTTGGCTACCGATATGGCCTGCTCCGATGAGTCCGATGGTCGTCATGGCCGACGAAGGTAGTCACGGCCGGGCGCGCCGTCACCGGGCGCGGCGCGCGAGCTGCTCCGCCACGTTGGCCGATGGGACGATCTCGGCCTTCGCGTCGGGCTCGCCTGCCTCGAAGTCGGGCTCGCCTGCCCCGAAGATGCGCGGCCGCAAGTCGCGGTACCATCGCGGCGTGGACACCATCGATTGGCTGCTCGATTCGGACCACGCGATCCGCTGGCAGGCCATGCGTGATCTCACGGGTGCAGGAGGGTAACGCCCGAAGGTTTCCGGACCACGCGCCGAAGGTTCCGGACGGCGCGGTCAACGTTCGGACGGGCGCGCTCAAGTTCGTAAAGCACAAGCGCGCGCCGAGCACGAGACGTGGCGTTTCAGAAGCGCTGGCGAGCATCGTGCGTGAGTCGCAGCTCCTCTCTCCTCTGTCCCTCCCTCTCCCCTCACGCCGTCCCACGGGGGCGCGCCCGTCTCGGCGCCGGTGGGAGGGGCCGGCGGTCCGAGCGACTCGTTCTCGCGCGGCCACGCCCGAAATGTCCTCCCCCCCCGACGACTCACGCGCGAGGCTCCTGGCATTCGCGTGCGTCGGCCTCGCCGGCATCTTCGTACGGCGGCGACGCACGGATCGGTAACCACACGAGCGCGTCGCCCGCCTCGCTACTCGATCGCCTCGAACGCGCCGAGGTCGAGGCGCGGCCCTTGGGGGCGCCGCGTGCCGTCGAAATCGAAATGAACGGGGCTTCGCCGCGGGCCGTGGTCGATGCAGCACGCGAGGTTCGCGGTATCGCGCGGGAGGCGGTAATCGTCGAGGTCGGGATCCAGGTGAATCGCGCCCGGTTCGCGGGTCGCGTCCCGCGAGCCGACCACGACCCTCCGGAGACGGCACTCGCCGGTGAGCTGCGAGCCCTCGGGGACGCTCAGGCGGTTCTCTGCGATGATCGTGTCCTTGAGCAGGACGGGCGTCGTGCCGCAGTCGATCGCCCCCGCTGTGGGGGCACCCGAGTCTCCTCCGTTGCGCACGACGGTGTTGAAGGCGAAGGTCCCATGGCTGTTACGAAGGACGATCGCCGTGGTGCCGGTGTCGGAGAAGACGCTGTTCGTGATCGCGTACGACGAGCTGTCGAGCGTCATCGCGCGGAAGGAGCCGCTGAGCCTGTCGCGATCGAGCGTGACGGAGCAGCTCGTCGCGTTGAAGCCGGTCCCGACGTCGGCGAGGAGCTGGCTGCGCCGCACGTCCACCGACGACGCCCCTTGGCAGCGGAGGCCGACCGTGGAGTGCCGCCCGAGCACGAAGCCGTCGATGATCACGTGCGCGCCGTCCCTCACGCCGACGCCGCCGACGTCCTCTTCCGTCACCTCTGCGTCCCCGCCTTCGCCGGCTGGGCCATACAGGGCGACGGTGCGGTTCGAGACGCCGAAGGGTAAGTACAGTCCGGGGTAGACGCGCACGGCGGGCTTCTTCGTGCACGTCAGGGCGAGGCCCTGGGTGATGGTGCAGACCGGGGCGGTGCGGCTGCCATTCCCCGTCGCGCAGTTCGCGCGCCGCACGTCGACGTACACGACCGTCGCCTCGGGGACGCACCTGCCGAGGCCGTACGGCGTGCGCGCATAGACATCGCAGACGTCGCTCGCGCAATCGGCGTGGTGCACGCACGGTGCGCATTTGCCTGCGACGCAAGCCCCGCCGCCGTGGCAGTCGAGCTCGCTGCGGCAGGAGCGTGCCCGGTCGAGGCCGCGGTCGGCCTCGAGCTGCGCGCCGTCTTCTCCCGCCGCTCCTTCCGCTCCCTCCGCCTCGCTGGGCGCGTCGGCTCCACACGACGCGGTGAGCGCGACGAGGAGCAGCACCCCAGGTACCAGGGATAGATGGGCCAGGCGGGCTCGATGGGCTGGACCAAGCAAACCGGCTAAACGGCGTAGACGCATTGCGAGCCTCCTCTATTTCTTATTCGGCGCGCGCCTGCAGCGGCGCCCTATTTCCGTTCGATGCCGTTTGCATCTCGGCGAGCTCAGGGAGCTGCCCGAGCGGGCGGCGCGCCCTACGAGAGGCGCTCGCGGAAGCGGGCGATGGAGACGCGGGTGGCCGCTCCAGGCGCGCGCTACGCAGCGCGTCTGCGGCCCTGAATGCCGCGCCGCCGACGCGGAAGCAACGCCGGCGTCGTGATCGCGCGCGCGAGCGCCGTCACATCGGCGTGAGCTTCGCTTCGTGCACCCCGGCGGCACGGTAAAAACGACGCGATGGGAGGCGTGAGCGAAGGCAGAGCATGGCGACGGCGGACTGAACGATCGCGATCGCGATGACCGTGGCGGCCACGGCCGGCGCGCCACCGAGGACGAGCGCCGCGCGCGCCGCGAAGCGCCGCGCGCCGCCCGCGAAGAGCGCGAACGTCACCGCGAGTGCGCCGGCGATCCCCGCCGCGGCGACGCCGCGCTCCGAGACGCCGTCCGTGCCGCGCGCCCCGCCGTGAGAGCGCTGCGACGCCGACCGCGAGGAACCCGATACGACCGGCGTCGCCATCCAAGCTAGCCCCGCGCGCTGGAACGGGGCCATCACGAGCGGCCACCCCGGCGTGTACTGCGAGAACGTCCGGCCCATGTAGTCGAGATCCAGTAATGCTGGAATGCGCCGGGGCACGGCGGCGGCGTTCCGTATGCCTTGAAGTGCGCGAAGAGATCGGCCTGGCACGTATTGGCCCACTCGTCGTCGCTGTTGGAGAAGCGGTAGAGGATGCCGCTCGAGACGAGCGCGCCCACGGTGGTCGCGATGGCGAAGGTCACGAGGTCGTGCGCGAGGTACGAGCGGCGCGGCGCGCCTTCGGCCGGCGGTTCGCCGCGGCGGCCTCCGGGCGATCTCCGCAGCTCCGCGTGCCGCGCGAGTCGATCGTAGATCCCGTAGAGCGCGTCGAACCAGCCGAGGTGCACCGCGCCGAGCTCTATGTCGGAGTCGACGAGGTAGCCGTCGCGCTCCTCGCCCCGCTCGGGCAGGCCGCGCTGTGGTGGCTGTGCGGCACGCTCGACCGGTGACCGCCGCGATGTCCACGGGACGCGCCGGTGCTCGTCCGAATTTCGGCATACGGGCTTTTCTTTGCGAATCCTACCCATTCGTGAACGAGCCTCCTCGACGAAGCGCGCTCGTACTTCGACCGCCCGACTTGCGCTCGTCGACTGCATGAGTCATTGCGTACGTCGGTCGGGCCGAGCTCGCCCAAAACCGCCCTTCGAGGAGGTCCGTATGCGTCGTTCATCGTGGGTAGCCGCTCCTTTCACGATCGCTTCGATCGTCCTCGCCGTCGCATGCTCGTCGCGACCCGACGGCGCGTTCGGCAGCTCCGACGCCGAGCTCCAGTCGAGCGCGACGTGCAGCGCCGTCGCGCCCGATCCTTCCAAATCGCTCTTCGTCACCGATCCCACCGCGCTCGGAGGGTTCCCGCTCAGCGCGGTGATGAGCCAGATCGTATCGACCGGCAGCACCAGCGGTCAGACGGCGCGCGGGCTCTATCAACAGATGGTCGACACGCTGAACGACAAGGCGCACGGCGCCGCGACCGGGCCGCACTGCGACGACGTGCTCACCGGAGGGAAGCCGTCGATCAACGGATTTCCGATCGAGTGTCCGCGCCAGGAGGGCGCGCTCGCGACCACCGATCCGTTCGGCACGGGGCCCGACGGGTACGCGCCGATCGGCATCGTGAACCGGTTCGATCTCGCGCCGGCGAGCGGGTCGAACTGCGGGCAATACCGCCTCGTCTATGGCAAGAACTCGGGGAAGACCGCGTTCAACGACCGCATGCTCCTCATCTTCGAGGCCGTCCTGCCGAACCCGAATCCGGCGGCGGGGATCGCGGCGTGCCTCCCCGTCGCGCAGTTCTGGGACGGCCTCACCAGCGATACCAGCGCGACGTCGCGCGCGTCGAAGCTCAAGTCGTTCTATTTCACCGGGCTTTCCGGCTTCGCCCCGGTGATCGACGCGAAGCACTACGGAGTCGGCGAGCGCACGGATACCGGACAGATCCGCGCCAACATGTTCATGAACGTGAAGGGCGGCCAGCAGTGGGAGCTCCGCGAGTTCCGCCTCTCGCAGACGTGCAACGTGGCGGCGTGCTCGCTCGTCGCGCGCAACACGTTCGCGCAGACGAACCCGTTCGGCGGCCTCTTCGGCGGGACGGATTCGCCGTCGACGGCGTTCCAGGCGTCGTTCCTCAACCAAGTGCCGCGCCTCGCCGCGACGACTCTGAACGCGATAGGCATGAGCACGCCGGACGTCGACAACGCCGGCGAGAGCGACGAGCAGGACTCGTCGAACAACTACGCCTCTCAGGCGGCGGGGAATGCGCCGTTCCTCGCATCGATCTCGTCGGAGCTGGCGTCGATCGGCCGCTCCGATCTCACCCCGACCAACGTCCTCGACCGCGCGACCACGCAGTCGTGCGCCGGGTGCCACCAGCTCAGCGTCTCACACCCTCTCGGCGCCGGGCTCGTATGGCCGGCGAGCAACGGCTTCACGCAGATCGACGAGTCGAGCCGACTATCACCGGCGCTGACCGGGACGTTCCTGCCGTTCCGCGCGCAGGTGCTCGTCAACTTCATCAACGGGCAGTGCGGTATCACCGTCTCGCCCGCGCCGCCGGCCCCCGACAGCGATCCGACGACGATCGGCGGAGCCCCGGTCGGCGCCGCGAACTGACCGCGGCGGTACATGGGCTGGGACACGCAAGACAGCCCGGGCGAATCCGCTTCCACAGCGACCACAGCGTCCAGGACGAGTGCAACGAGGGGCGCTCGTGCCAGCAGGCCGCGACGTGCGTCGAGAGCTACTGCTGCACTAGCGTGGCGGTGGGATCTGCGAGGGCGGCTCCACAGCACCATCGACACGACACGCGATTGACGTGAGGCTCTTATGCACCACGCTGCGCTCGGGTCTGGCGTGGAGTGAGAGACACGGCGGTCCAGCCACCGTTTGCCGCTTTCGCACACCAATTGCTAGGCCTCCATAGCGGGAGGTGTTCCATGAAGGAAGGCAAACGGGCAGAGGAGCTTCGGACGACCGCTGCGCAGCCACACGGCCCGGGGGACCGCACGACGGCGGCTCCGCTGTCGCAGCAGGACGCGACGAAGCTCGCGGTGGACGCGTACGTCTACGGGTACGCGCCGGTCACGATGGAGATGACCCGACGGGTAATGACCAACGTGGCGGCTCCGGAGGGCCCGCACGCGCCGATGGGGCAGTCGCTCACTTGAGGACGTACCCGACGCCGAAGGATCGCGACGTCACGGCGCCCAACGCCGACACGCTGTATTCGATCGCTTGGATCGACCTCGCGAAGGAGCCCTACGTACTCTCCATCCCAGACGCCGGCGATCGCTATTACCTGATGCCGATGCTCGACGGCTACACCAACGTGTTCCAGGATCCAGGCTCGCGTACGACCGGAACCAAGGCGCAGC
>Ga0207710_10000922_pt1 | contig 15669 bp, 10 predicted proteins | sample KBSS24metaG_FD_184400 | JGI IMG/M metagenome (GOLD analysis project Ga0207710, IMG submission 184400) | Switchgrass rhizosphere microbial communities from Kellogg Biological Station, Michigan, USA - KBS S2-4 metaG (SPAdes) (version 2) | ecosystem: Host-associated > Plants > Roots > Rhizosphere...
AGCCTGCGGTTCTTGCCGGCGCGCGGCTCCGGCTCGCGGGCGGCGCTCGCGGCGCCCCGCGCCTCCCGCTCGATCGCCTCCAGCTGGGCGAGCTCGGCGTCGAGCGCCGCGGCGACGGCGGCCCCGTCCCCGCCGTGGCCGCGCAGGACGCCGATCAGCGCGCGCGCCCGATCGGCGGGCGAGAAGGAGAGGACCCGGTCGCGCACGGCCCGTATGTCGCGAGCGTCGCCCGAGAGCCGCCCGATCAGCGCGGCCCGCACCGCGCCCCAGTCCACCGCCGAGTCGATCAGCGCGCTCAGGCGGATCGGGTCGAAGACCACGCTCTGGAGCGTCTTGTTGAGGAGCTGCACGGGGAACGCCGCCGCGTACTCGGCCTCGTCGACCGGGGCCACGTCGTATCCTTGCTTGCGCCACTCGGCGGTGATCCCCGGGCAGATCGGCTCGGCGACGCACGACGCGCACGCCGCGTCCTTCACGCGCCCGTACATCGACGGGTACACCTCTTCGAGCGTGTAGCCGTGGTCCATCGGGTGGTTGTAGTCGGTGAAGTACGCCTCGTTCATGAAGTTGGGGAGGCCGTACGAGTTCTCGGGGTACGTGCCGGTGACGCGGCGATAGACGCACGCCGGGTAGTTGAAGTCGCGCAGCTGGGCGACCGCGCCGTGCATCGCCAGGAGCGATCGGGTCCTCTCGAACTCCGCGGCGACGTCGTCGAGCCGCCCCCCCGGGGGGAGGAACTGCGTGTTGTCCACGTCCTGGAGGCGGCGGTGGTTCTCCTTCTGCGACTCGCCGTAGTGGCGATACACGGGGAGGTAGTACGAGCAGTAGAGCGGCGTCTCGGAGCCGGCGTCGCGGCGCGCCTTCAGCACGAACTTCGCGATGTCGGTGAGCCGGTCGTAGTTGAAGTTGTTGATCGACGTGTTGGTGAAGACCGCCGGGAAATATCGAAATAGGTTCACCAGCCCGGCGCGGAGATCTTCGAAGTCCGTCTTCGACGCCGACACCTGCGCGTGGACCCCGGGGTCGGCCGCGTGGATCGAGACGTTCGCCTTGGTGAAGAGGCGGCCGAGCGCGCGCGCCAGCTCCTCTTTGGCCAGCGGCACCGCCATCGTGTCGAGGACCAGGGAGCTGAAATGGATCCGCTTCGTCCGGAGGTATTCGATCAGCTCGACGGCGTCCTTGCGCATCGAGAACTCGCCGCCCGACATGTCGAGGTCGACCCGGCAGCCCTCGTACTTGCGCTCCATCACGTCGAACGTGGCCTTCACGTCCTCGGTCGACATGTAGCTCGTGTTCCTCGGGACGTGGAGGACGTGACAGAAGCCGCACTGATGCTGGCAGGCGTAGAGCGACTTGAAGATGATCGTCACCGTTCTCATCGTCGTGCCTCCGAGGGCGGAGCCTCCTCGAGCGCGCGCAGCACGCGCGCGCCGACCCGATACTCGTCGACCGCCACGTGCTCCAGCCCGGGGACGATCACCCGGACCACCGGGACGCCGACGTCGGGCAGCGTCAGGTCGACCACGAAGACGCGGTCGGCGCCGCGCTCTGCGAGCCGCCCGGCCATCCACTCGATGTCGTCGCGGATGTCGTCGTGATCGACCGGGGGCGGAGGAGGGAAGGCGACCTTCACCGCGGGCTCGCTGATGTCCCAGGGGCGGTGCCGCTCGAGCGCGAGGCGGTCGGTCCGGCCGTTCCCGCGCAGGTACGCCAGGTCTTCGCGCGATCCCTGGATGTCGGCGGCGCGGCTCTGCGCCGTCTCGGTCAGCGCGCGGATCAGCGCGATCGACGGGTCGACGTGGGTGCCCGAGCCGCCGTGCACGAGGTACTGGACGCCGGCGAGCTCGACGGCGGCGGCGTAGTAGGTCGGCACTCCGATATCGGAGGTGATGTCGCGCACGTAGAGCGAGATCCCCGCGCGCTGGAACTGCTCGAACAGCCAGGCGACCTCGGGGTCGACGGCGGCGAGCTCGAGGCCCGGGTACATATCGCCCTTGCCCTGGCCCTTCCGCGCCACGCAGAGCGACCACGCGTCGTGCTCGATCACCTCGGCGAGGGCGTGGAAGGTCGCCTCCTCGATCAGGTTGCCGGACGCGAGCCCGGCCGTGTTCCCGCGGAGGATCATCGCCTCGCCCTCGCGAGGGACGAACGGGTGGAGCACCGCGTTCGCGGGGACCCACCACGTCTCGCCGCTCCGGAGCTCGCGCGCCTCGACCCAGTAGATCGGCCGATCGGGCCGGTACGGGCTCCAGTTGGGGAGGACGAGGTCGCGCGGATCGAGCGCGCGTTCGCGCCTCGAGAGCGCCTCGAACGCCTCGTGGCGGAGCGGCCGCGTCCCCGGCTCGGCCGTGTACAGCTCGATGGCCTCCATCAGCGCGCCGGCGCGGGCTTGCTCGCGCGACGTCCCCTTGCCGCACGTCACCGAGACGCCCGCCACGCTGTGCGCGATCGCCGCGGGGCGCACGCACGAGTAGGTCGGGATACCGAGGCGGTCCAACCCGGTGATGTCCGCGACGCGCGTCACGCCGATGCGCGCGGCGACCGGCGCGACCCGGCGGCACGTCTCCGCCGCGCTCACCGTGCGGTGCAGGCGCCCGCGCAGCTTCGGCGCCGGCCGCAGGAACGGCACGTCTCGAGTGACTGTCCTCCGTGTCAGCTCGATTGTTCCGTTCATCCGTGTTCGCCGGCTGTTGTCTCTACCATGGTGGATCGGGCCGAGCAACGCGACGGCCCATGGAATTGCCCTGTATGCGGCGGGAGAACTTGACGCGTGCCGCATTGCCAGTACGAGTGTCCGTGTCAGGGTTTCCGTTGTACGCCGTGCGGGGACTTGACGCGCGCTGCCGCCCTGCACGGCCCGGGCGAGCCCTCGGGTGTCGCGGGGTGTCGCACGGCTGGCGGGCGGACGCGTCGAGCGCGCGTGCTACATTCGCGTCGGGCTGACGATGCAAATACTCGAAAGGCTCCTGGCTCCCGTGGGCACCGCGCGGTTCTTCGCCGAGAATTGGGCGAAGTCGCCGATCGCGATGCAGGGGGATCCGGAGCGCCTGGCGGATCTCTTCGATTGGCAGGGGCTCGACCAGTACCTCAATCACCACCTGCGCTTCTTCGTCTTCCCCGCCATCCAGCTCTATTTCGGCGCGGCGATGGGGGGCGCGCGCGTCCCGCCCGAGTTCTTCACGGAGTCGATCCAGGACGCGAACCGCTCGCCGCTCGTCGTCGCCTCGCCGCAGAAGATCCGCCGCCTCTGCCGCGAAGGCGCGACGCTCCTCGTGCACTCGGTGCACGACGGCGACCCGCGGCTGAAACGCTTCGCCGCGGCGCTCCAGCGCGAGCTCGGCGAGACGCTGCGGGTCGATCTCTTCTACACGCCGCCCAAGAGCTCGGGCGTGCACGCCCACTTCGATCGCGAGGACGTCCTCGTGCTCCAGATCGAGGGCGAAAAGGAGTGGCACCTGTCGGCGCCCACGGTCTTGAACCCGCTCGTCATGCCGAGCTACGCCGAGCTCGAGGACCCGCCGCGCGTGCCCGACACGGTGATCCGCCTCGCCCGCGGCGACGTCATGCACATCCCGCGCGGGGTCTGGCACTCGACCCACACGTCGCGCGCGCCGTCGCTCCACCTGTCGGTCCGCGTCGCGTGCCGCACGGGGATCGATCTCCTCCGGTGGGCCGTCGACGCGCTCGAAGCGGCGTCGCCCGCGGCGCGCGCGAACCTCCCGCTGACGCTGCAATCGGGACCGCCGTTCGGGTACGACGTCGCGGCAGCCGCCCCGGCGGTGCGCGCCCTCCGGGACATGGTCACGAGCCTCCTCGACGCGCCCGACTTCATGGCGCGGTACAACCGCGCGTGCGTCCAGAGCGATCGCGCCGAGGAGCCGTATCGGTTCGCGGCCGGGGCCTCGCCGCAGCTCGACGAAGGGACGCGCTTCTCGCGGCCCGCGACGCAGCGCGCCGCGGTCGACGATCGGGGCGACGTCGTGGCGCTCGTGGCGTGGGGGCGCGCGCTCGATTTCCCGCGCTCCGCGCTCCCCGTCATCGACGCCGTCCTCGCGGCGTCGCGCTTCACGGGGGGCGACCTCGTCCGCGCGTGCGCGGGCGCCGGGCTCGCGTGGCGCGACGTGGCGCCGGTCGTCGCGCGCTTGATGGAGGAAGGGCTCGTCTTCGTGGAGATCGAGGGGCGGCATGAGTGAACGGCGCGAGGGGCGACATGAGTGAACGGCGCGAGCGCGACGCGGGATCGAAGGATGTCGGCGGCGCCTCGCCGACCCGCGCGCGGGTGGCGCTGGTCAACATGCCGTTCGCGATGCTCGAGCACCCGCCGCTCGGCCTCGGGTTGCTCAAGGCGGGGCTCGCGCGCCGCGGGATCGGCGCGCGCATCTTCAATTTCAACTTGCGCTTCGGCGAGGCGGTCGGCGCCGCCACGTACGGCCGGCTCGCGATGGCGCACCCCACCGCGCTCGTCGGCGAGTGGGCGTTCAGCCGCGCGCTCTGGGGCGACGACGCGGCGAGCGACGCGGCCTACCTCCGCACCGTCCTCGGCATCGCCGGCGACGGCTCGCCGCCCGGCGTCCTCGTCGTCCCCGGCGCGGACGGCGGGCGCGCGTCGCCCGATCTGCCCGAGACCCTGGCGCGCGTGCGCGGAGCGATCGAGCCGTTCCTCGACGAGTGCGTCCGCGACGTCCCGTGGGGCGACTACGACGTCGTCGGGTTCACGTCGGTGTTCGAGCAGCACGTCGCGTCGCTCGCGCTCGCGCGCCGCCTGAAAGAGCGGCACCCGCGGCTCTTCGTCATGATGGGCGGCGCGAACTGCGAAGGCGAGATGGGGGCGACGACGCTCCGCTCGTTCCCGTTCCTCGACGCCGTCTGCTCGGGCGAGGGGGACGCGGTGTTCCCCGAGATGATCGAGCGGCGCCTCGCGGGCCGGTCGATCGCGGGCATCCCCGGGATCCTCCACCGCGAAGCCGCCCCGGTCGACGCGGGCGCGAAGCGCGCGCTGGCGACGGTCGGCGCGCCGGCGCCGGCGACGTCGGCCCCGCCCGTCCACGACATGGACGCGCTCCCGCTCCCCGACTTCGACGACTACTTCGCGGAGCTGCGGTCCGAGGACGTGAAGCCGCGCATCGTGATGGAGACGTCGCGCGGCTGCTGGTGGGGGGCGAAGCAGCACTGCACGTTCTGCGGCCTGAACGGGTCGACCATGGCCTTCCGCGAAAAATCCGCCGATCGCGCGCTGCACGAGCTCCTGTACCTGCTCGAGCGGCACGGCGCGCGCACCCGCTCCGTCAGCGCCGTCGACAACATCATCCCGCTCCAATATTTCAAAGATTTCCTGCCGCGCCTCCGCGACATGAACCTCGATCTCGAGCTCTTCTACGAGACGAAGTCGAACCTGAAGAAGGAGCAAGTCGAGCTCTATCGCGAGGCGGGGCTCACCTCGATCCAGCCCGGGATCGAGAGCCTCAGCACGCCGGTCCTCCGCTTGATGCGAAAAGGAGTGACGGCGCTCCAGAACATCCAGCTCCTCAAGTGGTGCGCGCAGTACGGCGTCGCGCCGATGTGGAATTACATCATCGGGTTCCCCGGCGAGCGCCCCGAGCACTACGCCGGCCAGGAGGACCTCGTCCGGTCGATCGCGCACCTCCACGCGCCGAGCGGGTGGGGCACGGTCCGCTTCGATCGATTCAGCCCGTATTTCACCCAGCCCGACGCCTTCCAGCTGCGCCGCCTGCGGCCGTATCCCGCGTACGGCTTCGTCTATCGCGGCGTCGACGAGGACGCGCGCCGCGACCTCGCGTACTTCTTCGAGGCCGACTACGACGGGCAAGATCGGGTCGCCGAGTACACCGCGCCGCTGGTCGAGGCGCTCGACGACTGGATCGCGCATGGGGCGACGTACGCGCTCTTCTCGATGTCGGTGGGCGAGCAGAGCTGGGTCTTCGATCTGCGCCCCGGCGCGCCGTCGTTCGTCCTGCCGCTGAAGGGGCTCGCGCAGGCGGTCTACGAAGCGTGCGATCGCATCGCGAACCGCGGGCAGCTCGCGCAGCGCCTCGAGCGCGCCGGCGCGGGCGCGCCGAGCGAAGCGGCGATCGACGAGGCGCTCGCCGCGCTGGCCGAGCGGCGCCTCGTCGTGCGCGAAGGCGACGACTACCTCGCGGTGGGGGTCCCGCTCGGTTACCGCTATTCACCGCAAGGGGGCGTGCGAAAGCGGTTCGTCGAGGCGATGCGGACCATCGACGCCTGACCGCGCCGGCGCGCCCGCGCCGCGCGGGCGGTACGCCGCGTCAGCGCGACGCGGCGTCGCTCGGCTGCGCCGGATCGGCTCCGATGACGCCGGTGAGCCGGCGCGTCGCGACGCGCACGAGGAGCGACGCGGGGGCGATCCGATCGACCGCGACCTCCACCGTCGCGGCGAGGCCGTGCTCGATGTGCGGCGGCGCCGTCGCCCGGTTCACCGCGAGCTCGACGCGGATCTTCCCTTCGACTTCTTCGTTGCCGACGTGGACGACCGTCGCCTCGGTCTTGCCGTATTCGGTCCACGGAAACCCTTCGAGCCGCAGCCAGGCGGGCTGACCGGGGTGGAGGCGGCCGAGCGACGCGGCCGCGGGGAACTTCGCCACGACGCGGAGCTCGCCGCGCGGGACGATCGCGCCGATGCGCGTCGCCTCTTGAAGCACCGCGCCGATCTGGAGATCGTTGATCTGCGCGAGGCGCCCCGACACGGGCGCGCGGATCGTCCGGAGCGACACCGCGTGCTCGAGCCGCTGCACGTTCGCCGTGGTGGTCGCGACGTCCCCCGCGATCCGCGCGTCCTCGCGCTCGAGCCGCGCGATCGCCGAGACGCGCTCGCTGAGGAGCGCGCTCTTCTCCGATCGCAGCCGGACCGCCGCCGAGCCCAGCGCATCGGCGGCGGCGCGCCGCTCGAGGGCTTCGGCGCGCGCCCGTGCCATGTCGAACTCGCTCACCGCCCCCGCGTCGTGCAGCCGGAGGACGCGCAGGCGCTCCCCCTCGGCGAACGCCGCCGTCACCTCGGATTCGCTGCGCCGCGACTCCGCCTCGCGCAGCGCCGCGGGCGTCTCGCTTCGATGCTCGACGAGCGCGCGCGCGAGGCTGTCGCGCTCCGACCGCAGCGCGACGAGCTGCTCGGTCAGGCTCGCGAGCTTCGCGCGCTCCTCGTCGAGCTCGAGGATCTCGTTCTGCGCGTCGAGCTCGACGAGGACGGCTCCCTCGCGCACCTCTTGATCGAGGGCGATGTGCGTCGCGACGAGGCGGCCCGCGACCTGTGTCTGGATGATGTGCACGCCGGGCACGGTCTCGATCCGCGCCGCGTCGGTCGTCTCGAAGATGGTCACGCGCGCGAGCATCGACCACGCGACCGCGGCCCCGACGAACACCACGACGAAGGCGAGGGCGATCGCCGAACGCGTGTCGCGCTCGGAGTCGAGCGCTCGCGTACATCGCTGGAACGGGATGGGCACCCGCGTAGTATCGCGCCTCTCGGGCGCGCGCGCGTCCTCAAAGAGAGAGGGTACCTTCCGGCCCGATGCTCGAGGCCCTCACGCGTCACGTCTGCGTCGTCGCGCGGACGACGACACCCGCCATCAGCGCGAGGGAGAGCGCCGGGAAGAGCCACCGCGCGCGATGCTTGAGCAAGACGGCGCGGCCGCGCGCGTCGGAGCGACTCAGTCGATTCGTGTAGACGGAGAGGAGCACCGCGACCCCCATCGACGAGTAGCAGATCGCGAACGCGCGATCGGCGAGCGTGAGGTAGTCGACCTCCGGCAGGACGGAGTCCTCGGCGTATTGCTGCGCGATCGCCGCGAGGAGGCAGGTCACGCCGACGCCGGCGGCCGAACCGACGTCGTCGGGGTCGAGCCAGAACACGGAGAAGGATACGACCCATATGACGAGCAACGGCAGAAAATACTTGGTGATGTGGAACGCGAAGCGCCGCGCCACGCCTAGCGAGAATTCGCCGAGCGTGTAATCCGAGACACCGTCTTCCCAACCAAAGGACTGTTGTCCGATCGAATAGCGCAGCTCGCCGTCGACATTCCAATTGGAGAGGTGCTGCTTGATCGACCCGTCGAGCCCCGATCCGAGCGGAGCCGCGGTGTACCGCAGCTGCGCCAGGTCGTAGCGCTCGTCCGAGAACTGGATGCTCAGGCGCTGGTGGTCGAACGGAAAGAGGCGGAGATCGAAGTGGCTGCGTAGCGTGGAGCGAATGCGACGCGAACGTACGCAGAAGCCCGCCTCGAGCTCGACCTCGTCGTACTGCTCGGAGAGCCGCGACGCCTCGTTGACGATCTCGGTTTGCGGCGTGAAACCGGGGACGGGACGCCATCGCTCGTACAGATAATAGTCCGCGTCCCAGGTACCGTTGCGCTCGGCGACGTTCGACAGGCTCACGAGGACGACGCCGAGCGACACGTCCTGGACGCGGTCGAGCCGCGCGCGGAGATCCGACGGGCAACACTCGATCGGTCCTTCGCACCGGGCTGCCGCGGCGTCGGCGCGCCACGAGAAGAGCAGGCAGGTCATCGCCGCGATGGCGGACAAGAGCATTCGTGCGATGTACGTCATGTGGAGTCCGATGGGATCGGGACGGTCGCCCGGCGCGCCGCGCGCGCAGCGGGCGCACTCGGGAGGCGGGGTCGCGCGAGCGTGACGAGCAGCGTGAGCAACCACCGTGCCGCCGCGCCGCCCGTGGTTGCCGACGCCGCGGGCGCGCGATCGACGGCGCCCCCCGCCGGTGCATCGCACCCTACGGCGCCGCGCGACGACGTCCGGTCGTCGCGCGACGACACGTCGGCGCCTCGGCTCGCGCCGTCGAACGCGCGGCGCCCCCGCGACGCTTTTGCGCCCGCAACCGTAATTCGAGGTTGGCTACACCGCTAGCGTGCTGGCCATCCGCTAGCGAGCGCAGGTGCGAAAGCCGGCGAGCACGTCGCGGCGATCGGGCGGATAGAAGTTGCGCCAGGTGGTGCGAAGGAGGCGCCCGCGGGTCGCCCAAGAACCGCCGCGCAGGACCATGTGCGGCGTCGCGAACCAGGGCTCGGAGTATTCCTCGTAGGGATCGGCGGCGAACCCGGGATACGGGGCGAAGCGCGACGACGTCCACTCCCACACGTTGCCGATCATCTGGCGGCAGCCGAACGCGCTGTCGCCCGCGGGCAGCGCGGCCACGTCGACGAGCCCGCCGAACCGCCCGTCGACGTTCGCGCGCGCGTCGCCCGGCGGTTCGTCGCCCCAGGGGAGGGCGCGCTTCTCCGTCGTCGCGGCCGCGAGCTCCCACTCCGCCTCGGTCGGCAAGCGGCGGTTCGCCCAGCGGGCATAGGCTTCGGCCTCGAACCAGCACACGTGAACGATGGGCCGATGCGGGGCGACGCTCGCCCAGCGATCGAAGGTGCGCGCCTCGAAGCCGCCGCCCTTCGCGCGCCGCCAATACGCGGGCATGCGCGCGCGCGTGAGCGTCCTCCAGCGCCACCCGTCGTCCGACCAGAAGCGGCGCGCGTCGTAGGCGCCGGCCTCGACGAACGACGCGAACTCCGCGTTCGTGACCGGCGCGCGCGCGATGTGGAAGCGCGCGACCTCGACCGGGTGCCCCCACTTCTCGTTGTCGAAGACGAACCGATCGCGCCCGCGGACCGCCCCCAGCACGTGGAGCCCTCCCGGCACCTCGACGTCGCCGAGCAGCGGCCCGGCGGCGAGGGCGCCGGCGCGGGCGCCGTCGCTCGCCGCCTGGGAGAGGCGCGGCGCCCCGTACTCGAGCGTCTGCCGCGTGTACGTGAAGGCCTCGTCGTGCATGTCCTCGTGGAAGAGGGCGAGCCGGTGGAAGTACGGATCCGGCTCCGTAGGCGCGGCGAGGACGCGCTCGAGGACCTCCGCCATGTAAGAGAGCGTGGCTCGCCGGTCGGGGAGCGGCAGATCCCAGCGCGTGTCGTGCGGCACGCGCATCGAATCGTAGAGGGCGTCGGCGTCGTCGCGGAGCGGCTTGGCTCCGCGCGCGCGACGGAGTACCCAGCGCTCCTGGAACCATGCGACGTGTCCGAGCTCCCAGCGCAGCGGGTTCACCACGGCGAGGCGCGGCCCGAGCCACTGCGCGTCGTCGAGATCGAGCGCGAGCTCGAGCGTGCGCGCGCGCGCGTCCTTCAGGGCCTCGATGACCGACATCGCTCCGCGTCCATACCCGACCCCGCGGCGCGTCGCCATCGTGTGCCCGGCGCCGGCCGGCTCGCGCCTCGGCAACCGGGTGACGGCGGTTCGCTGGCAGCGGATGCTCGTCGAGCTCGGGCACGACGCCGCGATCGTCGACGAGGTCCGCGACGCGTGCGACGTGGTCATCGCGCTGCACGCCGAGAAATCGGCGGAGGCCGTGCGCGGCTCGCGCGCGGAGCACCCCGAGCGACCCATCGTCGTCGCGCTGACCGGGACCGACCTGTATCGCGACATCCACGAGAAGGAGGGCGCTCGCCGCAGCCTCGCGATCGCCGATCGGCTCGTCGTCCTGCACGACCTCGCGCCGCTCGACGTCCCGCCCGCCCATCGCGCCAAGGTCCGCGTCGTCCGCCAGTCGGCCGAGCGCCCGCCGGGGACGTTCGCGAAGGCCGCCGACGCGTTCGAGGTCGCGTTCGTCGCGCACGCGCGCGAGGAGAAGGACCCGCTTCGTCCTGCGCTCGCGGCGCGCCGCCTGCCCCCTTCGTCGCGCGTGCGCGTCGTGCACGCCGGCGCGGCGCTCTCGACGGACATGGAAGCGGCCCTCGCGCGCGAGGCGAGCGAGAACGCTCGCTACGTCTTTCGCGGCGAGCTGCCGGAGGCCGAGGCCCGCGCGCTCATCGCGCGGTCGTCGCTGCTCGTGTTGACGAGCGTGATGGAGGGGGGCGCGAACGTGCTCGGCGAGGCGATCGTGGCGCGCACGCCGCCCGTCGCGACGCGCATCCCCGCGTGCGTGGCGGCGCTCGGCGCCGACCATCCGGGCCTCTTCGCCGTAGGAGACACGGAAGGGCTCGCGTCGCTGCTCCTGCGCGCGGAGACCGACCGCGCCTTCTACGAAGCGCTCGCGACGAGCGCCGCGGCGCGCGGTCCGCTGTTCGACCCGTCCACCGAGCGCCGAGCGCTCGAGGCCCTGCTCGACGAGGTGGCGCCGCGGCGCCCGCTCGGATACGTCTCGTCGACGTGACCGCGAAGAGCACCCAGGCCGACGAAGGGATCGCCGCGGGCGGCCGCGAAGCCGTGCGCGCCACGCGGGCGGCCGCCGCGCTCGCGCTCGCGCTCGCGCTCGCGCTCTCTGCGCTCTGCTACTACAAATGGAGCGCGTCGCTCCGCGTGTACGGCGGCGTGCAGGCGAACGGCAAGCTCGCGATCGATCCGGGCATGCTCGTTCGAGGCGGTCCGCTCGCCGGCACGCTCGCGTACTTCGGGAAGGTGTGGCCCGCGCTCGTCTTCGGCATCGCGATCGGCGCCGTCGTGCGCGCCGCGCTCCCGCCGGCGTGGATCGCGCGCACCCTCGGCCGGAGGGGGCTCCGAGGCGCGCTCATCGGAGCCGCCATGGGCGCGCCGCTGATGCTCTGCTCCTGCTGCGTCACGCCGGTCTTCACGGGCCTCTACGAGCGCGGCGCCCGCCTCGGATCGTCGCTCGCCGTCATGCTGGGCGCCCCCGGCCTCAACGTCGCCGCGCTCGCGCTCACCTTCGCGCTCCTGCCGGCGAAGCTCGCCGCCGCGCGCGCCGCCGCGGCCGTCGTCGTCGTGCTGGGGATCCCGGCGCTCCTCGGGCGTATGGACGCCGGGCCGCGCGCGAAGGCCGAGTGCGCGATCGCGCCGGAGCCGACCGAGACGGCCGACTTCGCGGCGCGCCTCGTACGCAGCGTCGGGTACCTCGTCGCCGTGACGGTGCCGCTCGTGGTCGTCGGCGCCGCGGCCGGCGCGCTCGCGCTGCCGTACGTCGATCGCGTCACCGGCGCGGGCGTCGTCGTGACCGTGGCCGCCGTCGCGCTCGTCGCGGTGCTGGTCGCGCTGCCCACCTTCTTCGAGATCCCGATCGCTCTCCTCCTCCTGAGCGCCGGCGGGCCCGCCGGCGGCGCGCTCGCGGTGCTCGTCGCGGGCCCGGTGGTCAACCTGCCGTCGCTGCTCGTCCTGGGTCGCGAGACGCGGCCCGCGATCGCGGCGACGCTCGGCCTCGCCGTGTGGGCGGTGGCCACGCTCGCGGGGATCCTCGTTTCGATGTAGGGAGCACACGATGAACGTACGCCTCACGAAGCTCGCGAAGCGCGCCGGCTGCGCGGCGAAGCAGCCCCCGGGTTACTTGCTCCCGCTCCTCGGGCGGCTGCCCCCGGTCACCGATCCGAACGTCCTCGTCGGGAGCAGCACGGCCGACGACGCGGCGATCTATCGATTGAACGACGAGACGGCGCTCGTCCTCACGACGGACTTCTTCACGCCGATCGTCGACGACCCGTACGAGTTCGGGGCCATCGCCGCGGCGAACGCGCTCTCGGACGTCTACGCGATGGGCGGCCGTCCGATCACCGCGTTGAACCTCGTCGGCTTCCCCGACGCCGATCTCGACGTCGGCGTGCTCGCGGAGATCCTGCGCGGCGGCGCCGAGAAGGCGAAGGAGGCCGGCATCGACCTCGTCGGCGGGCACACGATCAAGACCGACGAGCCCATCTACGGGCTCGCGGTGACCGGGACGGTGCACCCGCGACGCGTCGTCACGAACGCGGGCGCCCGGCCCGGCGACGTCCTCGTCCTCACGAAGCCGATCGGCGTCGGGATCGTGGCCACCGCGGCGAAGCAAGACAAGGACGACCTCGGCGCGATCCGCGACGCGATCCGGCTCATGTCGACGCTGAACCGCGGCGCGTGCGAGGCGATGCTCGACGTCGGCGTCCACGCCGCGACGGACGTCACGGGGTTCGGGCTCCTCGGTCACCTCCGCAACGTGGTGACGGCGAGCGGCTGCGCGGCGGTCGTCGAGCGCCGGCGCGTCCCCGTCATCGAAGCCGCCGTCCAGTACCTCCGCGACGGCGTCGCGCCCGGCGGCACGCACGCCAACGCGCGCTTCCTCGCCGACTGGGTCGATTTCGGCGCGGCGTCGAAGGACGATCAGCTGCTCCTCTGCGACGCGCAGACGTCGGGCGGGATGCTCATCGCCGTAGCGGAAGAGAAGAGCGCCGCCCTCGTCCGCGCCCTCGAGGCGCGCGGGACGCCGTGCGCCGCCGTCATCGGCCGCTTCGAAGCCGGCGCGCCGCGCATCCGCGTCGTCGCCTGAGCGACGGCGCGAAGCGCCGCCGCCGCGCCCGAGGAGCCTCGCCGCGTCCTCGTGCCGACTTGTTCCGCGCGCTCGCCTCGACTGCCAAATTGGCGCGTTCGGTTCGCCCCTTTCGCATGCATCTTCTCGCGCGGCCGGCAGGTCTGCGCGGCGATTCGGCGCGTGACCGTCGGTACGCCCGTTGCAGACCGAGCGCGCGATGCGACCGCTCCTGTATCGTTGGTTCGTCGAATACAATCCGGTTTACCTCCTCAGCGCGACGCTGGTGCTCGGCGGGTGCTTCACGCTGTCGCAGGGGCTCGTGGAGCAGCACGGCGCGGGGGCGTCGCTGCTCATCGCCTCGATCGCCGAGGTGTACGCGGCGGCGTTGATCGGCGGCGCGGCGCTCCTCACGCGGATCGGCCTGCGCCGGCCCGCCGTGATGCTGGCGCTCCTCGCCGTCCTCTATCAGTGGGACACGACGCTGCACCTCGAGACGTGCGTGTACCTCGGCGTCGCCGGCGCGGTCGCCGCGGCGGCGTGGCTCGCGATCTTCGTCGCGAAGGCGGTGGCGCTCGCGTGGGCGCTGCGCGTGAGGCTCGCGCGGGAGGCGCTCGCCGCGGCGATCGTCGCGGCGGGCGGCCTCGCCGTGGGGCCGTGGTTCGTGCACGACCTCGGCGCGCACGGCGCGGGGGCGGCGCTCGCCGGGTGGGTCTTCGCGCTGGGCGCGCTCTACGTGCGCGAGGCGATCCGGAGCGCCGCGCCGCTCGACGCGTGGGGCGAGGCCGTGCTCGCGCGCGCGACGCGCGCCGCGTGGACGATCTCCGGCGCGCTCGCGGCCGCCCACGTCGCGGTGGCGTGGCGCGAGCACGCGATCGCCCTCGGCGCCGTCGCCGCCGCGCCTCTGCTCCTCGTCGCCGCGCGCGCGCGGAGCGAGGCGCGCGCGTGGGCGCTGATCGCCGCGGTGCTCGCGGCGTCGATGCGCTTCGCGCCGGGGACGTTCTTCGCGACCGCGGCGCTCGCCGGCGCGGCGCTCCTCCTCCGCGCGTACCACCCGCGATCGCCGCCGGCGGCCTCTGCCGCGAAGGTCGCCGTGCCCGACGGCCCGTACCGCGCCGGCGGGCGCGACGGAGAGCCGCGGCGCTCCGCCGATGAACCGAATACCTCGACGCCGCGACTCGACGTCGACGCGCGCGCGCGTGCGGGCGCGGGCGCGATCGTGTGCGCGTACCTCGCGGCGTGGACGATCGGGTGGACCCACGGCGCATGGCCGGCGCACGCGCCCGCGCTCGATCTGGCGCTGATCGCGGGGCTGGCCGCGTGGGCGTGGAGGTGCGGCCGTCGCACCCTCGTCGCCCCCGCGATCGTGGCCTATGCGCACGCGCTGCTCGAAGCGCACCCCGTCCCCGCGCCACGCTCGCGGACCGAGTGGGGAGCGCTCGCCGTCGCGTCGGGCTTCGCGCTCCTCGCCGCCGCGCTGGCCGCGACGTATCGATGGCGCTTCAGCGTCGACGCGAGCGCGGGCGGGCGCTCACCGCGGCAGGAGTGAGCGCGCGAGCGCCCGCGAGGGAGGAGATATAACGTATATGCGACCGACGTATCCCGATCTCGAATACGTGCCGATGACGCGACGCGATGACCTGCGCGGGCGCTCCCCGCGCGAGCCTGCGCGACCGCCGCCGAGCAGCGATCTGCCACGCCTTGATCTTTCATGCGCACAGCCTATGAATGGACTGCCTTCATCCCACTACCGGGGAAATTGGCCGCTCGTCCTCTTCGCCGCATGAAGCTACCCTCGACACCGGAGCGTTTCTGATGTTTCTTCACGCGGATCACCAGCAGGCAGTCGCGGTGCGCTTCGCCGACGCGCCGTGGATCGGATCGCCCGAGCCCGGCGTCGAGCGCAAGCTCCTCGAGCGCGACGGCGAGGAGGTCGCGCGCGCGACGTCGATCGTCCGCTACGCCCCCGACAGCTCGTTCCCGCAGCACCTGCACGAGCGCGGCGAAGAGCTCCTCGTGCTCGAGGGAGTGTTCTCCGACGACCACGGCGACTACGTCGCCGGCACGTACGTCAGGAACCCGCCCGGCTCGAAGCACCGGCCGTTCTCGCGCGGTGGCTGCACGATCTTCGTGAAGCTGCGCCAGTTCGCGCCCGACGACCGGGCGCGAACGATCATCGGCCCCACCGAAGGCTGGAGCGGGGATCGGAAGCCACTGCACGTACACCGGCGCGAGCGCGTCGAGCTACGCCGGCTCGACGCGCCGGCGACGATCACGCGCGACGACCAGGGCATCGAGATCCTCGTCGTCGAGGGTGACGTACGCCTCGACCGCAGCGACGCCCCGCGCTGGACCTGGTGGCGAACGCCGGCGCGATCCGTCGAGGTGACGCCGCTCGGGCCGGCGCTCCTCTGGATCAA
>Ga0207710_10000924_pt1 | contig 15655 bp, 18 predicted proteins | sample KBSS24metaG_FD_184400 | JGI IMG/M metagenome (GOLD analysis project Ga0207710, IMG submission 184400) | Switchgrass rhizosphere microbial communities from Kellogg Biological Station, Michigan, USA - KBS S2-4 metaG (SPAdes) (version 2) | ecosystem: Host-associated > Plants > Roots > Rhizosphere...
TCAACCCCGACGCGATCAGTGAGTACAGGGCACCGCTGACTAAGCCGCTGAGCAGCAGGTCCAGGAACTGATGCAAGGTGACTCCGGTGCTGTTGAGAGCGTGACGAGGAGCGGTGCGACTGTGGTACTGATCACACCTGAAGGGCACAAGATAAACCTGATAACATTCGTTGGCAATAGCTCGTTCCGCTTCTTGACGTGATCGCTTCCGCCGTGGGGGAGGTGGTCGGACCCTGCCCCCGTGCGGGAGCTGCGCCGGACGAACGCGCGCCGGCGCGGGCCGTCCGTCGCTGGCGTGGCGAAGCGCGGGCCCTCGCCCTCGACCTGATCGAGCACATGCGACTCGTCATCGCGCGCGGGTAGTACCTCCACGCCGAGCACGTCGACGACGTCGCGCACTCGTCTGCCGCAGGGTTGCGGCACGGTCGAGGCGGACGCAGATCTCGAGCGGTTCGTCCTCGGCGCCGGACCTGATCAGGATGCAGCTCGTCGCCCTGCTCGCGCGTCGCGCCCACCGTCAGCGGTTGCTCATCCCGGCCATGGACCCCACCTCACCCCCACGGCGGGCGAGGTGGCTCAGCAGGCGAGCTCGTTCCAGGCCCCGGACAACGAGGACGAGGTCCCGTGGAGACGCGACGGCTCTTCGCGCCAGTTGGCAGGACCAACACTCCTTGCTAGATTCGCGCCTAATCTCATCAGATTGGGGCGTGCCCGGGCGGAGGAGCCGTCTCTCGATCGGATTACCGCCCGGCGTCCATCGACGTGTTCGTGGACGAGGTCCGGGCGTGCTTCGCCGGTCTGCGCTGACGTGGTGCGCGGCCTTGCCCGACTTCAGGTGATGACCCGGCCGCCGTTCGGCGACAGGTACTGACCGGTCACGTACGCGGCCTCGTCGGAGGCGAGGTAGAGCGCAGCGAAGGCGATGTCGTCGGCCTGCCCGAGCCGGCCGAGCGGGATCTGGCTGATTCCCGCTTCCACGCGGTCACGCGGGAAGTTGCGCAGCATGCCCGCGTCGATCGACCCGGGGCAGATGGCGTTGATCCGGATGTTGAACTTGCCGAGGCTGCGGGCCTGGGAGCGCACGATGCCGAGGATGCCGACCTTGGCCGCCGAGTAGTGCACGGCGCCGTAGCCCGCGGTCGCGGCCATGCTGGACATGCAGACGATCGAGCCGCCCCGCTCGTGCGTGACCATGGAGTGCACCGCGGCGCGAATGCAGTAAAACGTGCCGTCGAGATGGATTGCCGTCATCCGTCGCCAGCTCGCATCGCTCACATGGCGGATGTCGCGGTCCCACGGGTTGACCGAGACGTCCGCGTCGGGGTCCGTCGCCGTGCTCACTCCCGCGTTGGTCACGAGGATGTCGAGGGGTGCGCCGTCGTCAAGGACGGCCTTGAAGATCGCCTCGACCCCGCCGGCATGGGATACGTCGCCCACCGCGGCGTCGGCGGCATAACCCTTCTCGCGGCAGTCGTCGACCGTGCGCTGCGCGGCGTCCGCGTTCACGTCGTTGACGAAGACGTCCGCGCCCTCAGCACCGAACACCCGTGCGATCGCCGAGCCCAGGCCACCGCCGGCTCCGGTGACCAGCGCCGTCTTCCCGGCCAGGCGCCCGCCGGTCACGCGGTTCCACCCTCGATGAACGCCCATATCTGTCGAGGCGTCTCGTTGACGCCGGTACCGTGCACCGAGCCGTCACGGCGGTAGGCCGCGATCTCGTCGTCGCTCACCACGTGGACGGTGTCTGGGGTCAGCACGTGCGTGCCTGCCTCCCCGCGGTTCACTGGCGCAGAATCATCATCAGATTTGCGGCGGACTCTACACGCGCCGGGCGCGTCCACCAACAGGCGGCGACGGGCGTTCAGCCGCGCTCGAGGCCGATCAGCCGGGCGGGGTTCGTCCGCGCCATCGTCACGATGTCCGCCTCCGGAACACCTGCGTTCCACAGGGCTTCGAGGAAGCCGATGAACTCGTGTCCCGGGCGCCCGAAACCGCCGCCGAAGCCGTAATCGGAAGACAGCGTGCAACGGTGCGCTCCCACGGCGGCGACCCGGCGGGCGAGCTCCTCCGGGCGCGTGCCCTCGACGTCCAGGGCCGGGATGTCCTTGCACCCGAGCGCGGTGAACTCGATCGTCGCGCCGAGATCGGCGAGTTCGACGATCTGCTGGTCGTTGAGATGGGGCCCACCCAGCTCCTCGCCCGCGTGCGTCACGAGCACCTGCTGGGTCGAGGCGAACGCCTTCACGACCGCGTGGTGCTCTTCCGCGGAGATATGCCCGGTCGCCAGCACGGCGCCGGTCAGTTTCGTCAGCGCGGCGATCTCGTACACCTCGTCGACGAGCCCCCCGTCGCCGTCGAGGCAGTCGATCGGTTTACCGCGGAAGCCGATCCGGTTCGCCTTACCGACGTCCTGGCGGCCGTGGATCGTGGGGAGCCAGACGATGCGCGCTCCCTGGTTGAGCGCCGATTCCACGGCGAGCACGTTGAGCCCGCCCGTGATGTAGTCGGTGCAGATCCCGCCGAACACCCGGATCCCCGGGGTGGCGGCGTCCAGCGCACCCGCCAGTTGGGCGGAGGAGAAGCTGTGCGATTTCAGGACGACGGCCGCATGCCCGGAGGCGGCCGCTTCGGAGACCACGTCCGCCACAGGTACGCCGTTGTGAGGGGTTCCGAGCCCCTTGCCGAGGTCGTCCGGGTGGAAGTGGCAGTGCAGGTCGATCGCACCGGGAACCACGAAGTCGCTCATTGCCCACCTCGCTCGGCCGATTCGGGGAGATTATCTTATCAGATACGCTGCCGCTATCGGCGGCACGGCCTGCTGTCGGAGGTGGATCGTGACAGTGACACTTCGCGACGGAAACGTCGTGATCACCGGGGGTGCGGGGCTGCTCGGCCGCGCTCTGGGACACGCCTTCGCCCGCCGGGGGGCGAACATCGTGCTCGTCGACCTCGACGAGGCGACCGCCCGGAAGGCGGCCGCCGAGATCGGCGACGCCCACGGTGTCTCCGTGCGAGCGGTGGCCGCCGATGTCGCGGAACTCGGCGCCGTACAGGACGCCGCGCGCCAGGCGGTCGCCGCCTTCGGGCCGGTGACCGTACTGCTCAACAATGCGGGCCGCGCGGTGCTCAAGCCGTTCACCGAACTCACGCCGGGGGACTGGACCGCCGTCCTGGCCGTCCAACTGAACGGTGTGTTGAACGGGATCCATGCGTTCCTCCCCGGCATGGTCGACCACGCGGCGCCGAGCCACATCGTGAACACATCGTCGATGTCGGGCGTCGGCCGGGCCGACCTGCGCGTCCTCAACGCGCCCTACGTCACGGCGAAGTTCGCCGTCGTCGGGCTGAGCGAGACCATGGCGCCCGCGCTGGCCGAGCACGGCATCGGCGTTTCGGTGCTCTGCCCAGGCTTCACGCACAGCCGGCCGGAATCCGTCACGCGGTTCCCGATGCCGAGCACGCGGTGGTACCGGCACAACATCCTGTCCGCGGCGGAGGTGGCCGAGGAAACCGTCACGGGCGTCCTCGAGGGCCGCATGCACATCTTCCCGCACCGGGCAGGACGGCAGGAAGTGGTAGAGCGGCAGGCGCTGCTGCTGCGCGGCTTCGACCAGGCGGAGGCCACCTCGCCCCCGCTGCATGGAACGTGACGCACGGCTGTAGGAGCTGATCGAGGACCAGGGCCGGATCACCGCGCCACACCGCGGATCACGTCGGCGGGGGTGAACTCGGCCGGAAAGCTGACCACCGTGATCCGCGGGATGCTGACCGGCGCGGACCGCGGCGGGACCGCACGGCCCCGTGCCGCGGGTCATGGAGCACGTTCTGGCGGGCCTGGCCCACGGAGACCGTCTGTCCCGCTGGCTCCGCACGATCTGTGTTGACGGCGAGCTACATCGCCTCCGGTATGCCAGCGCGGATCAGCGGCATGAGCGGATGTTTCATCGAGATCCGCTCGGCGAAGTCGGCCATGTCCTGGTACCAGACGTAGGACGGGAGCGGGTCGAGGCAGATCAGGTCCAGGTCGTCGAGATCAACGGGTTCTGGCCGTCGATTCCGAGGTCGGACGTCCAGAACGCAACCTCTTCGGTCCGCGGATCGATCAGCCACCGACGTTCGTAGTCCGTCCGGTCGGCAAGAGCGGTAGCAATCTCCTTCAGGTCCAGGTCGCTCAGACGGCCTCGCTGAGCGCGGGCTGGGAGACGCGCGGGTGCTCGCTCGCGCGGCGCGGCGAACCGAACCGGGTGACGGCCGCGATGTACCCGAGCTGCTTGATGCGCACGAGCTGCTCCGTGATCGGCGAATCCGAGGTTGCGATAGGTAACTCCCGCCAGGCGACGGCACGGTATGCTACTAATCTTATCATTATAGTAGACAAACACCACGTCCCGCGATGCGTGGATAGCGGTACGGAGACGAGGTCGACATGGGCGCGACGATGCTCGCCGCCCGGCGCCGTGTTGATCTTCTCCCCACCGCCAGCTGCCCGTGTCGGTGACCTGCCGGTCTGGTGATCGTCCTTTTGACGCTCGCGGCGCCGGACGCTGCAACGCCAACTGGAAGGAGCCGCGCGGTGACGACCGTTACGTCCGCCGAGCAGGCCGCCGTGGCCGCCGTGGCCGCCGTGGCCGCCGAACGGCGCCACGACCTGTTGACCGTGGACAACCCGCGGGTGTCCTTCGGCGACGCCGAGGGCATCAGGGGCATCTCCTTCGTCGCCCGCCCAGGCCGCTGCCTGGCCATCGTCGGCGAGTCCGGGTCGGGTAAGACGACCACGTCCCGGACCGCGCTCGCGCTGCTCGCGCCGACCTCCGGCGAGGTCCTCCTGCGCTGGTCGGTGGGACGCCTGCTCGTTGACGCGCTGCGCACCGGCAGGCGGCCGCCGTCGTCCAAGGCCGAGGCCCGGGGCCGCGCCGTCCGCCTGCTCAACCAGGTGGGCCTGGGTGAACAGCATCTCGGCGCGGCGCCGCCGCGGCTCTCAGGCGGGCAGCGGCAACGGGTCGCGATCGCCCGCGCGCTGGCTCCCGAGCCCAGCATCCTCGTCTGCGACGAGCCGGTCTCGGCACTCGACGTGTCCGCGCAGGCCCAGGTCCTGGACCTGCGCACCGACCTGCGGGACGAGCTCGGGGCCAGCTACCTGTTCATCTCCCATGACCTCTACCTCCTCAACGACACCAGTCCGAGCGCCGCATACGCACGCGGCTGGGACGCGACCTGGAAGGGGGCCGCGCGATGAGCCAGCTCGTGCGGACGTCGACGGTGCCCGTGCTCCGCGACGAGGAGGCGGTCGCCGTCGCCGCCGAGCTCGCCGCCGACTTCGCGGTCGACGCGGCTCGCCGCGACGCGGGGCGTCTCCTGCCGGCCGCGGAACTCGACCGGCTCAGCGCGTCAGGACTGCTGGCGATCACGGTTCCGGCGACCCTCGGCGGCGCGGAGGTGTCGGTGCCAACGGTCGCGGAGGTGTTCCGGCTGATCTCGGCCGCGGACCCCAACATCGGCCAGATCCCGCACAGCCACTTCGTCTACGTCAACCAGCTCCGCCAGCAGGGCAGCCCGGAACAACAGTCGCGGCTGTTCGCGGAGGTACTGCGGGGCAGGCGGTTCGGCAACGCCCAGGCGGAGGCGGGCAGCCGGCATGCGCGGGACTTCCTGACCACCCTGCATCCCGACGGGGATGGGCGGTGGCTGCTGCGCGGCCGTAAGTTCTACGCGACCGGGGCGCTGTTGGCCGACTGGATCCCTGTCGTCGCTCACCTTGACGTCGACGGCCCCCTGCATGTCGCCTGGGTGGCCCGGGACGCGCCTGGCGTCGAGGTCATCGACGACTGGGACGGGCTGGGCCAGCGGACGACCGCGAGCGGCAGCGTCGTTCTGTCGGACGTTTCCGTGAGGGACGACTGGATCACGCCCTACTCGGCGACGTTCGAGGGTCCGCAGACCTACGGCGCGTTCGCGCAGCTGCTGCACGCGGCGATCGACGCCGGCATCGCGCGGGCGGCCGTCGGTGAGGCCGCGCTGTTCGTGCGGACCAGAAGCCGGCCGCATCCGGACGCCGGGGTCGAGCGAGCCGCCGACGACCCGCTGATCGTGCATGCTTTCGGGGAGATCGAGCTGGCCGTCCGAGCGGCCGAGGCGCTGCTGGAGGTCGCCGCCCGAACCGTCGAGGCCGCGAACGCGAACCTGACCACGCACACGGCCGCGGCGGCCAGCCTCGCCGTCGCCGCCGCCCGGGCCGCGACGACGCACGCCGCGCTGGAGGCGAGCAACCGGCTGTTCGAGGTGGCGGGCACCCGTTCGGCCGCGGCCGGCCTCGGGCTCGACCGGCACTGGCGCAACGCGCGCACGCACACCCTGCATGACGCCGCGGCGTGGAAGGTCCACCACCTCGGCCGCTGGGCTGTTAACGGTACGACGCCACCAAGACACGGTCAATTGTGACAGGCGACGTCGTCGGTACGGATCACGAGTATCTATCTTGTGGGTGCCCCCGGGGAGGCTCGTACAGCATCCACGCAAAACCGGGCGAAGGCGAGCCTGGTGGTTTCGGCTCGTGTACCTGCGCTTATCGCGCCCCGTGACGGGACCCGGTCGGTAGCGGCGCGGGCGCTGGCCAAGGCGGGTGCCTGATGGCCGCGGGCGGTGGGGCCGTGGATGGTCCTGTTGTGGTGCCGTCAGTGGCGGGGCGGGACGCGGTGATGACTCTCGTCACGGTGATCATGGTTGTGGTTGTTGGTCTGACGTTCGCCTTTGGGTTCGGCAATGTCTTCCAGCTCGGGCTACGTCTCGGGGTGCCGGTCTGGGCGGCGCCCTTGGTGGCTCCGGCCGTCGACTTGTCCGTGGTGGGCCTTTTGTTGGGGACGCGGCAGTTGGCGGTGCAGGGCGCGCCGGCTGAGCTGCTGCATCCGGCTCGGCGGCTGTTGGTGTTCTCCAGTGTGGTGACGCTGGCGCTGAATGTCGCTGAGCCGGTGATCGCGGGGGACTACGGGAAGGCCGCGTTCGACGCTGTCGGCCCGGCGTTGCTTATTGGTCTGAGGTGGGCCCGGGGCTGTTGCGCGCGATGCGCCACCCCACCACCTTCCACACCGCAGCCCCGGACGTCGCGATCTCTGAATCCGCGTCCCGGCCGGAGACCGGTGCGGCAGCGGTGTCCACCGCCGTGTCTGCACCATCCGGAGGCGAGAGCCCGCGGGCCGAGGTGGTGGCCGTTCCCGCGCAGCGCGATCCCGACCGGCCGAGCGCCGTCGTGCTCGATGGTTCGTTGGTGGAGCGGGCGCGGCGTGAGGATGCCCGCTACTGGGAGGAACACCGCCGGCCGATCTCCTCGGACGAGCTGCGCAAGCGGCTGAAAGTCGGCTCGAAGCGGGCTCGGGCACTGGTCACGCAGCTACGTACCGAGGCCCACCGGGTGTTGGAAGAACACGCCCCCACCGCCGACCTCCCCGAGGTCGGTACGCCCGGGCCCACGTCGGATGCCGACGACGGGGTCGTGGATGTGTTGCCGGCGGCGGTCGAACCGGATGACATCGACATGGTTGATCTCGGTCCGGTGGAACCGGCCGAGACAGGAGTGCTGGTCACGGTCGGATGACGGCCCCCGCCCCGACGGGCGGGACGCGGGTGGACCTCGTGTGCTGGCGTGTGGCGAGTCCGGGCGCGGGCGCGTCCGCCCGCTCGCCCCCGGCCCGGTCCTGGCTGTCTGCCCGTTCTGCCTGTCTGTTTGGTCTGCCTCCGCTACCTCCGCCTGCATGATCAGCCCCTTGGGAGATACCTCGACGTGATCACGAATCCTCCGCAGCAGACCTACCTCGGCCGCCGCACCTACAACCGGCCCACCGCCCGGGTCGTGTCCAGCAGCGAGCACCAGCTCTGGCTCGTCCGCCACCTCACCCCCCGAGACCGCTGGATTACCCGCATGATCCACGAGCACCGGGTGCTGACCACCCACCAGATCGTCGAACTCGGTTGGGAGACCCGCCGGTCGGCGAACATCCGCCTGCTGGAGCTGTACCGCTGGCGGGTCCTCGACCGGTTCCAGCCACTCGCGGTCAGTGGCCTGTCGCCCATGCACTACGTCCTCGACGTCGCCGGCGCCGCGGTGCTGGCGCCTGAGGACGGTCTGGACCCGAAGAAGATCGGCTACCAACACGACCGGGCGATGGGCATCGCCCACTCCCTGCACCTGGATCACCGGGGTCGCGGTCAATGGGATGTTCACCCGGCTGGTCCACCACGCCCGCCAGCCCGAGGCCACGGGCCGGCTGGCGGCCTGGTGGTCGGAGGAACGCTGCGCCCGGTCATTCGGGGACATCGTGCGGCCCGACGCGTACGGCCGGTGGGTGCAGGGCCGCGCCGAGGTCGAATGGTTCCTCGAACTGGACTTCGGCACCGAAGCACTCCGCCGCCTCACCTTCAAGATCGACGCCTACGGCCGGCTCGCGAAGGAGACCCGGATCTTCACGCCGGTCCTGATCTGGACCACCACCCTGCGCCGCGAAGCCCGCCTGCGTGAGGTCCTCGCGGAGGCGCTACGCAATCTTGATGACCCGGTGCGGGTACCGGTTGCGACGACGGCCGCGGACCTCGCCGAACCTGTCGAGCATCTGGACGCCACCCTGACCCGCTGGCTACCCCTCACCCGGCCCGGGACCGGTCGCCTCAGCCTGGGCCAGCTGGCCGGCCTCTGGCCTCCCACCGTCAAGCCCTTGACGGACAGCTCCACCGTCGACAGCGAGGTCGGGCGTCCGACACGGCTCCACCCGCCCCAGCCGATGCCACCCGCGGGTCCTGATCCCCAGCAGCGCGCGGCCTGACCACAACTCCGCAAGGTCCGAAGGGGTCCTGCCACCTGGGCACCGCGCCAGGTGGCAGGAGCCGCCGGCTCGAATGGGCATGGCCGCCGCGACTGGCAGGCCGATCTGCGCGGGTTCACAGCCCGCCCGGCGCCGCGGCGCGGAGGCGACCTCATACTCTGAAAGGTGCGTCGTCGTCCCGGCACGTCGCGGGTAGTCCTACCTGCCGTCCGTCAGGAGCTTATGCGCGATAGATCCAGAGCCGCTGGCAGCGAGCCGGCAATAGAGCTTCTCAGAATGCTGGGGAGCGGGCTGGCAGGGCCTCGGCGACGATGCGCGCCACGATCTCGTCCTGGCTTTCACCACGCGGATGATCTTCTCGTGGGGGACGCTGAGCAGGTCATCGGGCACGTACCACTCGGCGAGTTCGCGGGGGCCGTAGCCGGTGGCGTTGGGTTTGGTCGCGTGGCGGCGCAGTGTCTCGTCCAGGGGCAGTGCGAAGTAGCAGACGTGGGCCGGGCCGGGATGTGCGGTGATGATCGCCCGCAGTGCGGTGCCGTAGCGTGAGGCGTCGAGGATGCCTTCGAGGATCACGTCGTAGTCCGCCGCGAGGCAACGCGTCACGATCAGTGAGATCAGGTCGATGTTCAGCGCGCCTGGCTGGTCGCGCTCCCTGAGTAGCTCCCGGCGGATCACGTCCTGCTGTACGACCGCTACGCCGCGGCCGACCGCTTGACGGACCGCGAGTGCGGTCGTCGTCTTGCCACTGCACGACGGACCGCGCAGCACGACCAGTGACGGCGGGCGATCCGAGTCCCGGGGGCGCGGCATAGCCGACAGATTAGGTCCGCCTGATCGAGTCAGGAGACCTGCGGCCGGTCCGAAGAATTCGCGCCCGCCGCGGACGGTCGACCCGGCAACCAGCGCCGCATCGGAAGTAGGGGGTCGACGTCGGCTCTGGCTGTGGGCCGATCCGAGTCTGCGCAGCCGGTCGGGTGCTTTTCGGTGGCCGGGTGATCCGGATGCTGCGAGTCCGGACAGGGCGCTCGGGGTGGTGGCGGACGGTTCGGCTGTCGTTGTCGCCGTACCTGGGTGAGGGCAAAGAAGCCGGCACCCGTGGTGCCCGCCGCACCCCAGAGCGGGGGAGGACCACCACGACTTCTCGGAGTGAGCCGTTCTCCGTGATCATATCCGGGCGGTGTGGGCACGGCCCTACGGCGACTCGACGACAGGGCGCGCAGAGGTGGCGCGCGCCCGAGCCGCTCAGGAACCATCGCGGTGATCAACGAACCGCCTCCACGATGGGCCTGACCAGATCCAGCGCTGCTGGAACCTGCCGCGTGGAGCCGGGCGGGTCGGGTGCGCCGGCCGGAGAGACGACGGTGGCCGCGACATCGAGACGGCGCGGGTCCGTACCGCGTCCTGAGCGGTGGCCGGACGGTTCGGCTTTCACGGGCGCCGTATCTGGGTGAGGGCGAAGAAGCCGACCCGCATCGCCCCGCCGCCCCCCAGGGCGGCGGAGGTTTCTGCGCCGGGCGCGGACGGTCGGGCCAGCCCCCTCGCCGTACCAGAAGTGAAAGGCCAACTCCTTCACACCGGCCGGCCATCGGGCTCGCCGAGGGAACCTGGAAGGAAGGGCTGGGCTATGAACAGCGAAACCGCGGTCCTGGTCGAGGACATCACCGCCCGCGTACAGCAGGCCGTCCGCGCCGGCGACTATCCGGCCATCGTGGGCCTGCACGGCGACCGGACGCTGATCCTCAGCGACTACGACTACCTGATCAACTGGGCGACGAGCCTGGAGTTCGAGATCCGCGCCGCCGCGAAGGCCCAGGCCAACGCCACCCACCGGTGGGTCTTCGCGGTCGCCCAGGTCTGGTACGACGACGGGGACACCATCCAGGCCCGGCCCCTGCACACCGCCCCCTTGCAGCCGGGCGAGATCGAGACGATCAGCTGGATGAGCTACGACGCCGACGACGGCGTCGACTACGGCCGCGTCCAGTTCGCCCGCCGCCCGGGCGGCCAGCCCGTCTTCGACGACGCCGTGTACTTCACCGACCCGATGCAGCCGCTTAACCGGCTTCCCGGCTCGGCGATGCACCGCCTCCTGCTCGCCGGTATCCCCGATCTCGCCTCCGCTCTCCCACAGCGACACTGAGCCCTCCACGATCGAGGGCCGAGCGTGCGTCGTAGGCGACGCAGACCGAGGGCCTGATCGGAGCTGGTCCAGCGCTTTCCGACCTCGTGAGCCAGGCGGGCGGCGGCGTGTCGGTTGTCGCCTGACCAGCATCAGCAAATGGCCGTGATGCTGTCAGCCATCGGAACCTCCTTCACCCATCTGGGTTTCCCGGACGCCGAAGATCCAGAGGTCGTCTATCTGGAGGTATTGACGGGCAGCTTGTACGTGGAGAAGCCCGACGAGGTGCGGCAGTATAGACAGAAGCTCGACCATCTCCGAGCCCTCGCGCTCAACCCCCCAGCGCCTCCGCCGAGATGATCACGAGCTTGTCGAGGGAGCAATCATGAACCGCAAGATCGAATTTGACCGGGACCAGCTCTCCTGGCAACTGTCCAGCTACACCAACGGTAACGGGGCGTGCGTCGAAGTCGCCGTACTACCGGAGGGAGGGCGCGCGATCCGGGACTCCAAGGACCGCAGCGGCCCCATTCTCGTCTTCACAGCGGCCGAGTGGAGCGCCTTCGCCTCGGGCGTCCGCGACGGAGAGTTCGATCACTGAAACACCGAGTTTGTGGTAGCGACAACGACGCAGGCCCACCCGGCTCCCGGGTGGGCCTGCGTCGTTGTACACGCGCCGGGTTCAGATTGACGCGATGACCCGTTCGGCCTCCGCCGTGACGACGTGCTCAAGCGGGGCACTGAGGGGCATCACCGATGGCACGACCCGTGACGGGTTCGCCGCGGCCTCGGCCCGGCCCGCGGGCGGGCACCGCCCCGGCCGGCGGCGCGGAGGCCCTCGGCCGCTGACCGGCCACGGTCCGGCGTCGAGTTGGACGCGCCGTGTAACATCGGGCAGGTGCGAAGGTTGATCGCCGCTGGTGTGGCGACTTTGGGCCGGATGATGCGTATCTCCGGCCTTCTTCGCGTGTCCTGACCGGTCAGACGATGGGCTGTCGCCTCGGCGCCAAGACCCGGGGTGTGGGCCGCGGCGCGGCCGCATAGAGGCTCTCCTCGGCGTCGTACCAATGGTGCCAAGCGCCTGCGCCTCGCAGGGCGGGGCGCATGTTCGCGCGCATCACCGCGACGGCCGCGTCAACCCGGTCACCCTGTCCGCCCGCCGCGGCTGCCTCGGCCTCGTACGCGGCGAGGTGCGTACTGGGCAGGGTGGCCGACGGTGCGCCCGCGGGCGGCGTGGTCTGCGGCGACGAGGTAACGGCGGTCGTCGAGTTCGACCCGCGGCCGCCCGCCGAGCTGGCGGATCAGGTCGCCGGCCGGCTCATCGCGCGGAGCCGGGAGCGCGCCCGGCGTTCCACGGCCCGGTACGCCTCGACGTCGACGTCGACGGCACGCCCACCCAGGTCCGGACCTTCTTCGGGAGCGAGGAGTCCGACCTGCTGGACGCGGCGGCGGACTGGATGGCGAACCGCCTCAATGCACTGACCGACCCGCTCGGTTTCGTCAACCTGAGCGAGGACGCCTCGCCGGCATCGGAGCTACGGCTGACCGTGGCCGTCGGCAGGTCCTACTACCGCCCCGGACGGCAGGAATGATCCCCGCCCCGCATGGCTGGGAAGCCATCTACGAGGACCCGCAGCTGAAGACGCCCGAGCGTCGGCTGCCCGTCGTCGGCTGGGATGACCACGGCGACGCGCTGGTCGTCGATGAGGACCGGCAAGCTCCGCCCCGCCGCCCAGGCCGGCCCGTTAACCGAGGTCGCGCTGACCGGAATCACGCATGTCCTGCCTGGCGGCGGTTGGATGGTCGAGTACCTCGAGTACGGCGTCACGCTCGTGAGCTACCCGATCATCGCCTCGCGGGTGAGCGCCAGCGGCTTCCTCGGGCCGGTCAGCATCAACAGCGAGGGGCCATCGAGATCGGCCTGTACTCCGTGCTGAACTTCGTCCGGATCTGGCATCCCGACTGGCCCGACCCCGACCTCCCCCGCCCCGCCGCCGCTGAGGCGGCGCCTTCGCGCGAGGACTAGCGACGCCCCCGAACGACCCGCGCCGGCGTCGGTGAGCGGACCGGGTCGAAGACGGGAAGCCAGCACCGTCTCCAGCTCGGTAAGCCCCCACCAGCCAGATTCCGCAGACGGAACGAACCTGCTCCGGTTCCATGTCGAGCCCGAGTCGAGCCAACGCGGGGGCGACCGGCGCTTCGACCCGACTGACCTGAGCCATGACTGAATCCGAGAGTTCGGCTGCCGCCGACGTTCCTCGCCGCGCGCTGTTGCCGCCGTGGCGGGGCTGCGGTCGTGGGCCATCCCCCGCCGGGATGCGCAGCGCATCAGAGCAAGCCGACCGGTACCCGCCGCTGGTCGGCGGCGGTCGCGGTCGAGCTGGGCGACGCTGGCGACGCGCTCGCCGCGCCGGCCGCGTCGACACGGCCGGGCTGTCGGCGGAACCGCGTGGCCGCTTCGTGGTGGACGTGGCCCGCGCGCACGCCCAGCGGCGCGACCGCGGGGACGCCATCGCCGCGCTTCTGGAGGCCGAGCGCATCGCGCCCGAGCAGATCCGAGACCACCCAAAAGTCCGCGTCCTGGTCCGAGACCTGCTCCAGGACCCTGGATGGCGCTCTGACCAGGACCTACGTGCCTTGGCGGACCGATGCGGGGTAGTCGCGTAGAAGACCCACTCGGAAGGTACTAGACGGTACTTCAAGTGCGACCCATACTAAAGGTGCGGGTGGCGGCGCCACCGGCGCCGCCTTCTCGTTTCTGGGGCAACTCGACCGCCTTGGAACGAGTGGACCCCGACGCCATGACTCCACCACCGGCTGGGGGTCCTTGATCCGACCTGCATGGTGGTCAGACCAGAAGTCGGCGATCGGCACGCTCGTCGAGCGCACGACCCGCCTGGTCCGGCTGCTGCATCTGTCCGGCCGGGACAGCGCCAGTCTGCACGAGGCGTTGAAGGCCCGGCTCGGTGATCTGCCCGTGACGCTGCTGCGGTCGATCACCTGGGACCAGGGCACCGAGATGGCCCATCACGTCACGATCAGCGGCCATCACTCTACGTATCGCAGCCGACCCGCAGTGCGGCTACCTTCCAGATCAGATCGGTAACTTTCAGTGAGACCGCGACTGTAATACATGCGCCTAAAGCAACTGCGCCGTGCCAGTCGCCTACCCTACAGGTTGCTCTGACCAGGTCATATCGACGACTCGGAAGCGCGGCGGTCTCGATCTCCGCTCCTCGTCTGCGCAGGTCACAGGCTTGGGCGGGTGATGCTCCGGTCCCGATGGCCCCGCCTGGCGCGGGACCCGACAAAGTCCTACCAGCTACCCGGCCAGCGGTACGACGGTGGGGTTGAAGTGTTCATGGACGTATACCAGGCCGCCGTGAGAGAAGTGGATGAGATAGCTGCGGAACAGCGCCGGCGCAACGGAGTCAGCGGTGACCCAGTCGGCTACGCCGTGTGTGAGCTGCTCCCGGAACTGGGGCACCTGGGCCCCGATCAGCTGGCCTCCAAACGGAACGTCCAACGTCGGCAACCCCTGCTCGCGTAACGCGGCCGAGCTCATCACCACCAAATTGCTGCTGAGAATCACGCCGGCGGCGTCGGAAAGTCTGGAACGGCGCCGCAGAACGAGTTCGCTGTCCTGGCCGCGACACAGCACCGCCCGCACGTCCAACTCGAGCTCACCAGCCCGGATGAGGGACTGCTCGTCAACCCGCACCGTGACCATTCCGCCGATTAGCGCCTGGAGCAGCGTGGTGGTCCCTCCATCAGAGTACAGCAGCATCCGGGTCGGGGCGGCCAGCTTCTAGGGGTCCAGCGCGGCCTTCACCAGCTCGTTCGGCGGGGCGCCTTCGAGGGTGGCGCGACTCAGGTTACTCACGGACGTTCCCTTTCTCTTCGGGAGGCGGACGTCCCCGAAAGGAGACAGTTCGACAAGGTGCGTATCGCCGGTTCAGGGTCGTCGATGAGGAAGAAGTGGCCGCCATCGAACAGGTCGGCCGTCCAAACGGTGGATCCGGTTGACTGGTTCCACTATGTGGATCGGGGATACCTCCCGTCGCGCTCTGTCTGGTATTCGACGGGTGTCATCTAATTGATCTTGCGCCACGAACGTGAAGGGAGAAGCCGATCTTGAGTAGACGGTGATCTCTTGGAGCGATGCTCCACGGGTTATGGAGGTATGGCCCTCCGCGACCACCATGCGGGTGGGGGTCGCAAACCGCCGTCAGCGGCGTCGCCTCAACGGGCGGGGTCGTGAGCGTGACGGAAAAGGCCCGGCGGTGACCGGGTCAGGTGCGGGCCGGGAAGGCGAGCGAGAGCGAACCACTGTCGAAGTGTCGAAAAAATGTAGATAACGTCAGAACCGAGGTTGTGATCAAGACTTCGGGATGAGTCCGGGGGATACCCGTCTACTGCCCGGGCGGCGTTCGGCATGCAGGTGGCGCGAGCCCGGTCCTGGCTCCCGTTGGGAACGTGGGAACCTTCCGCTCCGGCGTTCTGGTTGGAGGCTCTCTCTGGCCGGGTGAGGGAAACCCTGAGCGGCGGAAACCGTGAGGGGCGAGTACCGAATGTGGGGGCGAAGGGGCGGACCGCCCTGTAGTGTGCGCCGGGCGGCGCAGAGAACTAGCTGGTGAAAGTCCAGTCGGACCGGCCCCAAGCGGGGTCCGTAGCCGAAGGCGGGGGTAATGCCTCGCTGGGCACTGATCGGAGGTGGTGCGCGGTG
>Ga0207710_10000926_pt1 | contig 15629 bp, 7 predicted proteins | sample KBSS24metaG_FD_184400 | JGI IMG/M metagenome (GOLD analysis project Ga0207710, IMG submission 184400) | Switchgrass rhizosphere microbial communities from Kellogg Biological Station, Michigan, USA - KBS S2-4 metaG (SPAdes) (version 2) | ecosystem: Host-associated > Plants > Roots > Rhizosphere >...
CACGTGAACCCGGGCTTCTGGGAAAAGTTTTACTTCCGCCCCGGCAACCTCGGTTATCCGTGTTTCGACACGGCGTTCGCTCGCATCGGCGTGTACATCTGTTACGACCGTCACTTCCCCGAAGGCGCGCGTGCACTTGGATTGAACGGCGCTGAGATCGTTTTTAACCCGTCAGCGACAGTCGCTGGATTATCGGAATATCTCTGGCGGCTCGAACAGCCGGCGCACGCAGTTGCGAATGGCTACTTCATCGGCGCGATCAATCGCATCGGACACGAGCAGCCGTGGGACATCGGCGAGTTTTACGGGCAGAGTTACTTCTGCGATCCGCGCGGGCAGTTTGTGGCCGAAGCACCGCGCGATAAAGACGCGCTCGTCGTCGCCGATCTCGATCTCGACAAGATTCGCGAAGTGCGTAACACATGGCAATTCTTCCGCGATCGCCGTCCCGATACATACGGATCACTCGTAGCTGACTAAGGAGTTTATTCATGGATCTATCGATTACCGTCAACGGCATGAAGTTTCCCAATCCGTTCGTCCTCGGTTCGGGACCGCCGGGAACCAACGCGCGCGTGCTCGCCAAGTCGTTCGACGCGGGCTGGGGCGGCGCCGTCGTGAAGACTGTCAGTCTCGAGTCCGCGAAGGTCGTGAACGTTGTTCCGCGTTACGGAAAACTTCGCTCCAGATCCACAGGTGAAGTGATCGGTTTCGAGAACATCGAGCTGATCTCCGATCGACCAATCGACGTCTGGCTCGACGAGTTTCGACAGGTCAAGAAAGAGTATCCAAACAACATCCTGATCGCGTCGATCATGGAGGAGTATGACAAGAGCCGCTGGCAGGAGTTGACGCGCATGGTCCAGGAGACCGGCGTCGACGGTTTCGAGCTCAACTTCTCGTGCCCGCATGGCATGACCGAGCGGAAGATGGGATCGGAGATGGGCGAGCATCCTGATCTTACTGAGGAAGTGACGAGTTGGGTGACGGAAGTGGCGAAGGTCCCGGTGTGGGCCAAGATGACGCCGAACATCACAAACATTCGCGAGCCCGCCGCGGCAGCGGTCCGTGGTGGTGCGCACGGTATCTCGGCGATCAATACGATCCTTTCCGTGATCGGTGTCGATCTCGACACGTTGCGGCCGATGCCGACTGTTGAAGGTCACTGCGTGCCGGGTGGTTATTCGGCGCAGGCAGTGCGGCCGATTGCTTTGCGAATGGTGAGTCAACTCGCGCTCGCGATTCCCGAAGGTGTATCGATCAGCGGCATCGGCGGGATCGAGACGTCACACGATGCGCTCGAGTTTATGCTGCTCGGATCATCGACGGTCCAGATCTGCACCGGCGTTATGCTTCAGGGCGTGAAGATGATCGATGAGTTGAAAGCGGGCGTGGAGAAGTTCATGGTCGATAAGGGCTTCAACTCGATCGAGGAGATTGTCGGGAAGAGCCTGCCGTATTTCTCGACGCACATGGACCTCGTGCAGCGCATGAAGGCCGCGAAACGATCGAAGGCCGGCGAAACAAGCCGCGATAACGAGTGGGCGCAGAAAGACATCACCGAGAAGACCGCTGAGCTCACATCAAACTAAGCGACGATCAGGTTCAACTGTTGAATTGTCGAACTCCAAATACGGAAGAGAAATTCAAAGTAGGGCCCACTATTTTGGAAGATTCTTGACTTCTGTTAATGAAGCCAATTATGTTCCGCCCGTTCTCAAGGGCCGATCTCTTGGACCTTTTGCTTCCCTGCACATTTGTTTAGTTTCGCTCGCTCCGCTATGGAAAGGGTCCGCCCCGGATTTGTAGTAACTGGCTCAGTGCTGCTACTGATCGCGCTGTTGCTGTTTCTTTATGCTGTCACCTATCGTCCAAAACCAGCACCGCCAGCCGAGTTCGACGCTTACATAGAGAATCCTCCCGCGGCTATGAGTAGCGGGCCAGTTCAGGTATCCATTCCCAAAGTAACGGTCAATAAGGCAAAGCACCATTCAAACAGCAATAGACAATTTCACCACGTACCGCCGCGGTCACACACGTCCCAGACACCAACTCAAACAACTTCAACGGCAGCAGCTCAGGCTAAAGATTCGACGCCTTGCGTAGCGCAAGCGACCCAGAAAAAAGCGGGGTTCTTCGCACGCGTGCTCGACTTTTTTAAGCGTCTTTTTGGCGGCCGGAAGAACTCGCCTCCGGTTGTTTGCGCAGTTAAAGCGTCGAGGACTTCATTGTTGCACGTCTGTCCTCCGGGAGAAATCAGCGATAGCTGTGAACTCACTGGTCAGGAAGTCGAACTGAACGCCTTAGCCGCTGATGCCGACAACGATCAGTTGCTCTATACCTGGTCGGTAACAGGCGGCCAGCTCAGTGGCGAAGGCCGAACGGTGACGTGGGATCTTTCAGGCGCGGCCAACGGTACTTATACGGCCACCGTTGAAGTCAACGACGGAAACCAGCACACCGCCAACAACTTCACTAAGGTGACCGTGGCCGACTGCGGTGACTGTAAGCGGCCGCCGCCGCCATGTCCGACCGTTTCCGTTAGCTGTCCGACTACCGTCGATGTAGGCGAGCAGCTCACGTTCACAGCCAGCGTAACTGGTGAAGTGCCCAATATGACTTATAACTGGTCGGTATCCGTCGGAACGATCAGCAGCGGTCAGGGCACGTCAACTATCAACGTGGATACAGCAGGACTCGGTGGCCAGAGCGTAACCGCAACACTCAGCGTGGGTGGTGCAGATCCGAGCTGCACAGGTACGACATCGTCGTGTACGACGAGTGTGAAACCTCCGCTGCAACAGTACAAATTTGACGAGTACGGCGTCATCAGGTTCGATGACGAGAAAGATAGACTAGATAACTTTGCCCTCCAGTTAAAGAACTCACCTGGCTCAAAGGGGGCCATCATTGTCTATGGTAGCTGTGCCGGCGAGGCGACACGCCACGCTGACCGAGCTAAAGACTATCTGGTTAACAGGCACAGTATTGATGCAAATCGGATCACCATCTTCGACGACGGGTGTCGGGCAGAACTAAAAACTGAGTTGTGGTTCGTTCCCAGCGGCGCCACAATGCCGAGTCTTGATACCGCTGGCGCTATCTCACCATGTCCGCAGTGCGCTAAGAGTAGACCCACGAGGCCGAGAACTGAAAGCTCAACACTCACTGGTCGCGTGTTTGATGAGAACAATAACGTCATTGCGGACGCCGAAGTTACTCTTAATGGCGAAAACGGATTCACGAAGAGAGCGAAGACCAATAACAATGGGGAATTTGCACTCGAGCCTCTGCCCGCCGGCAGGTATGACCTGGTGATTAAGGCTCTCGGGTTTGAAGAGTGGAAAGGGATAGGTATTGAGCTGGCGGAAGGAGAAACCAATCACCTTCCTGACGGGACGATTAAGGTATCCCATCACAAGGTTATTACAAGGTTTAAGCGGCGGGATGTAATACGGATTGATTACCCGGATCATTTCATCGATGCTCCAGCAGAGATAACATTTAATTGGAACCGAACGTCGAGAACTAGCGAGATCGTAACTACTCAAACAAATACAAACGGACAAGTTAATATTGAAAAGCCACGGCCGGATATTCCCGGAGCAGCAAAGCCGGATGAAACAGCTAAGAACGCGCATGGTCCTCAATATATAGCGTTCGCCACGGTCTCCCTGTTATCAGACGATCTAACGGTGATTTCATCGCCAGCCACGATGAAACAATCGCTGACGCCTGAAGCGGTGAGCTGGACCTGGAAGGTAAAACCGACAAACAGCAATTCGAAGATAGCTTCGTTCCGCTTTCACATCGAGGTGGTTTGGGAAGGTGAAGGTCTGCCGCCGCAACCTCCTTTCAGATTCGATCTCGGTGACCCCTTCGTCGCGCCGGTTGGTCCGCCGTTACAGGTAAAGGTTGCCACTTATAGCGCGCCCCCCTTTGCCTTCTTTGGGCTGCTCACATTCGGGTGGGGATTTCGACGACGAATACTGTCGCTTGCGGCAGGTGACGAAGCTGAGGCGCCGCCATTCGTTGGAGGAGTCGCGGAGGCCATCGAAGACGATGTCAGCAGCAGTATCTTTGCGCCGCGACAAGCATCGCCAGGGTCAAGTTTCCTGGTGCAGGTGTATGCACATCCTCCTGCAGAAGATCCCGATACGCTCAAAGCAAAAGCAGCTCAAGCCGATCCCGAGGGACAACTGGTAGGCAGCGATCCACTCGAACAGAAGGTCAAACGTGGCACGACATTAACGTTCAGTCTTTCCATGAAAGGCCTTGAGATTGATGAGCCGCAGCAAGCTCGTGAGTGGAAGGGAAGCACTATAAGAGTTCAGTTTGGCGTTACCGTGCCGAAGGATTTCGAACCCCGTTCCATTTATGGCCTGGTAGTGATTAGCGCAGATACTATACCGATAGGACATTTTCGATTCGCCTTTGAGATTGTGGCAACGCGAGAGTCCCAATCAGATGAGTCTGCTTACCGTGGCGCCATCACGCGTTTTCAGTGCGCATTTATCTCTTATGCGCGCGAGGATCTCGCTGAAGTGCTCAAACGAGTTCAAATACTTAATATCCAGAAGAAAAAATACTTTCAGGATTTCATTAACATTCCACCAGGAGAACAGTGGGAACCAGCCATCTTTCAAGCCATTGACAAAAGCGACGTGATCTTTCTCTTTTGGTCGAAGGCAGCCAGCGGATCAGAATGGGTTAGAAATGAAATCCTGTACGCGGTGAAGCGCCAGGCTGGCGATAAAAACGCTCCGCCTGCGATCTATCCGGTGATCATCGAAGGTCCACCGCCGGCTGCTCCACCCACCGAACTTAGTTTCCTGCAGTTCGACGATGATTTTAGTTACCGGATCTTTGCTGCGGAAAGCATCGATCCGCGCAAATCGCACGATCAGTGAGGCAATGAAATAACGATACGATCAGGCTCAGGAAATTTCCGCCAGGACTGGAGCGTGATCGGAGGGCTTCTCCCACTTTCGCGGCTCGATATCAATCCAGGTACGCACGCTTCTCGCAATTAGAGGCTCGGTGATCCAGACGTGATCGATCCGTAGTCCGAGGTTGCGACGGAAGGCGCCCGCGCGGTAATCCCACCACGTGAAATGTCCCCCATCCTCAGTATGCAGACGAAATGCGTCCGTGAAGCCCCAATCCTTTATATGTTGCAACGCAGCGTGCTCGCCCTCGCTGAACATGATGCGTCCATTCCATAGTCGCACGTCGTGCACGTCGCGTTCGTCAGGCGCGACGTTGAAGTCACCGCACAACAACACTGGCGTCTTCGGATCGTAGTTATTCGCGAAGAAGTCGTGCAGTCGCTGCATCCACGCGAGCTTGAACGCATACTTCTCCGATCCAACCGCCTGCCCGTTCGGAATGTAAACGTTGACGATGTCGATACCGTTGACGTTGGTGGTGATCAGCCGCGACTGCGCTGTCTCGTCGTCATCAGGATAGCCGCGATACTTCGTGTCGCAGGTACAACGCGTGAGTATCGCGACGCCGTTGTACGATGCCTGTCCGAAGAGCTGGCATTGGTAACCGCGCTCCTGAAAAAGCAGCCTCGGAAACTTGTCGTCAGTGCACTTTGTTTCCTGCATGCAGATGACGTCTGGTTGCACGGAGTCGAGCCAGCGCATGACGTGCGGCAGGCGCGCGAGGATTGAGTTTACGTTCCAGGTTGCGATTAGCATCTTAAATCGACATCAGGAGGCCGCCGATGAGTGCGCCGCGACGGGCGATGTCGCCGGCTTCGATGTGTTCGTGCACAGCGTGTGCGCCGTCGCCGCTGATACCCAACCCATCGAGCACCGGAATGCCCATCGCAGCGAGGAAGTTTCCGTCAGACGCGCCACCGACTTGCGCTTCACCAAGATCGAAATCGATATCGGCTGCAATCGCGCGGGCCTTTTCAAACAGCTCGACAACCGCGGCAGTGCGTTCCATCGGCGGCCTGTTGATGCTGCCTGAGACGAACACTTTCGTCCGTTCGTCGATTGGCTTGAGACTGGAGAGTATGCGCTCGATCTCCTGCGACTCGGCTTCCGTTGAAAAGCGCACGTCGATCTCGCCCTGCGCTTCAGCAGCGACGACATTCGATCGCGTGCCTCCATGCACGACGCCGACATTCAGCGTGATTCCCGATCCGGAGAGATTGATCGCGTGCAGTTGTTCTGTTTGGCGGGCGAGCTCGAGAATCGCACTCGCGCCTTTTTCCGGCTCGAGTCCGGCGTGCGCGGCTTTTCCTTCAACCTTGATCGCGAAAATGCCAGTTCCCTTCCGGCTCGTCTTTACTCGGCCACCTGATGCGGGCGGCTCCATCACCAACGCGCAGCGGGCCGACCTTTCTTTTGCGACCCTCTCGATCAACGGCCAGCCATTTAAACTCCCGACCTCTTCATCGCATGTCAGAGCGATCGTCACTCCATAAGCTGGTGTCGCCTGCAACTCGACGAGTGTACGCAGCACTTCGATCGCGAGGGCGCAGTTCGCTTTCATGTCGAAGATGCCTGGTCCATAAATCTTTCCTGCTTCGCGACGCCACGGCCGTTCACTCAACGAGCCGCGCGAGTGGACCGTGTCTGTGTGCCCGACCATCAGGATCTGCTGATGGTTCTCTTTTTGAAAAGCTCTGATTACGAGATGCTGACCGAAGTCAGGCACGTCTACACGCTCGATTGCATCGACACACTCAAGCTCACCCGCAGCCTGAACCAACAGATCGACAACCGCACGACTACCTTCCATATCACCCGAAGGCGACTCGACTTCAACCAGCGACCGGATGAACGCCTCAACCTCAGCCTGCCGCTCATTCAACGCATTAAAAACCTGACGGGCATTTATTTGCCAGCTCATTTAATCGCCTCTTTACGAACCGTCAGCGCCTCGATACGCGGCAGGTTAATGTTGAACCCGATGCCGGGCGCATCCGGCGCTTTGATCGTGCCGCGCTCGCTGACAGTCACCGGCGGCTCGATGATGTCTTGTTCCCAGTACCGAGCGCTCGCCGAGACGTCGCCAGGTAAAGTAAAGCCTGCCAGCGTCGACATCGCGATGTTGTGCGCGCGCCCGATTCCCGACTCGAGCATGCCACCACACCAGACCGGGATCTCGTTGTCGCGCGCAACCTGTTCGACGCGCTTTGCTTCAGCGTGACCACCGACGCGCCCGAGTTTGATGTTGATTATCCGGCACGACTCGAGCTGGATCGCATGACACGCATCCTCCGCCGAGCAGATCGACTCGTCCAAACAAACAGGAGTTTGAATCTGACGCTGCAACACTGCGTGATCGAAGATGTCGTCGTGTGCCAGCGGCTGCTCCAGCATCATGAGATTGAACTGGTCCAACTGTTGGAAGAGCGGCACGTCGGAGAGTTTGTAAGCGGAGTTGGCGTCGCCCATGAGGCGAATGTCGGGAAACTCCTTGCGCACGCGCTCGACGATGTTCAGATCCCAGCCGGGTTTGATCTTGATCTTGATGCGCTGGTAGCCGGCATCAACTTCCTTGCGAATCTTTTCGATGAGGGCGTCGGGTGTGTCCTGGATGCCGATTGAAACGCCGCACGATAATTCAGTACGAGTGCCACCGAGGTGTTTCCACAAAGGCACGCCCGCGGTTTTTGCCTCGAGATCCCAGCACGCAGTCTCGAGTGTCGCCTTCGCCATGCGATGCCCGCGCACCGGCTTCATCAAGTTGAATACATGAGCCGCGCTCTCGAACTCCTTACGCAACATCATCGGACCAAGAAACTCAATCAGCGTCGCCCACGCAGTTTCCGTCCATTCGTTGCTGTAAAAAGGCCCTTCACCAGCCGTGCACTCTCCCCACCCTTCGGCGCCGTTCGCGTCAGTGACACGTGCGAGGACAATGCGCCGTTCAGTAGTCCGACCAAAGCTTGTTTCGAAAAAGTGGACGAGAGGCAGGCGAATCTCGCGCAGTTCAATCGACTGTATCAGCAAAGTAAGAAGCGATTCCTCCGTGAGAGGCATTATGCATGGCGGAATACTGAGGAGCAATTGTAGGGGCGGCCCTCCGTGGCCGCCCGTCGCTCCATTCCGAAAACGGGTGGCCACGGAGGGCCACCCCTACAGTTGCTGTTAACGGCTCGTGAATTTATCCGATCCACACGCACCAAAACGCCCCGTCGCCTTGACCCGCAAATACAGAACTGATAAAAGGCTCACACATTTAACCAACCGGCCTCACTGTTCCTCCGGTGTCCTCGCATAATGTGTTGGAGATAATTAACTTTTTTGACTCAAGAGGAAGATTAGTATGCGCTTGATTAGCCCCCTTCACCCGACACGGCATTCCCGTGTGTTCGTTACTCGCTTCGGACGGTCCCGACGGAACCTTTTTCTCTTAATTGCGATAGCTGGTTTTTTGGGGTCGCTCACTTTACTGAAGTTTTCGCAGCCAGCGTCGGCAGATACAACGACGGCAGTAAGTATTTCCAGTTTTGCAACACCGGTCACGCAAAACTTTGATTCACTGGTTTCATCAGGCACGGGCACCTTGGCCGCGAACACTCCGGCGGGTTGGGGATTTTCAGAATCCGGTACGAATGCAAACACTACGTATACCGCGGGAACTGGTTCAGGCAATGCTGGTGATACGTATAGTTTTGGTTCAACTGCTGCTCCTACGGATCGGGCTCTTGGGCAATTGCGCAGCGGAAGCCTCATCTCCATCCTTGGCGGTACCTTCATCAACAATACGGGTGGAACGATTAATTCACTCAACATTGCCTACGCTGGCGAGCAATGGCGACTCGGCGCTACTGGCCGCACGATCAACGAGCGCATGGATTTTCAGTACAGTACCGACGCGACCAGCCTGACCACCGGCACTTGGACGGATGTTAATGCGCTTGATTTCACCCCACCAGTCACGACTGGCACGGTTGGCCTTCTTGACGGCAATACCAATCGTGTTCTTCTCAACTCTAATATCACTGGGCTAAGTATTCCAGCAGGTGCTAGTTTTTGGATTAGGTGGACTGACGTAGACGCTACCGGTGCTGACGACGGCTTGGCGATCGACGACTTTTCAATAACGGCGAATGGTACCCCACCATCGCCGACGCCAACGCCGACTGCAACTCCAACACCTACACCCACGGCAACTCCAACGCCGACGCCAACCCCGAGTCCCACACCAGTTCCGGGATCAGTCGTGATCAGCCAGGTGTACGGCGGCGGTGGCAATACCGGCGCGACGTTGAAGAACGACTTTGTCGAGATCATCAACCACACCGGCGCGCCAATCGATCTGAGTGGTTGGTCTGTCCAAATCGCTTCGGCAGGCCAGGCAAACTGGCAAAGGACGAACCTTACCAATTTTGTTCTGCAACCAGGACAGTACTACCTGGTACAGCAGTCTCAGGGCGCGGGAGGCACCGATAATCTGCCTACGCCTGACGCTATCGGCGGCGGCCTGGTGAGTTCGACATCGGGGAAGGTCGCATTAGTCAGCAACCAAACTACATTGACCGGCAACTGTCCGGTCGGCGGCGGGATTGTCGACTTTGTCGGTTACGGCACGGAAACCTGCGCTGAGAGTTCACCGGCTCCGGTACTTACTAACACGACCGCTAATTTGCGGAAGAACAACGGCTGCTTCGATACCGACAACAATACTATCGACTTTGCAACCGGCGCCCCCAATCCGCGCAACAGTTCATCGCCAACAAACAACTGTACCGGCCTCTTCGCCATCGGGTCCGCTCAACCGAGCACTGTGCAAACTGGAAACAACACCACTCTAACCGTGAGTGTTTCTCCGGCCCAAAATCCAACCAGTACGGGAATAACCGTTACGGCTGACCTGTCTTCAATTGGCGGATCGGCGACACAGGCCTTTTCTGGTGCGGGAAACACGTTTACGTTCGTAGCGACTGTTCCTGCCAACAATCCGCCGGGACCAAAATCTCTTCCGGTGTCGGTTACGGATGCTCAGGCTCGTAGCACCACCACGACGATCTTCCTGACCGTGCAGGAACCACACGTCACGATCAGTCAGATTTATGGTGGCGGCGGAAACGCCAACGCCACGTTTAATCACGACTTCGTTGAGCTCTTCAACCCCACGGCGAACACGGTCGATTTAACCGGTTGGTCGTTGCAGTACACGTCCGCAGCCGGCGACAGTTGGGATTTCACCTCGCAGCCGATCGGCGGCTTCATCGAGCCCGGTCAGTACTACTTGATCGCACTCGCTGGTGGCGCTACCGGAGCGCCGCTACCGGCCGCAAACATCAACGGCGACATCAATATGAGCGCCACCACCGGCAAGGTGGCCCTCGTGAATGACTTTGAGCCGCTCGAAGGTCAATGCCCTCTGGGTGATGTCAACATTGTAGATTTTGTCGGTTATGGCACGGGTGCTACTTGCGCGGAAACAGCAAACGCACCGGCGCCCAGCAATACCACGGCGATCTTCCGGCAAAACGGCGGCGCCACCGATAACGACAACAATCAAGCCGACTTCGCTACGGCCACTCCAAATCCACGGCGCACTGCACCGATCGTGGAGATTGGTCCAGCCGTATTTCGTACCGATCCGCGCAAGAACGGCATCAACGCGCCGCGCGATGCGAGTATCACAATCAACTTCACCGAGCCAGTCAACGTAGATAGCTCATTCTTCAATATCAACTGCGTCTCTACGGGGCTTCACAACGACGCCACGGTTGCCGGCGCCGACAAGGTGTGGGTTATCACTCCTAATGTGAACTTCCAGGCTGGCGAGCAGTGCACCTTCACGATCTTCAAGGACAAGATTCACGATCAGGACACGGATGACGCTGGTCCAAATGATGACAACCTTATCGCAGACTACGTGGCGACGTTTACGGTCGCGACCGGTACTGCGCCGCCGGAACCGCCGAGTGTTCACCTGACCTTCGGTAATCCGAACGGCGCCACGGCTGACATCAACCAGCCAAACAACTACCTGATGGAGAAGCCTGAATTTACGCTCGCTTACAACCGGGATATGGGCCGGCCAAACTGGGTAAGCTGGCACCTCTCCGATGAATGGATCGGAACTCTTGCTCGCGTGGATACCTTCAGACCCGATCCCGCGGTCCTGCCGACGTGGTATCGCGTGCAAGCCACTGACTTCTCGAACACTGGCTTCGATCGCGGTCACATGACGCCAAATGCGGATCGCGATAAAGAGACGTCGATCCCGATCAACCAGGCGACGTTCCTGATGTCCAACATGGTCGCGCAGTCTCCTGATAACAATCAGGGACCGTGGGCCGCTTTGGAGAATTTCCTGCGCACGCTGCTACCCGCGAACGAGCTTTACATCGTCGCTGGTCCAGCGGGCGTCGGCGGCACCGGCAGCAATGGTGGTGTTACTACCACGGTCGCTAACGGTCACGTCACCGTTCCCTCGTCGACGTGGAAGGTCGTGCTCGTAATTCCAAAGGGCGACAACGACATCTCGCGCGTGACTGCCGCGACCAGAACGATTGCGGTGATCATGCCGAACGTTCAGGGCATCAGAAACGATGATTGGCAGAACTACCTGACCACCGTCGATGCAGTCGAAAACCTGACCGGTTACGACTTCTTCGCTAACGTTCCCGATGCAGTCGAGAACGCGATCGAGGCAGGCACGAATGGTGATAACCCGCCGGGAACCGAAGGCCAGGCTGTAACCACGGCTGAGGACACCTCGAAATCAATCACGCTTTCGGCAGTGAGTCCGATTCCGAGTGCCTCGTTCTCGTTTACGATTGTCACTCCACCGGCGCATGGTCAGTTGACCGGGACGGGAGCCAATCGCTCGTATCAACCGGATCCGGATTTCAACGGCAGCGACAGCTTCACGTTCAAGGCCAATGACGGAGCGAAGGACTCGAATACGTCGACCGTCAGCATCACGATTACCGATGTGAATGATTCACCAGCGGCGACTGATGACACGGCCAGCACCGATGAAGACACGCCAGTCGAAATCTCGGCGTCGAATTTGACGTCGAACGACAGTGCCGGGCCGGCGAATGAGAACGTCCAGGTTCTGACGGTGACGAGTGTGTTGGCAACTGCGGACACACACGGAACCGTATCGCTGTCGAGTGGGACCATCACCTACTCGCCAGATCAGAACTACAACGGTCCAGCGAGTTTCACTTATCAGGTTTGCGATAACGGAACCACGAACGGTGCGCCTGATTCGCAGTGCACCACCGCAACCGTGAACGTTACCGTAAACTCGGTTAACGATGCGCCGACGCTCAACGCCATCGCGAATCAGAACATCAATGTCGGCGCCACCTTGAGCTTTACCGCAGTTGGTTCCGATATCGATCTTCCGCCGCAAACGCTCAGCTACAGTCTCGTCGGGACGGTGCCGAGTGGAGCGACGATCAATTCGGCTTCAGGTGCTTTCAGTTGGACACCGGCTGCAGCGCAGGGCGGACAGATCTATACGATCACGGTGAGAGTGACTGACAACGGTACTCCGGGATTGTTTGCGGAGCGATCGTTTACAGTCGGTGTGGGCTACACGTGGTCGGGCCTGCTGGCGCCAGTGCAAGCTGGAGGTACTTACAAGGCCGGACGCACGCTTCCGATCAAGTTCCAACTGACGGGGGCGAGCGCAGGAGTAACTGACGCACAGATCAGACTCGTCGTATACCAGATCAGCAACAACGTCATCGGAGATCCGGTTGACGTCGAGTCGAATTCGGCGGCGACAACCGGCAACCTCTTCCGTTATGTGAACGGCGAGTATGTATTCAACTGGAGCACTGCCGGACTATCGGCGGGAACGTATCAGTTGCAGATCGATATGGGCGACGGTGTCGTGCGCGCCGTCAACATCTCACTGCGCTGAGGATAGTTAGACAGGATTTACAAGATTAAGCAGGATTAACAGGTTCATCTTGTTAATCCTGTGAAATCTTGTTAGTCCTGTCTAAAATTGAACTGGCAATGGCGAGCGTCACGGTAGCACGTGGCGCTTCGTATTTCAGGCTCTTCGCTACTTCAACCGCGCGATACAAATCATCCTTCGCGAGCGCGCGGAAAACATTCGCGAGACTGAAATTCTCACCGCCGATCCTCTGGAACCTCACGGTGCCGCCCGTCATGAGCGCAGAGCGCAACACATTCTCACCCGTAAACTCCTCAACTCGATTCGCCTCTTTCACCACCTCGCCGATGATCTCCCACGCACGCACGCGATCGACAGTCATGAGCTGATTGGCTATGCCGACCAGCAACACCGCGCGGTCGGGCTTGTTACCCTCAATCCGGTTAACCTCGCGCACTGCCTCTTCAATCAGCTCCAACGACTTTTGACGATCGGTATCGCGCAACAAATTAGCGATGTCGATGTAAGCCGCCGCCCGTTGCGTGTTCGTCAACTTACCGGTTTGCGCAAGGCGGATCGCCTCTGACGCCGCTTTCTTCCCGATGGCGCGCTGCACAAAATTAAAATCGACGTGTTGCCGTACCTGATTGCGACGTTCAGCGTCTTCAATCTTGTCCGCGAGGTCGCGCGCACGCTCGTCACCTTGGGCCAGCAATGCAGAAACGGCAGCAGCATAGATACCATCGCGCTCGCGCGGCATCCTGGCGCGATCGATCTTGTTTTGCATTTGCTCCAGCGTGTCGTCAGCGGTGGGCGGAGGCGTGATGCCCTGAGCGATCATCGGATTGCTCGGGCCCATGAAGTCACGCGTAGGTCCATTCGACAACTCGACGAGCTGCGTGCGCAGTGCGGTGGCCGTGTCTGGTGCGTACTGTTCGAAAAGCGGAAGCAGCCGTCTCACTACGTTCAATTTCATCGTGCGCGCGCCAGAATCCGATGACGGCACTGGTCGCAGCAGAATAGTGCTCGCCACCTGAAAGAACCTGTCGCGCAGGGTGGGAGGGAAATTGGCGGGCGGTACCGGTGGTTCGTCCGGCTGGGTCCATCTCGTCCCACCGTCAGCATCAAACGTGACGTAGAGTCCGGGCGTGAACACGTACGAAGACAAGCCCGAAGCGGTGTTTGGATCAGATGACGGATCGCCTTCAGCGCGACTGAGCAACGCCGCAAAAATGCGATCGGCAGCTTCAGCGTTCTTCGCGCGCAGCTCAGAGAGAAAACCAATCGTGTGTGTGTTGACTGACGTCAGCACCGGCGCTGCAAACTCGAGCGCCTTGTCGGTCTGGCCATCCTTCAATAACTCAGTTGCTACCTGGATTCGTTTCGAAACTGCCTCGAGCACAAACCAATCATCCTTAGGAAGCGATGCAGTCTTCTCTTTCGACGAATCAATCTCGTTTTTGAGCTTCGCTAAGAACTCTTCCGACAGCGCGCGATCACGCTTCGCCATCATTGCTAAGACTTCAGCGCGAAGGTCGCGACCGCTCATGCGTCGCATGGCCGTCACCATCGGCGGCGGATTGTCTTTCGTCTTGATCGTGACGTCGTCGGAATCACCCTTGTCGGCTTCTTCCCACGCACGCTTGAACAAGGCGCGCGCATTCAGGTTGTCAGCATCCCAAATCACGTCCGCCGCTCGCGCCAGCACACGTGGCCGCAACGAGACGTCGGAATAACTGCGCGCTTCAGTCGCGAGTGAGATCACGAGTGATACAGCGAACGCTGGCAGTTGCTCTTCCGTCAGACCAGGAGTTGTTTTCTTTGGCGCACGCTGGCCCAACGCGGAAGGAGGAACGACCAATAGAAAGGAAAGCGTAAGAGCAGACCACGACCGCCAGCGCTGTTTAGTCATCAATTTTATGCCTCCTTATCTCTGCGCAGCCTCTGCGTTCTCTGCGTCTCTGCGGTTATAAAAACCGTGGCAAAACATCACCGCAGAGACGCAGAGAACGCCGAGGTTGCGCAGAGAAGGACTCAAACTTAGACCAGTTTTACCACTGAAATGTTCCAGCAGAAAGACCGATCTCGCCCTGCCTATGTGACCGATCTTAGTCTTGTTGACCAGAATCCTGTCAATCAATAAATAAAGGCTTTACCGCCCTCAGAAGCTCTGCTAAAAGCTTGAATTGGCCCTTACCGGCCATGTTCGATCAGACCGGTACCTCTCGAATTTTGCGACGCCTTGTCACGAGTTGTTTTTGGGAGGATACCCATATGTTCGAACGCCCAAGTCGACTGCCGCTGCGACGTACCCGCCGGCCAAAAACCAACCGTCCAAATCTCGCTAGAACGTGGCGCATCATCGCGACCGTAATACTCATCGCACTTGCATCAGTCTATGCCGCGTTTGCAGCAATCTCGCTTTCGACTTCAGTTCCCTACACCCAAAACTTCACCAGCATGGGCATTCCCCTGGCGAACCCGGCGCCTTCAAATCTGCCGGCAGACTTTCGTCAGGACACGAATACAGGGATCAGGGCGTTGGGCATCTTCGTTTCCGCCGCCACCACAACTGCTCGCGTCGGTGGCGCAAACGTTCCCACCAACGCGGCGAACGGCAGTTACAACTTCGGCGCAGGAACAGCAACTCTCGGTGATGCCGATCGCGCTGTCGGGTTCATATCATCCGGCACCGCGACACGGAGCGGCAACCTTTACGCTCAGTTTGTAAACAACACCGGCAGTGCGCTTACCGGCCTGCAAATCTCTTACGACGTCGAAAA
>Ga0207710_10000927_pt1 | contig 15620 bp, 13 predicted proteins | sample KBSS24metaG_FD_184400 | JGI IMG/M metagenome (GOLD analysis project Ga0207710, IMG submission 184400) | Switchgrass rhizosphere microbial communities from Kellogg Biological Station, Michigan, USA - KBS S2-4 metaG (SPAdes) (version 2) | ecosystem: Host-associated > Plants > Roots > Rhizosphere...
CAAACTCTCAACCACGCCGGGCACGACGATGTGCTCCAAGCCCGCATACAAACTCTCCGTGTTCTCGCGTACGACGATCAAATCGAGCTCAGGATAACGACACGGCACGTTCGGCAACGCGCGCACCGGGCGCAGATTTGCGTAAAGATCCAATGTTTTACGCAAGCCAACGTTGACTGAGGTGAATCCTTTGCCGACCGGAGTGGTGATTGGTCCCTTGAGCGCGACCTTGTTGCGCACGATCGAGTCGAGCAGCTCTTTCGGTAGCGTTTCGCCGAATTTTTCGAGGGCCTGGGCGCCTGCGTAATGAGTCTCCCACTGGACATCAACGCCCGACGCTTCGATGATTCGCACTACGTTTGAGGCGACTTCAGGGCCAATGCCGTCGCCTGGAATCAGTGTGATAGCATGCATGGTCACAGCATACAATAATAGGTCATATAGGGCCTACAGGACCTATTAATGAGAGATCACTACGACATTGTCATCGTTGGCGGCGGCGTCATTGGGCTAACCATCGCGCGTGCGCTTGCGCGGCGTGGTGTGGGTGATGTTTGCCTCGTTGAGCGTGGCAACCTCGGCACGGAAGCGTCGTGGGCGGCAGCCGGGATGTTGTTGCCGCAGGTCGAAGCCGACGCGCCGGATGAGTTTTTCAATCTCGCCTGTCAGAGTCGCGATTTGTATCCGGCTTTTGCGGCAGCGCTGCGCGAAGAGACTGGAATCGACGTCGAGCTCGACACCACCGGCACGCTCTATCTCGCCCTCACAGACACTGATCACGAAGAAATTGAAAAACGATATGAGTGGCAAACCCGAGCGGGACTGTCTGTTGAACGACTCAGCGGCGCCGAAGCGCGCGCACTGGAACCATGCATCTCCGAAGCGACGCTCGGCGCATTGCGGTTTCCAAAAGACATTCAGGTCGAGAATCGACGACTGCTCAGCGCCCTCGCAAACAGCGTAACGAAGCTCGGCGTCGAGATCGCAACTCAAACAATAGTTGATTCTTTAATTATTGACGGAAACCACGTGCGCGGTGTGCAGACGTCTGGCGGTGCGATCAACTGTCCGACAGTGGTTATTGCCGCGGGCACATGGTCGAGTTTCATTAAGACCGCGCCGATGCCGGCGATCGAGCCCATTCGCGGCCAGATGATCTGTCTCGAAGCGAAGCCGCAGCTAACAAAACACGTGATCTACAGCCCGCGTGGCTACATCGTGCCGCGCCAGGACGGACGTTTACTGGCCGGGTCGACGAGCGAACACGCCGGCTTCGCAAAAAGCGTTACCGCGGGCGGAATTGCAACGATTTTGGGGAATGCGCTCGAGATTTCGCCTGCTATCTCGAGTCTGCCCGTGATCGATACCTGGGCTGGTTTGCGCCCGCGCGCTGCTCACGGTTTGCCTGTCATCGGTCCTTGTGGTGAAATTGACGGGCTCTTTTATGCAACCGGGCATTACCGGAACGGAATCCTACTGGCTCCTTTAACTGGTGAACTGATTTCCAAGGCAATCGTCTCCTCTCAAAGATGAGAAAAGCAGCTTCTTTATTTGTTTTATTGGCCGCAATCTCGACGTTTGCGCAGGGCCTCGCTCCAGCCGTCAAACCCGACGGCAAGCCTGACAAGCGTTCGGCGCAGGAGTTATTTGAAGAAGCCAACGGGTATCTCGGTCGTCGCTTTCAGGAATTTAACAAGCAAAAACTCCCGTACGATCCAAAACTCGAAGCACAGACGAAGAAAGAGCAGAAAGATCTCGCCGTGCGAAACGCTGCGACCCTGCAAGCGCGCGGGTCTTTGAAAGGCGACGATCTTTACTACCTCGGCATGCTGCATCATCTCGCCGCTGATGTTGACGGCGCTCTCGCTGCCATGCGTCTGCTGCTCAAAGACGACCCCGACGGCCAGAAGGCGCAGGCTGCTCGCAACGTCGTTGTTCTCTACACGGTCAAAAAGGATCTCATCGCTGAAGCGAATGCAGCAGTCGAGGCCTACGGACGTCACCAGCCGCAGAGCGCAGACGATCTTTATCGCATGGAGCTTCTGATCACAGACTGGTACCTGCGCGCCAAAGATCACGGGCCGATGACCACGCACGCGAAACAAATGCTGGCCGCGTCGAAGAAGTTTATCGAGACGAATAAAGACGACGTTGTCAGGCGCGATGAGATGTTATTGAAGTCGACCGTTCTGATCGCTGACTCGTATTTGAAAACAGATCAGAAGAAGTTGGCTATAGCCGCGCTGACAGACTTGCGACGCATCGCGATCCAGTTGCCGTCGGCGAATCTTTACAAAGAAGCCACCGTGCGTTTGATGCGGCTCGATCCGGAGTTGAATACCGAACAGCTTTTCGACGATAGTTTGGTATCGACGAATGCCGCGTTGCCGGAGCTTGTTGCTGACGAGTGGATCGAGCAGCAGCCGAAGAAATTGACGGACTTTCGCGGGCAGGTTGTATTGATCGACTTCTGGGCGACGTGGTGTGGTCCATGCCGTTACACGCTCCCGAATCTGGCTCGGTGGCAGAACGCGTACAAGGGCAAAGGACTCGTGATCCTGGGCGTGACCAAGTACTATGGTCGCGGCGGTGGGAAAGAGTTAAACGCGGCTGAAGAGCTCGTCTATTTGCGCGACTTCCGCACGCGGAATAAGCTGCCGTATGGATTCGTTGTTGAGGATGGGGAAAAGAACGAGTTCAACTACGGCGTGTTTTCTATCCCGACGTCGTTTTTGATCGATCGCAAGGGTGTGGTGCGGTATATCTCGCTGGGTGCGAGTGAAGAAGAGATTGCGCGGTTGGGTGAGTTGATCAAGCAGTTGATGGAAGAGAAGTAGAGCTTTAAGAGATGGACGAAGGAATTACCTTATTCAGAATTGTTATTTCATTCGCGGCGGGGATACTCTCGTTTCTCTCGCCGTGCGTTTTACCGCTCGTGCCCGGCTACATCTCGCTGATGTCCGGCGTCAGTATCGATAACCTCAAAGAAGGCGTGAGCAGTCGCCGCGCGGTGATCGTCAACTCGCTCGCGTTCAATGCGGGCCTGTCAGTCATCTTTCTCATACTCGGTACAACGGCCGGTCTCGTCGGCGCTGCGATCACGAGCAATCCGTGGGTGCGAATAATCGGCGGCCTCGTCATCATCGCTTTTGGCCTGCAATTGATCGGACTACTCAAGATCGGAGCGCTTTACAAAGACACACGTTTCTTCTCGAGCGACAAGCCGCGCGGCGTGCTCGGCTCAGCGGCTCTCGGTATGGCGTTCGCCGCCGGCTGGACACCGTGCATTGGTCCAATCCTCGGCGGTATCATCGGCCTCGCAGCGACAAGCGGCGGCTGGCGCAGTGGACTCATCCTTTCGGCGTTTTACTCCGCGGGCCTCGCAGTGCCTTTTCTGTTGACGGGCCTCGGCATCAACCAGTTTCTGAGTTTCTACAAAAACTTTCGCCGCCACCTCCACAAGGTTGAGGTCGTGTCAGGTGTCGTGCTGATTCTCGTCGGATTGCTGGTGATGAGTGGTCAATCGACTCTGCTGGCCAGCTCGAGATTCATGGGCCTCGTTCCGAATCTGGAAGGTGTGCTGACTCGTTGGTTCAAGACTGACACGCCACCAGTCAAGGAAACCCCAGCCACAAACTTCGAAACAGCGCCCGATGTCGAATTTCAAACACTCGCTGGAAAACCGTTTCGACTCAAAGAGCTTCAGGGCCAGGTCGTGCTGCTTAATTTCTGGGCCACTTACTGCATTCCGTGTCGCGAAGAGATCCCCGCTCTGAACGCGTTGCAGCACGAGCTCCAGCCGCAGGGATTGAAGATTGTCGGTGCGTCGCTCGACGACGATGCCGACGGTGTGAATACTTACCAGAAGGAAGTCGCGAAGTTTGAATACGACGTCTTGCTTGGTGGTAGTGATGCCAAGGTAAAATTCCAACAGTCAGTGTTGCCGACGACTTATCTGATCGATCGCCAGGGTCGCATTCGCCAGAAGATAATCGGGGCGCGCGACAAAGCCGCGTGGGAAGCCGCGGTCAAGCCGTTGCTGGCGGAAACGCCTGCAACTGCCAGCGCCGCCAACTAATGGAGTAGTACCATGAACAAACTCTTATTCGCCCTCTCTATTCTCGCACTCGCTATCGCGCCTTCGGTTGCGCGTGCGCAGGCCGGTCACGAGTATTCGCCGCTGACAGAGTCGACGGTGAACTACAAAAACTGGGCGCTGCCAAGTCTGACTGCCGATAAGACTGAAGACTTGCGCGCGCTGATGACGGGCAAGAAGCTCGTCATGATCGTTTACTTTGCGCCGTGGTGCGGAAACTGGAAAAACGAAGCGCCCATCGCCGCGAAGTTGTACGACAAGTACAAGGCGCAGGGGTTTCAGGTGATCGGCGTCAGCGAATACGCGACGAAGGACGACGTGCGCAACTATTTCGGCAAGGATGGTCCACCGTATCCGGTCGTGACTGAATCGGAATCGCGGGAAGACAAACAGAAGACCGCGCATTACGGCTACCGGCAACTCACCGGCGACAAGCGCAATTGGGGTTCGCCGTGGAACATCTTTCTCGAACCCGAGAAGGTCAACGCCAAGGGCGACGTGCTCACCGAAAAAGCGTTTGTTGTTAATGGTGAGTTGGTCGAAGACGAGGTTGACAAGTTCATCGCGTCGAAAGTCGGTGGCGCCAGCGCCGTCATCCAGCCGTGTAAAAATTGAATTTTGGCCGCAAGTAAAAGAACAAGTCAGGAAGGGCGGCCTGCCCCCGCTCGCCGGATCAGCGGGGGCAAGCCCCTCTTCCTGACTTGTTCTTTTCTCGGCGTCATCAAATTAATTCGTAAATGAAGCTTCGTATCCTGTATCACGGTCACTGCTTTGACGGTGTCGCCTCAGCGGCGACGTTCACGCGCTTCTACAAAGAACGCATCCATCCTGAAGCTGACGTCAATTACACCGGATTGCTGCACCGGCCAGGCAATTTGTTTGACGTCGGGATGTTTGATTCCGACGAGAACGCGATCGTCGATTTCAAGTATGCAGCGTCAGAGAAACTGACGTGGTGGTTCGATCATCACGAGTCCGCCTTCCTCACGCCCGAAGACGAGGCGCATTTTCACGCCGATAAGTCAGGACGAAAATTTCTCGACCCGACGCGCAAGTCGTGCACGGAATTTATTGCTGACGTCGCGCACGAGCGTTTTGGATTCAATGCCGAGCCGATCAAGTCTTTGGTCCACTGGGCGCACATCATCGATGGCGCGCTTTACGAGTCGCCGGCGCAGTGCGTCGAGTTGAAAGAGCCGGCGCTGCAATTGATGCAGGTGATCGAAGCTGATCCTGACGACCTGTTCATCGAGCGCATCATTCGTGAGCTGACGACGCAATCGCTGGAGGAGGTGGCGACGAGCGCGGAAGTCCAACGCCGTTTCCAGCCGATACTCAAACAACATCTCGAGACACTCGAAGTCATCCGAAAGAAAGCGACGAGCGCGAACGGCGTGGTGCAGTTTGATCTGGTTGATGAGGGTTACGAAGGCTTCAACAAGTTCATTCCTTACTACCTGCATCCGGAAGCGACGTACTCGGTTGCGCTCACGCGCGGTCCACAGCGCACGAAAATCTCGGTGGGCTCAAATCCGTGGGCTCCGGTGCCGCGCACGCACAACATTGCGAAGATCTGTGAGCGTTATGGTGGCGGCGGGCATGCAGTCGTTGGCGCCGTTTCGTTCAAGCCGGAAGAAGTTGAAGAAGCACGACAGGCCGTGCGCGAGATCGTCGCCGAGTTATCGAGAAAGTCGTAGACAGGATTACAATATTTTTCAGGATTTACATGTAAATCTTGTTAATCCTGCAAACCCTGTCCAAAGCTTGCTATCATTGCCGAGCCTCTCCCCCGGAATTACTAAATGCTCAAACAACACTTTGCTGCACTAGCCTTTCTATTGGTGTCGATCTATGTAGTCAATGCGGCGACACTGCCACCGGGATTCAGTGAAACATCGATCAGCGGCCTCTCGAATCCGACCGCAATGGAGATCGCGCCTGACGGGCGTATCTTCGTCTGCCAACAGGGCGGAAGCCTGCGCGTCATTAAGAACGGCGTGCTGCTCTCGACGCCGTTCCTCACGCTGAGCGTCGACTCAAACGGTGAACGTGGGCTGCTCGGCATCGCCTTCGATCCAAGCTTCGCGAACAATAATTTTCTGTACGTTTATTACACCGTTCCATCCACACCGCGACACAACCGCGTCAGTCGCTTCACTGCGAACGGCGACGTCGTCGTGCCCGGTAGTGAACAGATCATTCTCGAGCTGGACAATCTAAGCTCAGCCACGAATCACAACGGCGGCGCCATTCACTTTGGACCAGACGGCAAGTTGTATGTCGCGGTCGGCGAGAACGCTAATGGATCAAACGCGCAGACGTTGAGCAACAGGCTCGGCAAAATGCTGCGTATCAACTCAGACGGCTCGATTCCCGCTGACAATCCATTCTTCAACACGGCCACGGGAGCCAATCGCTCGATCTGGGCGTTTGGCTTGCGCAATCCATTCACGTTCGCTTTTCAACCGGGCACGGGCCGGCTGTTCATCAACGACGTCGGCGAGGTTACGTGGGAAGAGATCAACGACGGCATCGCCGGATCGAATTACGGCTGGAACCTTAGCGAAGGCCCAACGAGCAACCCGCAATTTCGCTCGCCGTTGTTTGCTTATCAACACGGAGGCACGATGACGACTGGCTGCGCGATCGCCGGCGGCGCTTTTTACAATCCGGCGACCGTGCAATTCCCGCAGAGTTTTGCAGGGAAGTATTTCTTTGCGGATCTGTGCACCGGCTGGATCAGGGTCTTCGATCCGTCGACGGGAACGGCGTCAGACTTTGCGTCGGGTATTTCGAACCCGGTGGATTTGAAAGTTGGCGCGGATGGGAGTCTTTATTATCTCGCGCGTGGCTCGAGTGCGGTGTTCCGCGTGCAATTCGTCGAACCGACGCTGATTTCCGAAGTTGGTTCGGACAGTGCCGTTGCGCTCGACTCGCCAACGTTCATTCGCGATCCGTTTCCGTTGACGAATCTTTTCAACTTCAGCGCGGATCATCGTACGCGGTTGATCCTGTTTGGGATGAACATGGAATTGATGGCGGGTGAGAATAGCTTGGCGGTGACGGCGCGTGCGGAGGATGCGTCGCTGAATGTTTACCAGTTAACGGTTGAGTTTGTCGGGCAGTTGCCTGGAGTTGATGGCGTCACGCAGATCGTTGTTCGTCTGCCGGATAACACGCCGGCGGGACAGACGTTGTTTGTGAGCGCGACGTTACGAGGGAAGACTACCAACAAGGTCAGGATTCGTATGATGAATCCCTAAGCGCTTGATCTTGCAATTGAGCGTCGTCACTTTCACGCCCAGCAGTTTCGCCGCACGCCGCTGATTGCCGCGCGTGCGCTGGAGCGCCTCACGAATGAGCTCGCTCTCGTAGCGCTGCACTTCCTCCTGAAGACCAAGCCGCGCCGGTTGCGGTTCCTGCTGGCTCGCAAGCGACTCAACTTCGCGCAGCAGTGTGATCGCAGCTTCTCTAAGCGTGTCGAGATTGTTAATCGAACTACTCATCACATTAATCCTTGCTCAAAAGTTCTCTGAAGAACGCGACTGCGCGTTCATCGCCAGTTTGTCCGAGCACCTGGATCGCGAGCTTGCGCACTGCCATCTTCGGATGATTGCGCGCCGTCCGGATGAGGATCGGAATGGCTTCATCCTTCGGACGCCGCCCAATCGCAATCACTGCCTGCTTTTGAACTTCAATATCTCCATCACCATCGACCGCGCTGCTTAACGCGCCCAAACTCTTCTGTCCCGCGACACGACCGAGATTCGCAATCGCACTCTTGCGCAGCTCCATGTCTTTCTCGGATTCCGCAACGCGAATCAGGTAAGTCGCAGCGGCGTCGTTGTTGTCGTTGCGCGCGATGCCAGTGAGGGCGCGGCGCTTGAGGTCGCGCGCGGTCATCGTTTCGAAGAGGTTCTGTAGCAGCGGCAACACGGTGGCGGAGCGACTCAGCGCAAGTGCCGACATCGCTGCATTTCGTGCTTCAGTGGTCTCCTGGTTGTTGCGCACGATCTCAGTGAAGAGCGTGTTCTTGGCGGCCGTCTCGGGCGTGTTGCCGAGCCAGTAGATCGCGCGGGAGCGCATCGGCTCGGCGACGGGCCGCCGAATCATATCGGTCAGGATCGCATCGACACGCACGTCGTCGTGTAACGCGACCGCATACATCGCGCGCTCGGCGAGGCGATTCACTTCCGGCGCGGGCGCATCGATGATCCACTTCAGATAGTTCAGACTCTCCTCGTTGCTGATGTGTCCGGCCCAGTAAACCGGGTAACCGCCGTACTCGCGATCGCGTCGCAGGTTGTAAACTTCGGCGCGAATAAAAGTCTCGCGTTGCGTGTCGTAAAGAAGGAAGAGACCGAGCTCGCGCGTTTCGTGGCTCGAGTCGAACATAATCGACGTGCCGTCGGTCGTGATGTAAACGCCGCCGGCACTGTCGACAACTTCGTAATCGATCGCGATACCGGGCCTGGCTTCGAACTGGTAACCGACCCAGAACCTGCCATTCGTCGCATTCGCTTTACCAGCGACGATCGCGCCATCGATCTTTGCCTTCAGATTGGCGCCATCGACCGGGATAAAACTCTTCGTCTGTCCCAGCGCGACAACGCACAGTGCGAGAATTACAGCTAATACTTTCATAACTGAGTCCGTGTATTTAATCCGTGTAATCTGTGTTACCGAAGTAGTTCTTCCAGGAACTTAAGAACTTCAGGATCTTTACTCCGGCTCAACCAGCCAATCGCGCGTTTGCGACGTTCCATCGGCGCCTGTGGGCTGCGTGCGATCTCGATCATCTTGCGAATCACGCGCTGGTCTTCCATCCTGTTTTTGGGGTTCATGGTGTAGACCGTTTTCTCTGAATCCATGATGAGCGGCGCCATCAACATCCCGCTGCCGTACCCGAGCGAGTTGACGATCTGGTCTTTCAACTCCTCGTTCTTTTCCGTGTCGTAAAGATTGAGCAGAAACTCAATCGCTTTGTCTCCGCCACGACGGGAGATCGCGCTGATCGCCGCTTTGCGAAGCTCGACGTTGTCAGAGCTGCGGGCAATGTCGTAGAGCTTCGTGCCCGCGCGCTCGCTCCGGCGATTTGCGAAACCGGAAATCACTGCTTTGCGAATCTCCACCGTTTGATCGCCGTCATAGATCCGGAACAGAGCATCGACTGCCGGCTCACCGGTACGAGACGAGATGCTGGCGATGGCCACCTTGCGTTGCGGAATCGTCCGGCTGCTGTTCGTCGCAAACTCGCTGAGCACCGTGATCGCGCGCTCGCCCGAGTGCTTGCTCAGCGCGTAAAGCGACGCTTCGACGATCGAATTATCCGGTGAGCTCATCGCGAAGTCGCGCAGCGAATCGACGACACTGTCATCGTTGGTTGCGCCGAGCGCGGAGATGGCGCGAGCGCGTAGCTTCAGATCGGTTTCATTGCGCGCGACACCGAGGATCACGGGCGTCACGGTCTTGCCGCCGTTACGACCGAGCAACGTCAACGCCGCGCTCTTGCAACGCACAGACTGCGTCGAACCGGGCTTGAGCCATTCGCTGGCCGCCATGATTCCGCGTTGCACGTCGGTTTGAAACAGCGCCTGGAGCACGACGATCTTGAATTCACATGGATCGTTGCTGTTGTCGTCGTCTGCGTCGTCGGCTGCACCAATCCCGATGGCGAGCGGTGTGGCCACGCCTTCAACTACCTGCGCAGCAGGAGCTAACCCTACCCCAGGTACCGTCACTGCCCGCGAGTAAACCAGCGGCTGTTCGATCGGCGGCGGCGCGATCGCTGTCTGGCCCTGCGCAGTTCTAACTAGATCGGCGTACGCGGCTGCAGAATCCCCGGGCGTTTGTGCTAACAACACGCGCGCGTCGTCTTTCCAGTTCGTGTTCGGATACTTCTGAAGCAGCTTATCGATCGTCATGCGACATTGATCGTATTTCGCCAGCTTGTGTTCCGCGTACGCCATCCAGTAGAGGGCGGCATCGATATTTTTCTCATTTGGAAATTGCGACACATACTCGTCAAACTTTGCCTGCGCTTTGGCCCAATCGCCGTCAGTGATGAGGTCGCGCGCGCTGCGAAAGACAGTCGTGGCTTCATTGGTGCTTTGTTGGCCATTTTGTTGGAAAGCACGGCCCATACCCGAACCGGAGCCGGAGCCTTTTCCTTGTTGGCCGCTGGCGATACCGGCGGTCGTCAAAACAAGCACGCAGAAGAGCAACGCGACGCGCTTCGTTGCCGTAATCGATGTCAGGTTTTTCAACATTTCTTTAGCCTCTACTCTCATTAGCGATTGTTGGCGCCGCGGTCCTGGTAATCCAGTAACGCTGCCACGATTTCAGTCTTTTGCACACGCTCCTTAATTTCCCGCACGTCTTGAGGGCGTGCACGATCCGGCAGGTTCGCGATGTCAATCAGGAACGGTTCCAAATCAGCGAGGAGTGTTTTAGTCGGATACTTTGCTTTCATCTCGGCGTCGCGGCGCAAGACGACGTTTTCGTTCAGCAGCCGGCGCGAGAGGGCTTTGTCGTAAGTGACGTCGATCTCTTCGTCGGTGTCGGAGATCTGAACGTTTTTGATCGAGCGTAAAAGGATCTGGCTTTGTTCGATGTGCAGGGCTGTGTCCTGCTCGTCTACATCTAGATAAGCGAGATCTGACGAGAGCACATCGGATTGATCCGTTACGGTTCGAGCGACAGGTGGTTTGACTCGCACTCGTGGTTTCTGGTGCGAAGCGATTACGTCACGTTTTGGTGCCGGGGATTCGACGGATTTTGGAAGCGGATCTGGGTTTGGGGCAGTTGGGGTTGTTGTTGCTAGTTTTGGCTCTGGAGTTTTGGGTTTTGATCTTAGGTAGATCACTCCGAGGGCAAGTGCGAGTAACAACACCGCGAGCGCGCCGGCAAGCGATGTTTTTCCGAATAGGCTCGCGAGCCAACTGCGTTTTGCAGGATTAGTAGTGTGTGCGGCAATTCTCGTCCAGAGGAATGGCGGCACTTCGATTTCGCGATCGTAACGCGCGAAGAGCTCCTGTTCGGCGGTCAGTGCTGCAAAGCTCTCCGAGCACTCGACGCACGCGATCAAATGCGCGCCGACCTGCTCGCGATCCTGCGGCGCCAGCTCACCGTCCAGATATTCTTCCAACAACTCACTGCAAACTTCACACTTCATAACCAACTCCAGCATATGGACTGATCTTCTTTCGCATCTCCGCGCGGGCGCGGTGCAAATCAGTCTTCAACTTCGCAAGCGAGAAACCGGTGATCGCGGCGATCTCTTCGTAACTGCACTGGTGCAAAACCTTGAGCGTGAACACCAGTCGTTTGTCTTCATCGAGCGTGGCCAGCGAACGCCGGATTAGGTCGTTCAACTCCTTGCTCAACAGCCCTTCGACCGGCACCGGTTTGTCGTCGCTTAAATCCATAACCGACTTATCAGCGAGATCGACGTGATTTTTCGCTCGGGCACGTGCCCGGAGCGACTCGCGCGCGACGTTTCTCGCAATGCCAAACAGCCAGGTTGAGAGTTTGGTTTCGGCGCGCATGGTGTGAATCGCTCGGAAGGCGCGGACGAAAGTTTCCTGCGTCAGCTCCTCGGCCAGCGCGCGATCGTTGACCATGTCGTAAATGAAACTGATGACGGGCCGCGAATACCTTTCGAAAATCAGGCGGAAGGCATCCGCATCGCCCTGGCACACGCGAGTTACCAGGTCTGCTGAAGTGTTCATCAGGGTTCCCGCGAACGCGCCAGTCATCGCTCTCGGTAGGTAAGTGCCGGGAAAGGGCTAAAGGTTTCAGTAAAATCCCAGTTAATCGATCAGCGGGGGCAAGCCCCTCTTCCTGACTTGTTCTTTGCTCAGTGCTCTAATTGTTCAACGCTATTCGGGCAAGAACAAGTCAGGAAGAGGGGCTTGCCCCCGCTCGCAATGCCGAACTAATTAAGAATTTCTTTCGGATCCACGATCTTTCCGGCGATCGCTGAGGCGGCGACTACGTACGGTGAGGCGAGGTAGAGCTTGCCGGGACCGCTGCGACCCGGAAAATTCCGATTTTGCGCGCTCACGGTGACCGTCTCCGCGTTCGGCGAGGCACCCGGACCGGCATTAATACACGCGCCACACGACGGATCGATCAACTCCGCGCCCGCGCGCTCAAAAAGGTCGATATAACCCCGCTGCCGCGCATACTGCTTGATCTTCTGCGAGCCAAACTGAATGTAGAGGTGTACACCTTCCTTCACACGCTTCCCACGCGCGAGCGCGTTTTCAAGCACCGAGGCGTACATGTCCATATCTGCCATCTTCCCGCCGGTACACGATCCACCATACGCAGCGTCGATGCGGACCTCGCCGTCGAGTTCCTCGATCGGAATGCCATTCCGCGGATCGCCCGGCGTCGCGACCATCGGCCCGATCTCGTCGAGATCGATCTCGAAAATCGCCGCATACTCCGCATCCTCGTCACTGTAAACAAATCCCTTGCGAACCTGTTCCGGATCGAGACCGCGCGTGCGCACCACGTAATCGAGCGTCACTTCGTCAGGCTCGATAATTCCCGTCGTGCCGCCCGCCTCGACCGCCATGTTCGTCAACGTCGCGCGCTCATCCATCGACCAGTTCTTCAAATCCTCACCGGCAAACTCCAGCACCTTCCCGATGCCTTTGCTCGACTTCATGTACTCCGACGCGAGTATGAAAAGCATCACGTCTTTCGCCGCGACGTCGGCGCGCTTCTTTCCTTTCAAAACGTAGCGCACCGTCTCCGGCACACGGATGCGAATGTCTTTCGTGTACCACGCGTTTGCCATGTCAGTCGATCCAACGCCGAACGCGAAACAGCCGAGCACGCCCGCCATACACGTGTGCGAGTCAGTGCCGATGACGATCTGTCCCGGCAGCGCGAGATCTTCGACGACCGCGTTGTGACAGATCGCTTCCGAGCCGCCTTCCGGACTCTCGCCGTAAAGCCTGATATTCTGCTGAGTGGTGAAACTCTGCTGCGTTGTTGCCAAACCTTCGGCCTTTTCCAACAGGCCCATCTCACGATGCTTTGGCGACATCACGCGCCCGAGAAACGTCAGATGATCGCGAAACGCAAACACCGAGTCAGGTTCGGAAACACGCGCGTCTGGCCCGAGCGCCTGTTTAAATAACGACTCGGCCATCGGCGTCACGTACTCGTGCGAGAAACGTACGTCTGCGAGTGCGAACAACGCGTCGCCCGGTTTCACTGCTTCGACGCCGATCTTTCCGGCGGTTACGAAGGCATGTCGCGCGATGATCTTCTCGACGATCGTCATCGGACGCGCGGGCGTTTCGATCGGCGGCGGTGAGACTTTCCCGTTGAGTCGCGCTTTGTTGTAGTTGAAGAGCCCGCCGTGAGTAACGATGTCCTGCGAGATCGGATCGATTCCTTTGGTGAACTCAGTCAGCGGGATCTCCTCGCCACGTCGAATCCGATCGATGAGACTGAAATCGGTTGAAGTCAACAGGCCGATGTTTTGCGAGTTCTGCCCGTAGATCTTCTCGATACTCTGCGCGATGACGAGTTGAATGCCCGCTGCTTTTTCGGCGTACGGAGCGGTTTCGCGCGATGAGCCGCAACCTTTTGAAAGTCCTGAGACGACGACTGCAAACCCGCCGTTCTTCACTTCGTCTTTCTTAACGGCGCCTTCGCGCATGCCGACGTAAACGTACTGCCCGAGCGTTTCGTCGTAGTAGAAACAAACCCAGCCGGGCGTGATCTCGTCAGTCGAGATGTTGCTCATCAACGGCAGGACGCCGGCGCTCAATCGCGAGGCCAGCTCGGTTTCGAGTGCGGCGGCTTCGTCGCCGGTAGCTTCAAGTTGCTGGCGGATAAGGGCTGTATCGTCGGTTAGAAATAGAATGCGGCCCGAGAATTTGATATGGTCAGGGCGTCTTTCGGTCATCGGTTTAACTGGCGTCTCCCTGGGTCTGAAATTCTTATCATCCTATGATATTTTCTGGGAAAGCAGACTGATTATAACCTCAGCATGATAAAACCATTAGTGGGCCTCGAGGCGTCTAAGCCCACTGATAGTGGAGGAGAGCGGATATGAGTTTGTTAGGACAAAGATTGGGCGTGGCCGTTTTGCTGATGTTTTCAGTGTTGGCGCTCGGCGCCCGCCAGACGGTGCTGGCGCAGGAGACGGACGATCCCGTCAAGATCGAGATCTATAAGCGCTTTGTCGATAACCGTGCAGAGCGTCCGGCAGTAGCTTACCAGGCCGCGCGCGACTATCTTCAGAAGTACAACAAAGACAAAGATCAGTACACGGACTATTTGAACAAGTGGGTCATGTACTACGAGCGTGACGAGCGCAAGCGAATGCTGCCTGGTCTGATCAACGAGAAGAAGTTTGCCGAAGCTTACAGCACCGGCGCGAAGATTCTCACCGATGAGCCAAACTATTTGCGCGCCCAGATCGATCTCGGTTACGCCGGTTACCTCGCGGCGACTGCTAAAAACGAGAGCTTCAACACTACCGCTCTCGAGTACGCCCGGAAAGCGATTAGCGAGATTGAGGCGGGTAAGACTCCGACCGAGTGGGCGCCGTTCAAAGGTAAAGACGACACGCTCGCTTACTTGAATTACGCCGTTGGTTACCTGACGCTCAAGACCACACCCGAGCAGTCGATTGATGCATTGATAAAAGCCGCGCAATACGAGAGCGACATCAGGAAGACTCCTTCAACCTATTACTTCCTGGCCGTTGCTTACGAATCAGGTCCTTACAAAACGCTGTCGGCAGCTTATCAAACTCAATTCGCGAACAAGCCCGAGACGCCGGAAAGCAAAGCAGCGCTCGATAAGCTTGGCGTCGTGATGGACCGTATCGTCGACGCTTACGCGCGCGCGATTGCAGCAGCGGGTACGGATCCGAAGACCGACCAGAGTCGCAAAGAGTGGCTGACGGCGATGTCGACCTATTACAAGTTCCGACATGGCGGAACTGATACAGGAATGACTGAGTACATCACGACGGTGCTGCAAAAGCCTTTGCCCCCGAAGCCATAAGATGAGGATCAAGTGGACCGATCGTCGCTTCAGTTTTGATTTCCCCGCCGGAATTTATCCGGAGATGATCGAGCGGATCCGTGGCACGCCTGCGCGTCTCGAGGAGCTCTTCGCCGGTCTTCCATCCGAAACGTTAAAAGCTCAGATCGACGGCCGGTGGTCCATGCAGGAGAACGCGGGCCACCTGCTCGATCTCGAGAGTCTCGTTCACAACGCATCGACGAGTATCTGGCCGGCAGTTCAGCGCTGCACGCCGCCGACATGTCGAATCGCAAGACCTACGACGCCCATCACAACGACGTCGTTGCTGATTCCATCCTGAAAGCATTTCGCGCTGCGCGACACGACATCGTTCACCGTCTCGAGAGTTTTGACGCCGAGATTTTCGGGCGTTCTGCGCTTCACCCGCGCCTAAACGTGCCGATGCGCCTCGTGGATATGTTATTTTTCCAGGCGGAACACGACGACTACCATCTCGCCAGGA
>Ga0207710_10000929_pt1 | contig 15612 bp, 13 predicted proteins | sample KBSS24metaG_FD_184400 | JGI IMG/M metagenome (GOLD analysis project Ga0207710, IMG submission 184400) | Switchgrass rhizosphere microbial communities from Kellogg Biological Station, Michigan, USA - KBS S2-4 metaG (SPAdes) (version 2) | ecosystem: Host-associated > Plants > Roots > Rhizosphere...
GCCCAGGCGTGGGCGCGCTCGGTCTCCCCGGCGACCAGCGGACCGCGGGTGTCGGTCACCCAGAAGCTCTCCGGCCGCGTGGCCTCGCTCAGGCCGAGCCGCCGCAGGCGGCGCGCGGCGCCTCGGGCGGCGGAGCCGGGTACCCCGCACTTCTTCACCCTGGTGTCGAACGTGGCGAATGGCGTGCGGCGGTCGTCCCGCCCCAGCATCCCCAACCATTCCCGGATGCCGATTCCCGGCGACACCAGACCGTCGGGGCTTGGCTCCCGGCATTCTGGCGGGAGGCTATAGCCGCTGCTGGGACCGCATCTCGGGCTGCGTGGCAGGCCGCCGGCGGGCGGTCGAGTGGGATTGATGGGTCGATACCCGGGAGGGCACATGCCGCGCAAGGTGCTCAGTCCTATGCACCCCCAGTCCTGGCGACCGCCGAGTGATTCGGTATCTTTGTGTGTCTATCCGAGCATTTTGCATGCCATTTCAGCTCTCGGTATACCAAGATTATTACACTAGGTACTGATGGGTTACTTAGAGTGTGCCCCCGGTAGGAATCGAACCTACGACCTACCGCTTAGGAGGCGGTCACGACCTGACGGCATGCTTGACCTGGGAAGACGCTGGTCGTCGCTGAGCGGCATGCTCATGGTTGGTCGCTGTTCAAACGATCTCCGTGAAGAATCTTCGTCGTGTCGTCGGTTCGGCGTGTCGCTACTGATGGTAGCCAACGGTCCGTATGTAGGGTGATCCATTCGGGGGATCTCTGGTTCCGTTGGGGGCGGGCGGCGCTGCTCTGTGACGGAAGCTCGCGAGCAGCATCGCCGGCTTCGATTCCAAAGGCATCAGTCAGCGCGACGCGCGGGGCGGCAGGGCGAGCTCGGTGGCTCAGGCTCCGGTAGAACCCGGGTGGGTGGTGCGATGGAGATCTGGATCTCTGGAGCGGGCCGCAGTACGGACTCGTGGTCATCGGCCCGGGCTCGACGAGTTCGCGGGGGTCGGCGAGGCCTGGGCTGCTCTCCCCCGCAGACCGGGTGATGTATGTCACGTGGACGCCACTTGCACGGATCCGCCGTCGGGACGGTTCAGGTCGCGGTCGCAGGCTTGGGCTGGTCGGCCCCGCCACGGCCTACCTCCTGGTCCTCCCGAAATCGGTCGTCTCCGGGACGCCGAGAGCCTCCTCGCGCGGGGGCTGTCTCAGTACTGATCCCGCCGGGTAGCTGGTGTTGCGGCGGCGGGCTACTCGTTGTGGATCTGTGTTCGTAGACTGGCCGTCGCAATGATCTGTTCGTGACGGGGGGTGGTTCTGGTGCCGTGTCGGAGCTCGGGATGGGTGTGGGCCGGGCGGATCGTCTTCGGTCTGATCGTCGCCGCGTTGGTGGTGTATCTGGTCGTGGTGGGGTTGGAGGAGGCGGACAAGGTCGCGAGCGGGATCGGCGCGGTCCTCGCGCTGATCGCTCTGGGGGCGCCGTACCTGCTCCCCCCGCCTGGGGGTGGGCCGGAGCCGGACCGGGTCGAGAACAGCGGCCGGGCGAGGGCGACGGACGGCGGGCGGGCCAACACCGGCGTACACAGGTACGGCATCTCATCGCGAGCCGAGGCTTTGGCCATGGTCCACCACCGATCGATCCGGCCGTCCTGGGTGGGCCACTCGGAGAGGTCACGGGAAGGAACGAAACTGACACACGTGCTCGTGCGGCGGTTGCCCGCCGGCCTGGCACACACCGTCATCCCGGAGCTGACCTCCATCGCCATTCTGACATTCGAGCTCTCACGGCATCAGGGTCCCAATGGCTTACCGAGTCGCCCGCCCCATCTTCCCAGCCCCGAGGGGCCGGCGACACAGACCGGCGTTTCTGACATGAAGGCGGTGCGGCGGCCGTCGTACGGATAGACGGCCCGACCGGCGTTCAGCGTGAGGTTGTCGGAGGCGAAGAGGATGTAAAAGCACCGCTCGGCCCACAATGGGTTGGGGTGCGCGGTGCCCCTGCGAGGTGCGACGATCTGGTGGCCGTAAAGCTCGGCGTCCTCGGAGATGAGGCTGTGCCAAGGCGTCAAGGCTCCGCCTGTGGGCTCGTTCATCGCGGTGTTCTCCGCTCGCTGTCAGTCGGCGTGGCCGGGACGGATCGACTGGCGGGCAGCCACCGATCGACCGCATTGGCGAGGTTGGTGCGGGTGGCGTCGAATGCCGCGCCGCCGGTGCGCGTGAGCCTCGGGGCGACGGCCGCCGCCGTGCCGGAGCCGGTGAGCAGACCTGCGCGTGCCACGACATGGGGATGGTCGGCGACCTCGGCTGCTGTCAGCACGGGCGTCACGCAGGCGTCGAGGTCGGCGAAGACCGCCACCCACTGGTCGCGTGTGCGGGCGGCGAACGCGTCGGCGAACGTCCCGCGCAGCGCGGGCCACATCGCCCGGTCCGCCCGATCGGGGATCGCGGCCTCGGAGAGGTCGAGACCCCGCAGCAGCGCCGCGTAGAAGGCGGGCTCGATCGCGCCTACGGCCACGTGACCGCCGTCGGCGCACTGGTAGGTGGTGTAGAACGGGGCGCCGCCGTCGAGGAGGTTCGAGCCGCGGTTCGGCTGCCACGCCTCGACCGAGCGCCACGCCCAGAACATCTGCATGAGCGACCCGACGCCGTCGACGATGGCGGCGTCGACGACTTGGCCCCGACCGGAGCCGGCACGCTCGAGTAGGGCCGCGAGAACACCAAGGACGGCGTAAACAGAGCCGCCGCCGAAGTCGCCCACCAGGTTGAGCGGCACGGTCGGCGGACCGCCGGCCAGTCCGATGGCGTCCAGAGCACCGGTGAGTGACAAGTAGTTGATGTCGTGCCCGGCAGACTGGGCCAGCGGTCCGGTCTGCCCCCACCCCGTGAGCCGCGCGTAGACGAGGCCGGGGTTGATCTCATCGAACGACTCCGGGCCAAGTTCGAGGCGTTCCATCACGCCGGGACGGAATCCCTCCAGCAGCACATCCGCGAACGCGATCAGATCCCGCACGGCTGCTCGGTCGGCGGGATCCTTGAGGTCCGCGGTAACGAGCCGGCGGCTGCGCAGGATCGGGTTGGTCGTAGTGGCCAGTGCGGAGTGGTCGGGCATCGGATCACCGGGGACGGGGCCTCCGCGCTCGACCCGGACGACGTCCGCACCCAGATCGCCGAGGAGCATGGCTGCGTGTGGCCCCGGGCCGATGCCGCCGATCTCGACGACACGGATACCCGTCAGCGGGCCCCGCCTGGTCGACGCGCCGCTCACGCGCCGACGCTCTCGGGATTGCGCTCGTCACGCAGGCGGCGGAGCAGGCCATGCCGGTCACGGACCAGATGGCCGTCCTCGACCCGGCCCGAGTCCACCCGGACGATCCCGGTCGCATACAGGCATTCGCGCAGGCCGGCGTACGGCGCGAATGCCTCCTCCCCGGGAACGACTGTCCCAGCGAGCCGGGCGTGGAACGCCACCTTGTACCCCGCCGAGAAGAGATCGAGCACCTCGACTTCGTCGGCATCGAGGATGGACCCGACCGCGTGTCCGGCAACGGCGTCGTCGAGCATGACCTCACCTCCGCCAAGAGCGCACGCACCGAGCCAGGACCGCACCACTACCTCGGCGGCCGGATCAGCGGCGCGCGGCTGGACGTCCCACGGAGCCACCATCGGGGCCGCGACGGAGTCGGCGGAACCGTACAGCTGACGCCGCCGCCCGAAGTAGTCCTGCTCGACGGCGCAGCTGGTGAGCCGCATGCCGTTCCATGTGTACAGGCTTACGCCCTGCCAGGCGGCGGCGCGGCCCTCGTGCAGGTCGGACGCCCCGTGCTCGGTGAACCGCATCGCCATCCGGTCCCCGTTCGTGACGAGGTCGTGGACGGTGAAGCCGAGCCCGGGGAATTGCCGGAACTGCTTGGCCGCAGCAGGTTTGTACGCGTCCTCGCGACCGGCGACCTCGTGGCCGCCCATGTAGAGGGTGTAGTCCTCGGTCATGATGTCGTCGCAGACCGATAGATCGTGGCGCGCGGTGTAATCGACGCTGTAGCGCCGCATCACTTCGACGGACGGGTGGCGCGGCATCAGGCCCCCTTGAAAGCGGGCTTGCGCCGCTCAGCGAAGGCGGCGATTCCCTCGGCGGAGTCCTCCGTCGAGTAGAGCAGGCTCACCGCCTGGACGCTGCCGGCTAGACGGGAGGCGTCCAACCCCTCGTTGATCATCTGTTTGGCCACACCGACCGCCATCGGGGCCTGCGATGCGACCTTGGTGGCGAAGCGGATGACCTCAGCTGTCAGGTCCGCGGCGGGAACTACCCGCTGGACCAAGCCAATCCGCTCGGCAGTCCCCGCGTCGATCCGTCCCCCCGACATGATCAGGTATTTCGACCACTGCCTGCCGATGACCGACGGGGCCCGCTGGACGCCGAAGCCGGGGACGAGACCGACTGCCGCCTCGGGCATCGCGAAGGTCGCCGCATCGGACGCGAAGACGATGTCGCAAGCCAGCGCCAGCTCGCAGCCGCCGCCGAAGGCGATCCCATTGATCGCCGCGATGACGGGCAGCTCACACGACTCCACCGCCGCGAAAGTCGCCATGCAGTCCTGGATGTAGGCCCGCCGCTGGGCCGGGGTGGTCAGCGAGGAGAACCCGTGGATGTCGCCGCCGGCGCTGAAGGCACGCTCGCCGGCACCCGTTATGACGATGGCACGAGTGGTGCCGTCGGCCTCAAGCCGGGCGAGCGCGGACCGCAGGTCTCCCCAGAACTCGCTGGTGAGCGAGTTCAGCTTCGCCGCCCGATCGATGGTGATCGTCGCGACGCCGGTCTCGGGGTCGCTGACGATTTTGAGGTCCCCGCGGCCGGGGGCGACCGCCTCGACCGCGCTCATCGCGCCCACTCCCGCACGACGCGGTTCTCCCGCAGGCCCCAGGCGACCTCGATGGCCCGGGCCACGACACCGCGGGTCTGGGCGGGCTCGATGACGTCGTCGAAGGAGAGGTTCGCCGCTCCCTCGTAAGGCTCGGCCTCGGCCAGCCACTCCTCGGTTCGCTCGGCTACCAGTGCGTCACGCGCGGCCGCGCCCTGCTCGGCGAAGACCTTCTCCATCTCGCGGCGGTACACCGTCCGGATACCCGCCTCCGGGGCCATGAAGCCCATCTCCGCCGATGGCCAGGCGAAAAGGAAGTCCGGGTGGGTCGGCCGTCCGCCCATCGCGAAGTGGCCGCCGCCGTACGCCTTGCGGATCACGACGCCCACCTTCGGCACCTTGGCCGCGGCTATGCGGGAGACGAGTTTTTCGTATGAGTGGAGGATGCCGCCCTGCTCGGCCTGGGTGCCTATCAGCAGCCCCGGGACATCGTGCAGGAAAACGATCGGGATGTTGAAGGTGTCGCAGAGGTCGACGAACTTTTCCTCCTTGCTCAGCGCGGCCGGGTCGAGCGCGCCGGCGCCGACGAGCGGCTGGTTGGCGACGACGCCGACCGGCTGGCCCTCGATCCGGGCCAGGCAGGTGAGCAGGCTGGGGCCCCAGCCGTCGGCCCACGGGAAGATCGAGGAGTCGTCGAAGATCGCTTCGAGGGCGCGGCGCATGTCATAGGCCGAGCGGCTGTTCGGCGGCACGATGCGCTCGAGCTCGCCGACCTCGGTCGCCGGGTCAACCGGCGCGATGACCGGCGCGGGTAGCGAAGCGTTGGCGGGCAAGTAGGAGAGGAACGCCGCGATCGCCTCGAACGCGTCGGCTTCCTCGTCGACGGCCATGTGTGCGTTGCCAATCGCCTCGGCAGCCCGCGGCCCGCCGAGCTCGGAGTCGGAGACCAGTTCACCGATCGCGGCCTCGATCACCGACGGGCCCGACAGCGCGATCGTGCCGGAGCTGACCATCACGGCGAAGTGGGCGGTCGCGGCGTGCAGCGCCGAGTCGCCATACGACGGACCGAGGATCGCCGCGGCTCTGGGCACCGGCGGCTCGGTCGGCCGCGGGCCGAGGAACGTCTTGAAGTCCAGGGGCAGACAGCTGAAGCGCCAGCCCATGACGTCCGGTATCCGCCCGCCGTCGGCGTCGCAGAGCAGCACGATCGGCATGCCGTAGCGCTGCGCCTGCTCGATCAGTTTGTTCTGCTTGCGCATGCTCGTCGGGGCGGTGGTTCCGGCGAGGATGCTGGCGTCGATGCCGATTACGCCGACGGGACGGCCGTCGATCCGGCCGAAGCCGGTAACGACGCCGTCTCCCGGGACCGGCTTGTCGATCCGGCGCTCGGGCTTGGCCAGCGCGTAGATCTCGAAGAATGACCCCTCGTCCAGCTGCATGTCGATGCGCTCCCGGACCGGAAGGCGGCCGCTGGCGCGGTGCTTTTCCAGCTTCTCGGGCCCGCCCATCGCGTGCGCCTCCTCCTGACACCGACGCAAGTCGGCTATCAGGTGATCCATCGTGCGATCGAGCTGCACCGGCTCCTCCAAGTTGCGGATACCCACATCCGGTCGTTTCACGTAAGCTCTAATCTACCGGTCGTCGGGTAGATTGTCGAAGTGAATCGAAGGGAGTCCTCGTGACGGAGTCAGTCCTCATCGCCAACAGAGGCGAGATCGCCGCACGCCTCGTCCGCGGCTATCGCGCCCTCGGAGTGCGGACGATCGCCGTCCACTCGGATGCCGACGCCGGTGCCCTCCACGTTCGCCTCGCCGACACGGCCGTGCGCCTGGGGCCCGCGCCGTCGCGCGAGTCCTACCTCGCCATCGACCGCGTGCTCGAGGCCGCGGCATCGTCCGGGGCGAGCGCCGTCGACCCCGGCTACGGCTTCCTCAGCGAGAACGCCGAATTCGCCCGCAGCGTGCGCGACGCCGGGATCGCCTTCATCGGCCCGTCGGCCGAGTCGATCGAGCTCATGGGCGACAAGGTCGCCGCGCGCCAGGCGGCACAGCGCGCCGGTGTGCCAGTCGTCCCCGGCAGTGACGGAGTCGTCACCTCCGCCGCGCACGCCGCCGGGATTGCCGAGCAGATCGGCTTCCCGATCATGGTCAAGACCTCCTTCGGCGGCGGCGGTCGCGGCATGCGCCTGGTTCACACGCCGGACGAGCTCGCGGCCGCGCTGGACGCGGCCGCCGCCGAGTCCCGGACCGCCTTCGGGCGGTCGGAGGTCTACCTCGAACGCGCGATCGAGCGCGCCCGCCACGTCGAGGTGCAGATCCTGGGTGACGGCCGCGGTGGCGTGATCCACCTGGGCGACCGCGACTGTTCGGTCCAGCGGCGCCACCAGAAGGTGATCGAGGAGGCACCGGCGCCCTTCCTGCCCGACGGCACCCGGGATGCGCTGCGCGCGGCCGCGGTGACCTTGGCCGAGGCCGTCAAGTATGAGAGCACCGGGACGATCGAGTTCCTTTACGAGCCGGTGACCGAGCAGTTCTTCTTCCTCGAGATGAACACCCGGCTCCAGGTCGAGCATCCGGTCACCGAACTCGTCACCGGCGTCGATCTCGTTGCCGAGCGGTGGCGGATCGCGCAGGGCCTGCCGCCCTCGATCGCCCAGGAGGACCTGGACATCCGCGGCCACGCGGTCGAAGTCCGGATCAACGCAGAGAACCCGACGCAGCACTTCCTACCCTCCCCCGGCATCATCGGCGAACTCCGGCTACCGACCGCACCGTGGGTCCGCTGCGACACCGGGGTCGCGCGCGGAGACACGATCCCTGGCGACTACGACTCGATGTTCGCCAAGGTGATGGCCTGGGGGCCGGACCGCGACACCGCGATCACCCGCCTCGTCGACGCACTCGGCGAATTCGCCGTGACCGGCATCCACAGCTCGGCCGCGTACGCACGGGCGATCCTGCTGACCGCACAGTTCGGCGCCGGCAGCCACGATATCCAGAGCGTCGAGCGCGACTGGCCCGCCGGCGAGCTCCTCGATCCCAAGGACGCCGAGCCGCTCGAAAACGTCGTTCCGGCCGGCAGCACCGATACGGCGACCACCCGACTCGCGGAGTTCTCCACCAGCCGGGGACCAGTCGCCGTCTCCGTCGCGGTCGCGCCGCGGGCAGGAGTCGCGGCGGCAGCAGGTACGCGGCGCAAGCGGGCCGCAGGCGATGGCACCGCCGGCCTCGGCGGCCCGCCGACAGCGCCGATGAACGGCGTCGTGGTGACCGCAGACCTGGCCCCGGGTTCGATCGTCGACAAGCACGACGTCCTTTTCGTCATCGAGGCGATGAAGATGCTGATCCCGGTCACGGCCACCGTCGCCGGGACGCTGGCCAGCGTGGACGTCGCCGTCGGCGATTCCGTCACCACGGGCCAGGTTCTCGGCGGCTTCACCCCTGCCGAGATCTGAGCGCCGCATTCCCTCTCCACCTCACTTGCCGAGAGATCGGCAGTACCGCAGCAGCCGTCAGTCAGGAGCAGATCAGCAATGAGCGCGGAAGACGTTTTCCTCTACGAGGCAATCAGGACGCCTCGAGGCAAGGGCACCAAGAAGGGTGCCCTGCACAGCGTCAAGCCGATCACCCTGGTGACCGGACTCATCACGGAGATGCTTGAGCGGCATCCGGGCATGGACCCGGCCGAGATCGACGACCTCATCCTGGGATGCGTCGCGCCGCACGGCGACCAGGGCGCCGACATCGCCCGGATCGCCGCGATCGCCGCCGGGCTGCCGGAGACCGTGGCCGGCTTCCAGCTTAACCGGTTCTGCGCCTCCGGCCTCGAAGCCGTCAACACCGCGGCGCAGAAGGTTGCCTCAGGGTGGGAGTCGCTGGTCCTGGCCGGCGGCGTCGAGAGCATGTCGCGAGTCCCGATGGGCTCGGACGGCGGCGCATGGGCCAACGACCCCGAGACCAGCTTCCAGACCGGCTTCGCCCCGCAGGGCATCGGCGCCGACCTGATCGCGACGCTCGAAGGCTGGACCCGCGACGATGTCGACGCCTTTGCCGTGGAGTCACAGCGTCGCGCCGCCGAGGCGTGGGCCGACGGCCGGTTCAGCCGCTCGGTCGTCCCGGTGAAGGACCGCAACGGGCTGACCATCCTCGACCGCGACGAGCACATGCGCCCGGGCACGACGGTCGAAGGCCTCGCCAAGATCCCGTCGGCCTTCGTCGGGATGGGCGCGGCCGGCTTCGATGCCGTCGCGTTGGAGAAGTATCACTGGGTCGACGCGATCGACCACGTCCACACCGGCGGCAACTCTTCCGGCATCGTCGACGGCGCTTCGCTGCTGCTGCTTGGCAACGAGTCCGCGGGCGTTCATGCCGGGCTCACGCCTCGCGGCCGGATCGTCGCGACCGCCGTCACCGGCTCCGAGCCGACGATCATGCTCACCGGCCCAGCGCCGGCGAGCCGCAAGGCCCTCAAGGTCGCCGGCCTAAGCGTCGAGGACATCGACCTCTTCGAGATCAACGAGGCCTTCGCCTCCGTGGCAATGCGCTTCATGAAGGACCTCGAGCTGGACCCCGGCAAAGTCAACGTCAACGGCGGGGCCATCGCGCTGGGTCACCCGCTTGGGGCCACCGGCGGGATGCTCGTCGGCACCGTCCTCGACGAGCTGGAACGACGCAACGCTCGCCACGGCCTGATCACATTGTGCGTCGGCGGCGGCATGGGCATCGCCACCATCATCGAGCGGGTCTGAGGCGGAGAAAAATGGAGAAGAACATGTTCACCTGGCAGCAGTCCGCCGAGGGCATCGTGACCCTGACGCTCGACGCGCCGGACGCACCCGTCAACACGATGACCGCCGACTTCCCCGCCACCCTCGAGTCCGTCGTCGACCGGCTCGTCGCCGAACGCGATGGCGGCACCCTGCGCGGCGTCATCCTCACCTCGGCGAAGCAAACTTTCTTTGCCGGCGCCGACCTGCGCCACTTCATAGGCTACGGCCCGGACGATGCGGCCGCCGTGGCCGCGTTCGCCGGGACCGTCACCGGTTCGCTGCGCCGGATCGAAACGCTCGGCGTCCCGGTCGTCGCGGCACTCAACGGCTCGGCACTCGGCGGCGGCCTCGAGCTGGCACTCGCCTGCCACCACCGGATCGCCCTCGACACGACGTCGGCGCGCTTCGGCTTGCCCGAAGCGACTCTCGGGCTCCTTCCCGGTGGCGGCGGCGTGGTCCGTTCCGTCCGGCTCCTGGGCCTGACCGCCGCGCTCGACTCACTGCTGCTGAGCGGAGCCGCCCTGACCGCGGCCAAGGCGCTCGACCTCGGCATCGTCGACGAGCTCGTGACCGATGCCGCCGATCTCCTGCCCCAGGCGCTGGCCTGGATCGAGTCCCATCCGGAGAGCCAGGCCGGGTGGGACCACCCGGGGTGGCAGCAGCCGGGCGAGCGAATCAGCGGGATCGACGCCCCCGCCTACCTTCCCGCCCTGACCGCAGGCCTCCGGCAGAAGACCGGCGGTGCACCGGCGCCCGCGCAGCGCAGTATCCTGTGCGCCGCGGTCGAGGGCAGCCAGGTCGACTTCGACACCGCGTCTCGGATCGAGACCCGCTACTTCGTCGAGCTCGTCACCGGGCAGATCGCGAAAAACGTTATCCAGTCACAATTCTTCGACACGAAGGCGGTCCGCAAGGGAGTCGCGCGCCCCGCCGGCTTTGAGACCTTCACCGCGTCGCGGATCGGCGTCGTAGGCGCCGGAATGATGGGCGCGGGTATCGCGTACTCCGCCGCGGCCGCCGGCGTCGATGTCGTCCTCAAGGACGTCAGCGTCGAAGCCGCCGAACGCGGCAAGGCGGCGGTGGCCGGCAAGGCGCGGCGTGCGGTCAAGCGCGGCCGGCTCACCGAGGCCGCCGCTGACGCTCTGGTCGCGCGGGTGCAGCCCGTCGACGACGCCAACGCCTTCGCCGATGCCGACGTGGTGATCGAGGCCGTCTTCGAAGACGCGAGCCTCAAGGCCGACGTCCTCACCGAGCTCGACAAGGTCGCCAACCCGAGCGCGCTGCTCGCCTCCAACACGTCGACCCTCCCGATCTCCGGCCTGGCCGGCCACGTGAGCCGTCCCGCCGAGTTCGTCGGGCTGCACTTCTTCTCCCCCGTCGAGGCGATGGACCTGGTCGAGGTGATCGTCGGCAACCAGACCAGTGACGCCGCCCTGGCCAAGGCGATGGACATCGCCAAGCAGCTCGGCAAGATGCCGATCGTCGTCAATGACGGCCGCGGCTTCTTCACCAGCCGCGTCATCCTCCAGCGTCTGCTGGAGGCGTGCGCGATGGTCGCCGAAGGCGTCACCCCGATCACGATCGAGCGCGCGTCCACCCAGGCCGGCTATCCGTTGGGGACGCTCGCCCTCCTCGACGAGGTCACCTTGTCGCTGCCCATCTCGATTCGGGCCGGTTTCCGCGAGGCCGCCGTCGCCGAGGCACGGGCCTTCCGCGACCACCCGGGCGAGCCCGTCCTCGACCGGCTCGCGACCCAACTCGGCCGCCGCGGCCGGATCGCCGGCGCCGGCTTCTACGACTACGCCGAAGGCCGCCGCCTCAAGCTCGCCGCGGACGTCCTGGCCGAGTTCGGTCCTGCCGAGGCACAACCGTCGATCACCGACCTCAAAGACCGGCTTCTGTTCGCCGAAGCGCTCGAGACCGCACGCTGCTTCGACGAAGGTGTGCTCCGCTCCGCCGCGGACGCCAATGTCGGCTCCCTGCAAGGGATCGGCTTCCCCGCCTGGACCGGCGGCACCGCCCAGTTCGTCAACGGCTACCCCGGCGGCATTCCCGCCTTCGTCGCGCGGGCTCGTGAACTGGCTGCGCTTTACGGCGAGCGCTTCACACCTCCGGCGTTCCTGACCACGCTCACCGACGGAGACCGGATCGGCTGATGAAACGGAATCTCACCACCGACGAGCACGAATTCTTCCGGACCGCCTTCCGGGAATTCCTGGCCAAGGAAGCCGTCCCGCACATCGCGGAGTGGGAGCAGGCCGGCCAGGTCGACCGCACCTTCGTCGAACGGGCGGCGGCCAACGGCTTCATCGGCTTCGAGGCACCAGTCGAGTACGGCGGGCTGGGCATCTCGGATTTCCGGTACAACGCCGTGATGGCTGAGGAGGTGGTCGCCAGCGGCATCTCCGGCGACACCTTCACGATGACCAACGACATCTTCCTGCCGTACCTGCTGGACCTGGGGACACCTGAGCAGCGGGAGCGCTGGCTGCCTCAGCTTGTCGCCGGGAACCTCGTCCCGGCCCTGGCCATGACGGAGCCAGGGGCTGGCTCGGACCTGTCCGCCATCCGCACCACGGCCACGCTCGAAGGCGACACCTACGTCCTCAACGGCTCGAAGACCTTCATCACCAACGGCGCCTCGTGCGACCTCGTGGTGGTGCTGGCGCGGACCGGTGAGAAGGACGGGCGCGGCATGTCGCTGATCGCCGTCGAGAGGGGCACGCCGGGGTTCACCAGCGGCGCACCGTTGCACAAGGTCGGGCGTCGTGGTCAGGACACCGCCGAGCTCTTCTTCGACGAGTGCCGGGTCCCGTCGGCGAACCTCATCGGGTCGGCGGGTCGCGGTCTCGCCGCTACTTTGGGCAATCTTGCCCGCGAGCGCCTCTCGTTGGCCACGCTGGCTGTTGCTGCCGTCGAGCGGGCTGTCGCGCTCGCACAGGAGCACGTCACGACACGTCGCGCCTTCGGCGGCCGCTTGATCGATCTCCAAGCGGTCCGGATCGCCATCGCCGAGATGCACACCGAGGCGACGGTGGCGCGTGTCTACGTCGATCGCTGCGTGCAGGCCCTCGTCGACGGCACGCTGACGGCAGAGGAGGCCGCGGGTGCCAAGTACTGGACGACCGATCTGCAGTGCTCGATCATCGACCGCTCGCTGCAGCTCTTCGGCGGCTACGGCTACATGGAGGAGTACCCGATCGCGCGCATGTGGCGCGACGCCCGGGTGCAGCGCATCTACGGCGGCGCGAACGAGGTCATGAAGGAACTCGTCGGGCGGGAGCTGGCCCGATGACCCACGAGGACAAGGGAAAGACCCGCCGATGACCACACCGTTGAAGGGGCGCGTCGCGCTCATAACCGGAAGCTCGCGCGGCGTAGGCCGTGCCATCGCCCTGCGTCTGGCGGCCGAGGGAGCCGCCGTCGCGGTCAACTACCGCCGGGAAGCCGACGCGGCCGACAACGTCGTCGGCGAGATCCGCCGCGCCGGCGGGACGGCCGCAGCCTTCGGCGCCTCGATCGACGACGCCGTCGCTACCGCGCAGATGGTCACCGCGGTCGCGGCCAGCCTCGGCCCGGTCGACCTGCTCGTCAGCAACGCCGGCACCGCTAGCCGCGGGCAGTCCGTCAAGAACACCGCTGCCGAGGAGTTCGAGCGACTGCTGCGGGTCCACGCGCTCGGGCCCGTCGCGCTCATCCAGCGGCTGCTGCCCGGCATGCGCGAGGCAGCCCGGGCGGACATCGTGCTGATCTCCAGCGTCCTCACCGATCAGCCGCCGCCGCTCAGCGCGCCCTACACGATGGCGAAGGCGGCCGCCGAGGCCGCCATCCGCACCCTCGCCCACGAGGAACGTCGTCATCGGATCCGGGCCAACATCGTCGCCCCTGGCCTCGTCGCCACGGACATGGGCGAGCGTCTCGTCGCTGCCACGACCGGCAAGTCGATCAGCGAGGTCGAAGCCGTTTATCCGTTCGGTCGCTCCTGCCGGCCCGAGGACATCGCGGGCGCGGTCTCCTACCTCGTGTCTGCCGACGGCGGCTACGTCACGGGGCAGCGCCTCGTGGTCGACGGCGGCGGCGCAGAGCTCAGCATCGTGCACTGAGAGACACGCGAGCCCGATGACGCCGCGGGCGGCGTGAGCATTCCGCTCACGCCGCCCGCGGCGTCTGCGATGAATTGCCGGGTCAGGCAGAACTGCGCTTGGCCCGCGCCTTCGCGCCCTTGGCAGTCGCTATCCCCAACACCGACTGCTCGGCGATCTGAGCGGCCACCCGCCGCGCAGACGCCCGGCCAGAAGGCTGGAACCACCGATAGACCCAGTTGGTCGAACCGAGGATCGACAGGGTCGCCAGGGCGGGGTCGAGTTCTGAGCGCGCCTCACCGGCGGCGATCGCCTCCTCGACAAGGCGACGGAAGACCGAGAGGTACGGGTGCCCCTCGCCGAGAATCTCCATCTGCCGCTCCGCCGACAGCGCCTTCATCTCATGGAGGAAGACCGCCGTGGACAACAGGTTGCGGCACTCGTGCTCGACGTGCCCGATGAGCACCCGTTCGAGCCGCTCCAAAGGCGTGCCCTCTCCCTCGGCTAGGCCGGTGATGATCGCGAGCCCCTCAGCATGGACCTCGCTCACTACCGCGAAAAGCAGGTCCTCTTTGGACTGGATGTAGTAGTACAGGCTGCCCTTGAGGATGCCGAGACGGTCGGCGATGTCCTGGAGCGACGCGGCTTCGTAGCCCTTCTCGAAGAAGATCTGCGCGGCCACCTCGCGGAGTTCGATCCACCGCTCCTCGCGAGGCTTGCGCGTCTTGGAGTCGGCGCGCGGCCTCCTCCCCAGCGGCTCACTCATGGACATCCCTCCGGTTGTGGCGCGGCGGCCACCGACCGTCGACCGACGGCCACGGGAATCCACCTACCGACCGGCAGACTACAGGCGGACCGCAGCGGATTCAGGACTAGGCCGCGTGCGCCGTCAGGCGTCCAGCCAGGGCGACACCACCGTCGCGATCGTATCGAGCAACTCCCCCGGCCGATCGAACATAACGTGATGGGCCGCTCCCGCCACCTCGCGATAGGTCAATCGAGGGGTGCGGGCGGCAAGATCGACGAGGACGCGACGATCCTGCGCGGAGAGGACGTCGGTGGCGTCATCGACGATCACAGCCGCGGGGCAGGCGGCGGCCAGGAGTCCGGTCACCAGCGACGACGGGCGGCTCAGCGCAAGCGTGGCGAAGACTCGCGGGTCATATCGCCACGTCCAGCCGCCACCGCGCCGGCTCCACGCTCTTCTCGGCGATGAAGGCGACGAGCTCCGGCACCTGGATCGGCTGTCGCGGTCGCAGCCGGAAGGCCGCGACGGCCGCGGCCTTGTCGGGATAGGTCCGCGGCCGTGCCAGCGATGTCTCGAAGGCTGGCCCCTGGCCGCCTATCTCGTCAGGACGCAGCGGCGAGTCGACGACCACAAGCCCGCCGAGCTCGTCCGTCTCGCGACGGTTCCCGAGGTGGCTCACGACGACGCCGCCGAGCGAGTGACCGACGATGATCGGCCGCGGACCCGGCAGCGACAGGGCGACCCCGAGCACCTCGTCGACCCAGGTGTCGAAGTCATAGGAGTCGTGGCGGTCGCTGGTGCCGTGGCCCGACATGTCCAGGGCTACGACGTGCGCACGGTCGGCCAGCAGCGGCGCCGTGAAGGACCACCACCACGCATGCGCAGCCCCGCCGTGCACGAACACGATCGGCCGCGTGCCCAGGTCACCCCAGGAAAGCAGGCCGATCTCGGCGCCCCGCACCCGCACCCGCGCCTCCACGGCCGGGCGCGCCCACGCGCGACGGGCGACGGGCGACGGGCGACGGACGAGAGGAGCCTGGAAGTCCCGTCCGCGACGAGCTCAGCGCAGTCGCCGATCGCGCGGATGCGCGGGTCGGAGGTCGTGAGCTCCTCGTCCACGACGATGCCACGTCCGACGGCGAGCCCGGCGCCCACAGCGAGCTCCGTCCGCGGCACCG
>Ga0207710_10000932_pt1 | contig 15567 bp, 12 predicted proteins | sample KBSS24metaG_FD_184400 | JGI IMG/M metagenome (GOLD analysis project Ga0207710, IMG submission 184400) | Switchgrass rhizosphere microbial communities from Kellogg Biological Station, Michigan, USA - KBS S2-4 metaG (SPAdes) (version 2) | ecosystem: Host-associated > Plants > Roots > Rhizosphere...
GCAGCGCCGAGAACAACTGCTGCGAGCCGCACTTCGTCGACGGCGGCGCGGTGGGCAGCAGCTACTGCAACAGCGATCCGGCGAACTGCTGCCGGCAGGACTCGCTCGGCATCCCGCGGTGCCTCATGGTCGCCTCCGACTGCTCTGTAAATCCGCCGCCCGCGGGCACGACGTGCGCGACGAGCGCGGACTGCTGCGGCAAGCCGTGCGTCAACAACAAGTGCGACGGCGCGTGCGTCCAGAACGGCGGCGCCTGCACGACCACCGCCGACTGCTGCCCGGGCACACCGTGCAGCATCCCGGCGGGAGGATCGCTCGGCTTCTGCGGCGGCACCGTGCTCCCCGACGGCGGCGTCACCGACGGCGGCGGGGCGGACACGGGGACGGACGGCGGCAGCACGGGCACGGACGGAGGCAACCTCCCCGACGGCGGCACGTGCGCCCTCTACGGGCAGGTATGCAGCGGCAGCGCCAACTGCTGCAACGGCGTGCCGTGCATCAGCGGTACTTGCCACTTCCCCTGACTCTTCCGAAAGGTCCGACCATGAGAGTCCTTGCAGCTTGCATATCGGTCCCCCTGGCGCTCGCGATCGTCGCGGCGCCGGGCTGCGGGAGCGACAACGACGGTAACGGCGGGTCGACGACCGACGGGGGCGACGGCGACGGCGCCGGCACGTTCCAGGACGGCGCGACGGGGAGCGGCGGCTGCAAGGGCCTCGAGTGCCAGCAGGTGTCCTGCGACGGCGGAGCGAAGACGACGTTGACGGGCACCGTCCTCGACCCCGCGGGGAAGGTGCCGATCTTCAACGCGGTCGTCTATGTGCCGCGGGACGCCGACCCGCAGCTCGCCGACATCGCGGACGGCGCGTCGTGCGATCGGTGCGACGCGAAGGTCACCGGCAACCCCGTCGTCATCACGGCGACGGACACCTCGGGCAAGTTCACGCTGCCGGACGTCCCGGTGGTGGACGGCCTGCCGCTCGTCATCCAGATCGGTAAGTGGCGGCGCGTCGTGCGCGTGCCGGCGGTCGCGAGCTGCACCACCGCGGCCGTCGATCCGGCGCTCACGCGCCTCCCCCGGAACCGGAGCGAAGGACATATCCCTCGAATCGCGCTCACGACGGGCGGCGCCGATCCGCTGCAGTGCCTGCTCCGGAAGATCGGCATCGACGACGCCGAGTTCGGCGCCGCGGGGAGCGACGCGCGCATCCATCTCTACGCGGGCGGAGGGTTCGACCTGAGCGGCCCGAAGCTCGCGTCGTCGCGGTTCGCGAGCGGCCCCGCGCTCCCGACGGCGAAGAGCCTGTGGGACGACGCGGCGAGCCTCGCGAAGTACGACGTCCTCCTCCTCGCGTGCGAAGGGGGCGAGGACGAGGTCGACTCGACGTCGTGCCCGACGTGCACCGCGGGCGCGACGAAGAGCGACGCCGCGAAGGCCGCGCTCTACGGCTTCACCAAGCTCGGCGGCCGCGTCTTCGCGTCGCACTACCACGAGGTGTGGATCCGCAAGAACCCGGACGCCGCCGTCGCCGGCATCGCGTCCTTCGCCGTCGACTCCCCGCCGCCGGCGCTCCCCTCTCCGCCCGCGACGACGGCCGTGAGCACCGATATCTCGACCGCGTTCCCGAAGGCGGCGGCGATGAGGGACTGGCTCGACAAGCAAGGCGCGCTCGTCGGCGGGAAGCTCCCGATCTACGACGCGCGCGACGACGTCGGCACCGTGACGTCGAACGGGCTGAGCTGGATCTCGACCCCGAACGCGAACAACTCGGGCAAGACGGCGATCGAATACATGTCGTTCAACACGCCCGTCGGCGCCGCGGACGCGGACGTGTGCGGCCGCGTCGTGCTGAGCGACATCCACGTCGCGGCGGGGCAGCAAGGTGGCGTGAGCGACGACCCGCAGGCCCCGTTCCCGGCGGGCTGCAAGACGACGGACTTGAGCCCGCAGCAGAAGGCGCTCGAGTTCATGCTCTTCGACCTCTCGTCGTGTGTACAGAAAGACGACTCGTCGGTCGTCCCGCCCATCAAATAGCGACAAGGGCGGGCCTGCTCGCGGCGCTTGTGACAGGTCCGTCCGGCCGATCGCGTCCCCGCGACCCCGGCGGCGTTCGGAGCCGGCGAAGAGGAAGCTCTCTCGCGTGAGCGCCGCACGGACGTGCAAGCTTCCCGTCGGGCTCGTCTCACTCTGATCGCGCTGTAGTAGATTACCTGAAGGAGGCGTCTTATGGACACGCGTCCCTACTACACGCGCAGGCTGCCCGCGCCGCAGGACCTGCGAACGTTCGCCACCGATCGCATCGACCTCTCGAACCACCACCTGCCCGCCTTCGTGCGGCCCGACGGCGCCGGCGTCGTCCCCGATCTGCGGCCGCTCGCCGACGCGCAGCTCGACGCGCGCGCCGCCGCCGTCGTGGTCGCCGCGGTGCGCGATCCGCTCTCGGTCAAGGTCATGCCCACCACCGGCAACCTCGATGGCGACGCGCTCCTCGAGCGGCACGCGTACGGAGCCGACGCGCCCACGATTTACGTCCCTTCACCGAAGATCCTCGCGGTGATGGCCTACGAAGATTATTTCCCCGGCGCGCCCAACGCCGCGCGGCTGCGCCCGCTGGTGTCCGAGGCGATCATGGCGTCTTCGCCCGGCTGGTGCGGCAGCTTCGGGCCCGACGTCGACGCCCTCGCGAGCTCGAAGTACGAGGGCAACTACGACATGACGCAGCAGTTCCTCCTGCCGCTCGCGTATGCCTATTACGACCTGCTCACGCCCGCGGCGCGGGAGAAGCTGATCGTCGAGCTGCTCGCCGGCGGCCGCGTGAAGCGCGCCGGCCAGCCCGACACCGTGACCAGCGGCACGGCGCCCAACGATTGGAGCCGCGCCGGCCATGTCCAGCTCGTGGTCAATCTCGCCGGTATCCCCGAGACCGAGAACCACGTCCTCATGATCGCCACCACGCGCTACCTCACCAATCAACTGATGTACCCGCGCGTCGTCTGTCACGGCCCCGACACGTCGATCGCCTACGACAATCGGCGCAACGGCGACCCCAGCGACTCGCGCCCGACCTGCATGGACCAGGTGCTCGGCCTGCTGCGCAACAAGCTGCGCAACGACTTCTCCGAATACAACGCCAAGCCCTACCAGGAGGAGACGCGCCGCGCGCTGCTCAATCTTTACAGCTACGCGTACGACGCCGAGGTGCGGCTCGCGGCGGGCATGGTGCTCGACTACGTCTCGGCGCATATCGCGGTGTCGAGCTGCGACGCACGGCGCATGGTGCCGTTCCGGCGCCGCAACGAGGGGTCCGAGGAGGGCGGCAACGTCCACCAGGCTCCGGCGGCGCCGGGCTTCCTGGACGTCGGCCTGCTCGACACGCACGGCGCCGATCCGATGTCCTCGCACTTCGCGCTGCTCGCGGGCAACGCGCGCGCCTACGCCGGCCCGGATCCGCGCGTATGGCGCGGCGAGCGCGGCCCGGCGCGCCCGTGGCCGTGGGGGATCGGCGCCTCCTCCGAGCTGTTCATCGAGCTCGCCTGCGATTACCGGATCGCGCCGTCGATTCACGATCTGTTCGTCAACGATCTCCACCGCCGCTTCTACCAGCGGATCCACCGCCGCTCGATGATGGACGAGCCCGGACAGCAGCGAAACTGCGACAACATGGAGATCTACAGCGGCTCTCCGAGCTACCTCATCAGCGCCGGCGGCCGCCCGGCGATCTGGGTCATTCCCGGCAAGGCGGGCCATGGCTACCAGCAGCAGAACCTGGGGGTCGCCGTGCCCATCTCGTTCATGCCCACGGGCGCCATCGCCGGTCATACGGCGAGCGATTCGCGCGATCTCATCCAGATCCTCCAGCTCTCCGATCGGCCCACGCCCGAGAACGGGATCAACGCCTCCGACGTCGGCGGGACGGAGAACTACGGCGTCGGCCCGGACTTCGCGTGCGGCTTCCGCGCGCACCTGCCCGGCTGGACCGGCGTGCCCGCCGCCGGCGATGGCCTCTTCTTCGTCGAGAAGCGCGCGACGCCGGACGAGCCCGCGGCGTTCTACCTCGCCTTGCACCGCTTCGGCGATTTCGTGCTGCTCGAGGCGTTCGATGCCTGGCTCCACCCCGAGGTGAGCTTCGACGCGTTCAAGGCGGGCGTGATGTCGCATTGCCCGAGCGCGCCGCCCACGAGCGGCGTGGAGTCCGTCTATACGACGTACTTCGGCAATCGCATCCATTACGTCATCTGGAACAACCGCGAGATTGACAATCACCAGGTCGGCTCGAAGGTCCTTCGGGTCGAATACGATTGCGGCGATCCTGCCGACACGCTCGCGGCCGCCGGCAACGACGCCGCTCCCTTCCTCAGCGGCAACGTCCTCCAGTCGCCGTGCGACGGCGTGGTCGAAGTTCACAACCCCGCGCTCGGCACCACGCTGACGCTCGACTGGAGGGACCCCGCGCACCTCGTCCGGACCGCCGAAGACGGCCAGCGCGTGCAGGCCGGCCCCGGCTTCCAGGTCTGGGTCGACTTCGATTGGACCGGCGGGACCGAGGGGGACTTCTTCCGTCCCTTCAACACGTTCGAGGCCGCGACGAACGCGATCCGCGATGGCGGCGAGGTCTGCGTCCTGCGCGGCACGGACGTGGAGCGCACCGTGATTTGCAAGTGAGCGCGCCCGCGTAGCGCGAACGGTGCAAGACCCGCGCGGACGCGCACATCCTTCGCCCCCCCTGTCGCGGCGGACGACGACGACCGCGCGCCGGTCGGCGCGGCCTCGCTATTGCAGCGCTGCCGCGCGAGGTCTCGCCATGCGCGTACGCGATCTGATGACAACGCCGGTGTCGACGGTGCAGGCGTCGCAGAGCCTGCCGCTCGCGGCGTCGATCATGGAGCTGGAGCGCATCCGTCATTTGCCGGTGATCGATGACGAGGGGCGCGTCATCGGGCTCGTCACGCACCGCGATCTGCTCGCTGCGCAGATCAGCGCGCTGAGCCCGCTCTCTGCCGAAGAGCGGGCGTCGCTGCAGCTGTCGGTCCGCGTGACTCAGGTGATGCGACGGGACGTGTGGACGATCGCCTCCGACGCGCCCGTCGCGACGGCCGCGCGAATGCTGCGCGACCACCGCTTCGGCTGCCTCCCCGTCGTTGACGACGCGAAGCTCGTCGGCATCGTGACCGAGACGGACCTCCTCGCGCTCGTGGCCAACGGCGTGGAGCTCACGCCGGCCGCGCGACCTCTCAAGGTCGAGAACGCGATGACGCTGTTTCCGATCACGATCACTCCTTCCACGAGCATCGCCGAGGCACGCGGGCTCATGACGAAGTACCGCGTGCGCCACCTGCCCGTCCTCGACGGCGGCCGGCCCGTGTCGATCGTCTCGGAGCGCGATCTCGCGATCGCCGAGGCGATCTACCGCTCGCGAAACGACGCCTCGGCGAGGGTCGCGGTCGCGCTCGTGGGGAGCGAGAAGATCTACGAGACCGCGCCCGGAGCCGCTCTCGAGGGCGTGCTCTTCGAGATGTCCGCGCAAGGGATCGGAGCGGCGATGGTCGTCGATGGGCGCCGGCTCGTCGGCGTTTTGACGACGACCGATGTCTGCCGGCTGTTCGCCGAGGAGCTGAGGGCGCTGTCGACGCAGCCTGCGTAGCGATCTCGTGTTCGAGCGATCGGCGAACACGGCCGGGCCGGGAGCGTCAGCCTCCCGAGCGCGCGGAGTCGGGCGTGCCCGGCAGGGCTGTATGTCGGACGAACGCGCTCGAGGGCGGCCAGCGCGCGGCGCCAGGACGGCCGCCGCGCGCCAGCAGCGGCGCGTCAGCGCCGCGTCGGCTCGACCCGCGAAGCGCCCGCCACTCGCGCGCACGACGGCGCGGCGCGGGTGGCGCGCGCGGAGCTCACCACGAGAGCGCTGCCGCCTGCGTCCCGCCGGTCACCGTCGTCGTGCTCTGCGGGCTGCACCCGACGGTCCCGCGCCCCCCGTAATTCGGATCGTCGTACTGGGCGCTGCAGTACACGTTCCGAATTTGCACGTACCCGGTCGTCGTGTTCGCCGACGCGCTGCCGCTGTACTCGTGCGCCGGCGATCCGTTGGCGCGCCACACCGACGTCGCGACCGCGTGGAACTCGTTCGCGCCGCCGGCGGCGGCGAAGACCGTCGTGCCCGCCGCGCCGCTCCAATACGGTTGGTTCTTGCTGTCGGTGGACGAGCCGCCGGTCCCGAGGCGCTGATCGGGTCCGTCGAGCGCGCAGCTCGCCGACCCGAGGTTGTAGGGCTGCGTCGACTCGCACGTCGTCGCGGAGGTGAGCCCGCCGGTGAGCGATCCGCTCCACCCCTTCTCCTGCGACCAGCCGACGGTGACGCTCCCCGACCCGGTGTTCGTGGTGCTGCACTTGGAGGCGAGTATCGTGTCGAACGTCGCGCTCCCGTACCCGGCCCCCTCCGCGCCGCAGCGGACGCCCCCCTTCGCCTCCTGTTTCCAGTCGACGGACGTGTACCCCCAGCCGGGGTCGCCCACGTCGTTCGCCGACGCCATGCCGCTCGCCGTGTCCTGGGCCGCGCCGTCGAACCACTCCGCGTATCCGAGGTTCGCGGGGCAGACCATCGGCTTGTTGGGATCGGCGGGGGCCGGCGCGCACGTCGCCGTCGCCTGGATCTTGATCTCGGTGCCGGTGACCCCGCCCGAGTCGGCCAGCACGCCGTACGGCGCGGAGGTGTACGAGCTCGGATAGCCGCCGGACGCGGCGACGCTGATCCGGTGCTTGTCGGTCTGCGACGTGCTGCACGACGGGTTGTAATCGACGGTCACCGCGCTCCCCCCGAGAGGGGTGAAGTTGCTGCACGGCGGGCTCACGGTGGGCGTCGCGGCGGGCACCGTGATCACGTTGGCAGGCGACCGCGCAGTTGATCGGCGGAGGAGGAGGCGGGCCGCCGGCGTCGGCTTCGGCGGCGTCGCTCGCCCCCGCGTCCGACTCGAATCCGCCGTCGCCGAACACGGCGACATCGAGCCCCTGCTGGGTGGTCTCCGGCGTCTCCATGCCGGCGAGGCGGGCGTAGTACAGGCGCGCGTAGTACGCCTGCGCGGGCGAGTCGGGGTCGTAGAGGCCGGCCTCGAGCCAAGCGCCGAAGTCCTTCTGCGGCGCGAGCTCGCCGCGCTCGATGCGGTGGAACGTCGCCTCGTCGACCTCGGCGAACCCGTTCGGGTGGCGCATCGGGAGCGGCCCCTTCCCGACCAGCGCCACCCCCTTCGCGAGGTCGGCGGTCTCCTTCGCCGTGGGGGTGAAGTGGCCCGGCGCCCATGCATCCCACTTCGGGATCACCTTCACCGTCTTCGGCACGACGTCGCTCGGAGGAACGCGCGCGTCGCGCGCGTTCGCGCCGTTTATCGCGCTGTCACTGCACCCGTAGACGGCACCCATCACGCCGAAGACGCCCGCGAACGCCACCAGTCCATACCTTCTGTTCATGTGCTCTCCGTCGCACGGCCGACGGCGCCCCGATGGCGCACCTCCGCGGCGTCGCGGCGCGGGAGGTCGCGCGCGAGACGTCGCGGGGGAGGAGGCCGTGCGCGCGCTGTGATTTGCAGCGCGCGTGCCGCGGCGGCGTGCCGCGCGATCCGGCGAATTGCACGGTGTTGGAGCGCTTCGGCGGGCGTCGCGCGCGCCGACACGATGCACACTTCGACACGATGTCGATCGGCGCGCGCCGCCGCCGCGCCGACACGATGCCCGCGTTTCGACACGATGTCGGGGGCGCGCTCGACGCGCGCGCGGCGCTGGATCAGGGCTGGATCGATCCCGCCGTGGCCCGCCCAGCGCGCCGTCGCGGCGGCGTGGCCCCGTCGATCGATGCGAGAAGCGCCTTCACTTCGGCTCAGAGCACCCGGTGGAATTCGGCGAGGCCCATCGCCAGCGACGGAGGCGCCCCCAACGGCGCGCCGGGCTCGCGGCTGCGCGCGACGAAGTCCACCGCAGCCTCCGCGGCCTCCGCCTCTCTCCCGCCCCATTTCGGATATTCGACGGCCTCGTCGATCGGCGCGTTTCCTCGTAAAAAATGGATCCACGTCTCGATGTTGCGCCGCGGGACGATGTGCGCGACGGGATCGCTGTCGCGTCGAGCCGGGACGCCTCGCGCGCGGCACGCGCCCTCGAGCTCGCGCTGGCGATCTTGCACGGTGCGCTCCGACGTCGAGCTGTTGTCCACGTCGATGTGGACGACGAGCGCGGCGTCGCGCTTGGCGCTCCGGGCGCGTATCGCGACGAGCTCACTCGGATAGTTCTCGCGGACGTGCTGCGATCCGCACGCGTACACCCGATATCCATCGACGGGGCGGTCGTCCGACGCCGACTGCGCTCGGAACCGGTTGTCCGGGAACGGGCACACGCGGATATCGTGCCGCCGTGCGCCAGCGGCGATGAGGGCACGGCGTAGGAAGCACGACGCCTGGAGGTCCTCGCAGAGGATCACGAAGAATCGACTCACGCGGGCTCATCCCAGCCGCGCGCGACGGTCTCGGCGGCGTCCAGCGCCTCCGCCGCCTGGAATCGCTCGATGCGCGAAGGGCCGGATCGATCGCGGAATACGCGCCAGCCGTTCTGGACGGCGAGGAAGTTGAGCGCGTCGGGGTGGTGGCTCACGAGGAGCACCTGCGGCCCGTCGGCGCGCAGTGTGCGATCCGCGAGCTCCGCAAGCCACGGCTGGATCTCGCGGAGCGCGAGATAGTTGTCCGGCTCGTCGAAGACGATCGTCTTGTTCGGTCCGGCGACGGCGTGGAGGATCACATAAAGCGCGACGAGGGCGCGCTCGCCGTCGGAGAGCTCGTCGAAGCGATATGTCGACGTGGTGCCGTCACGCTCGAAGCGCGCCGAGAGCTCGGCGTCCTCCTCGAACAGCTCGACGAAGCCGGGGAGTGCCTCTGCGATCGCGGCGTGCGCCTTGAATACCGAGCCGGGTTTCGCCGCGAGCGTCGGGACGTACCACGCCGCAAAGTTGGAGAGATCCGGCTCCAACCACGGCGCGTTGGTGCCGCGGCGCCGCTGCACGCGCCCGGACATCGCCCGCGGGTCTGGCCGAATGAGCCAGAGCTTCGTCGATATCCAGTCCTGAAACTGCGCCAAGGCGTCGCCGGGGCGCGACGCGAGCGCACCGACCCCTGATCGCGTCGGCTTCGCCCCCGCCATGGCTTGCGGCTTCTGATCGCGGAAGAGCGTGAGGTCGCCCGAGCGAAACTCGACGATCGATCCGTCGTCCGACTGCAGCGCTTCGGAGGCCACCTGCACGTCATCGTCATCGTCCGCGTCGTGGGTGACGACCAGGCGATAGCGATACAGGATCTTGCGGATTCGAACGTCCAGCTCGATGGTTTGCCCGACGCGCGTCTCCCAGCGCGTTCGCGACGACGCGGGGAACGCCTCGCTCACGCTGGTTTCGCCCTTCACGAAGGCCTGGACCGCGTCGAGCGCCTCGAGCAGCGCCGTTTTCCCTGCTCCGTTCGGCCCGAGGAGGAGCGCGAGCTGCCCCGGCCTCCACTCGAAGTTCACGAACGATCGGAAGTTGTCGAGGTACACGCGCTCGATCATCCTGCGGTTCAAGCTACCATGCTCGCCGCGCTCGCGGGTGGCGGCGCCGAAGGCGCGCGGCCGAGCACGCGCCGCGGATCTGCGAAAAAACGATGCGGCCGGCCGGGGGGGCGTGCGCGTCGTCGCGGCTCGTCGGTCACGTCGCCGTGAGGGGGTCCCCTACGCCCGAGGCGGCTCGCCGGCAAGCCGCGCCGTGGGACTGCCCGCGCGGGCCTCGATCGAGCCCGCGTCGTCGTCACGTCGATGCGCGTCGCCGCCGCCCACGATTCTCTCCTTCACATGGAGCCGTGGTGATGAGCCGTCGGCCGCAAGTCTCCGTCCAACATCCACATTCCAAAGAGGTGCACGCCTACGTTGACGGTGACGGCGACGTCGGTGCCGTACACGCCGTGGAGCGACGACGGGATCGAGACGAAGGTGCCCTCGCCGAAGAGACCGAGCTGGAGGCCGCTCTTCGATCCGCCGAGGACCACGTGCTCGAACCCGAGCGTCTCGAAGAACCACGGAGAGCTCACGGCGCCTGCGGCCGCAGCCACCGCGTCCGACTCCTCGCGCTGGTTGAATTCGCTGCGTAACCACAGCGTCTGGCGCCGGTTCGGGGTGCGCGCGGCGAGCTCGCCGAGGACCGCCTGCGCGGTATGCTCGTCGGTGTTCGGCGCGCGATCGGGCGCGTCGAACGCCCAATCGAGCAGCCCGTCGAGGCGCCATCCGTGGACGTCGCCCCACGCGTAGGCGCTGGCGCTCGCCTGCCACGCGTCGGGCTCGTCGTGCCCCTGCTTGCGGAGGCGCTCGCCCGAGACCTGGAGCTCCAGCGACCCGCCGAAGACGCGCCGCACCCGGGCGGCGACCGACGCCGGCGCCTCGACGTACGGGTGGAATCGGCTGTCGTCCGGCGTGAGCTCCTTCGCGCTGAACGCCGACGCTTCGATCCATGTATTTTGCAATCGGAGCGAGGTGCCGACGACCGGGAAGGTCTCGTGGGGGTTCTCGCCTTTGTGGTGCTTCCTCGGCACGGTGGGGCCGGGGCTGCTCGCGCGGTGCATGAAAATCGGCGGCCCGATCGTCGCGCTCCCTTGGCCGGCGAAGACCGATAAATCGTACGCCCCCTCCCGCGTCATCGAAACGGGGTGCCACCCGTCGACCCCGGCGAGCGGATGGACGGCGATCATCGCCTGGTGGATGAACTGGTGCGCGTGCTGGGCGTCCCAGAGCCCTTCGCCCGATTGGCCGAGCTCCGGCATCCCGGCCTTTCCGATCGTGAACGGCTCGAAGTCGAGCATCACGAGCCCCTCGACCCACCCGCGCGCGTCGCGCCCGTAGCCCATGATCCAGTCGTCGGAGAGGAGCGGGTACGTGGCTCCGCCGTTCCAGCTCTTCACGCCTTGGTTGCCGATGCGGTACGCGCCGAGCCCGGTGTTCTGGGCGTGCGCGAAGGCGTTCACCATGAAATGGAAGCCGCCGGGCATCCCGGGGGTGCCGGGGATGAGCGTCTCTCGCGGCGTCGCGTACGGGAGCTGCCCCGGATCGTCGTCCGCGGCGGCGTCGGGGGACGAAGGAGAGAGATCTCGGGCGCGCGCGGGGGCGACCCACGCCAAGAGGATCAGCGGGAGCGCCGAAGCGCGCCTCGTCCATGGAGTCATCGACGGGTCCTCGAGCGGGCGTCGCCGTCGGAGCGACCGCGTCGCCGCGAGCGCGGACTTTTTCGTCCTCCCACCGATGATCCTCGCCGCCCCCCGCGGTCTACCCCTTCGAAGCGCGCCTCGTTCGCCTCGCCGGTGCGCGGCGGGAGCGGGGCGCGCGCCGTTCGAAGGAGAGCCCCATGCCCGCGACCCACCCCCGCAAGATCTTCGTCAACCTCCCCGTCCGCGATCTGAAGCGGGCCATGGAGTTCTTCACGAAGCTCGGATTTACCTACAACCCGCAGTTCACGGACGACAAGGCGGCTTGCATGATCTTGAGCGAGGAGGCGTTCGTGATGCTCCTCGCCGAGCCGTTCTTCCAGACGTTCACGAAGAAGGAGCTGGTCGACGCGCGGTCGCGCACCGAAGGCATCTTCGCGCTCTCGTGCGACAGCCGCGCCGAGGTCGACGAGCTCGTCCAGGCGGCGCTCGCCGCGGGCGGGGCCGCCGCGATGCCGCCGATGGATCACGGCTTCATGTACGGCCACAGCTTCTACGACCTCGACGGCCACCACTGGGAGGTGCTGTGGATGGACCCCAACCACGTCCAGAAGTGACGGCGGCGCCGATCACCCCGCCGCCACGGGGAGGCGGAATCGAAAGCGCGGATCTTTGGTCAATTGCGCGTAGCTGCCGAACGTCGCGTCGGAGTCTTCGATGCGATCGAGCGCGGTGTCCTCGCCGGGCGCCAAGACCTCGGGGAAGACGCGGAGCGCGCGGTAGCGCGTGTCGCGCTGCACGGGGATCCGCCCCGCGGCGCGGACGGCGCGGCGCAGGTCGGAGGGGGACTGGAACTGGCCGTGCGTCGCGCCGGCGGACGTCGAGATGCTCTCGTTGAGGAGCGTCCCGCCGAGGTCGTTGGCGCCGCACGACAGGAGCCACTGGGCCATCTTGATGCCCTCTTTGACCCACGACACCTGCACGTTCTTGATCGACGCGCCGACGACGAGGCGCGTGATGGCGTAGAAGCGCACGACCTCGTCGCCGGTCGGCCCCTGTCGGAGGTCGGGCAGGTAGCGCTTCACGTGCATCGGCGCCTCCTGGTGCACGAACGAGAGCGGCACGATCTCGGTGAAGCCGGAGGTCTCCTTCTGGATCGACCGGAGCGTGTCGAGGTGGCGTATCCGCTGCGCGTCGGTCTCGACGTGGCCGTACATGATCGTCGACGTGGTCGGCAGGCCGACGGCGTGCGCGGTGGTCACGACGTCGATCCACTCGGCGGTCGTGATGCGGCCGGGCGCGATCCGCCTCCGGAGCTCGTCGTCGAGCACCTCGGCGGACGTGCCGGGGAGCGAGCCGAGGCCCGCCTCCTTCAGCTCGGCCAGGATCTCGCGGATCGGCGCCTGGCGGAGCTCGGCGGCGTACTTGATCTCCTCGGGCGAGAACGCGTGGATGTCGAGGTCCGGCGCGGCGCGCTTCAGCGCGCGGACGAGGTCGACGTAGAAGTTTTTGTCGAGGCCCGGCAAGAGCCCGGCCTGCACGCAGATCTCCGTCGCGCCGAGCGACCGCGCCTCGACCGCGCGGCGCACGATCTCTTCGACGTCGAGGACGTACCCCTCTTCGCTCCTCTGCGTCCGCGAGAACGCGCAGAAGCGGCACGCCTTCACGCACACGTTGGTGAAGTTCACGTTGCGGTTGATGACGTACGCCACGCGATCGCCCGCCTGCCTCCGGCGGAGCTCGTCGGCCACGGCGACCAGCGCGTGGAGCTCGCGCCCGCGCACCGACGAGAGGAGGACCGCCTCGTCGACGCTCGTCTCGGCGCCTTCGAGCGCTCGATCGAGGATGCGGCGCACGCCGCCGTCGACGCCGTCGAACAAGAGGCCGAGCGGGCTCGCGCTCACGACGCGGCCCCCGCGGGGCTCGGCGCGGCGAAGGGCGCGCCGTCCGCCGCGCCGGCGAGCGCGACCGCGCTCGAGACCGACGCGGCCAGGTCGTCGACGCGCGCGACGCCGCGGAGGCGCTCCTGGGTCGCGCGCGTCACGTCGTGGAGCCTGGGATCGAGCCACGCGTCGTTCACGTAGCGATCGTAGATCGGCGGGCGCGGGCGGAGCGTGAAGCCGTTCGCGCGGCACGCCGCGGCCAGCTCGACCAGGTGCGGCCACGGGTGGCGCGGGTTGATGTAGTCGGGCGTGACCGGGGAGATCCCGCCGAAATCGTTGATGCCGGCGGCGAGCAGCGCGCTCGTCGACGAGGGGTTCAAGTTGGGCGGCGCCTGCAGCGACACGTCGTCGTCGAGGATCACGCGGGCGAGGGCGACGGCGTCCGTGACGAGCTCTTCGTCGGGCTCGGGGGAGCGCGCCATCCGCACGCCGGTCGTGGCGCGGAAGTTCTGCACGATGACCTCCTGGATGTGGCCGTGGGCGCGGTGGAGGCGCCGGATCGCGAGGAGGCTCTCGACGCGCTCGCGCCGCGTCTCGCCGATGCCGACGAGGATGCCCGTGGTGAACGGCACGCGGAGGCGCCCCGCCGCGTCGATCATCCGGAGGCGCTTGTCCGGCCGCTTGTCGGGCGCGCGGTGGTGCGGCATCCCCGGCTCGCACAGGCGCGGGCTGACGTTCTCGAGCATCAGGCCGAGGCTCACGTTCACCTCGCGCAGGCGCGCGATCGCCGCGTCGTCGAGGAGCCCCGCGTTCGTGTGCGGCAGGACCCCGCGCTCGAGCGCGCGCGCCGCGCTCCACGCGAGGTAGTCGACGGTGCTCGCCTTCCCGAACGTCGCGAGCGTCGCCCGGTACGCGGAGAACGCCGCCTCCGGCGTGTCGCCGAGGCAGAAGAGCGCCTCGCTGCACCCCTCGCGCGCGGCGCGATCGAGCCACGCGACGACCTCGTCCGGCGCCATCGTCCACTCCCCGTCCTCGCCCGGCGAGCGGCGGAACGAGCAGTAGTCGCACCGGTTCCGGCACAGGTTGGTGAGCGGGAGGAACGCCTTGGGCGAGAACGTGACGTCGCGGCCGAACGCGCGGTCGCGCACGGCCGCCGCCGCCTCGCGGAGCGCGGCCCCCTCCGCGGGGGACGGATCCGCGAGGGCGAGGGCGAGCGCGTCGTCGTCTTCGAGCTTCGCGCCCGCGGCCACCGCGTCGAGGAGCGCCGTGATCACGCCCGTCATCACCCCATCGACGAGACCGAGACCGGCTCGATCTCGTAGATGACGCGGACCTCGTTCGGCTGGCGGAAGGGGTACTTGTCCTTCCCCAGGTACTTGAGCGCGAGCGAGTCGATGTGCGCGTCGGCGCCCTGCTCGGTCTCGGCCACGATCGTGCCGCGGATCGCGATGTGGCGGTACGGGTTGTCCGGGTCGATGATCGAGAGCGCGACCTTCGCGCCCGTCTTCATGTTGCGGTCCTTCACGCGGCCGCGCGCGGTGTTCACGCGGATGCGATCGCCCGCCATGTCGAACCATACGGGCGTCACCTGGGGCGACCCGTCGGGCATGAGCGTCGCCAGGTGGGCGAACGACTTCTTCGCGTTCATCACATCGGAGAAATCAGCGGGGATCGTCGTGTTGGCCATCGCACACCTCGGAGAAAGGTTCGAGCAGACTGCGGACGACTTATGGCGCCGCGCTCCGAGCAGGGCAAGCGCCGTCGTGCCTCCGCTTCCACCTTTCGCCCGCCCGCCCCCGGCCTCGTCCGCCGGTCTCGACCGCCGGTCTCGTCCACCCTCGTCCACCTGCCGCCCACCTCCTGCGCGCCGGCGCGCGTCCGCCTCGCGTTGACGCTTGCGTCCCACGGGGACCGGCGCGACAAGATCGCGCCATGAGCGACTCTCCGCTGTCCGCCGCCGACATCGTCCGCCTCTCCAAGCAGCACACCATCTTCGAGTGGTCGGCCCAGGCCGCCGTCGATCCGATCCCGATGGCCCGCGGCGAGGGGTCGTGCTTCTTCAGCGCCGACGGCAAGCGGTACATCGATTTCAACAGCCAGCTCATGAGCGTCAACATCGGGCACGGCGACAAGCGCGTCATCGCGGCGATCCAGAAGCAGGCGCAGGAGCTCACGTACGCGAACCCGTTCATGGCGCACGAGGGGCGCGCGCGCCTCGGCGCGAAGCTCGCCGAGATCTGCCCCGGCGACATCGACGCGTTCTTCTTCACGAACGGCGGCGCCGAGGCGGACGAGAACGCGATCAAGATCGCGCGCATGTTCACCGGGCGGCAGAAGATCCTCGCGCGCTACCGGAGCTACCACGGCGGCACGGCCGGCGCGATGGCGCTCACCGGCGACCCGCGGCGCTGGGCGACCGAGCCGGCGATCCCCGGCGTGTGCCGCATCCCCGACTTCCACCGCTGGGGGAAGAAGGACCCGGACCCGGTGGACGAGG
>Ga0207710_10000936_pt1 | contig 15539 bp, 13 predicted proteins | sample KBSS24metaG_FD_184400 | JGI IMG/M metagenome (GOLD analysis project Ga0207710, IMG submission 184400) | Switchgrass rhizosphere microbial communities from Kellogg Biological Station, Michigan, USA - KBS S2-4 metaG (SPAdes) (version 2) | ecosystem: Host-associated > Plants > Roots > Rhizosphere...
CATTAGCTGGCGGAATTCTTGCTTTTTTATATTTCAATTTCAATCCCGCAAAAATATTTATGGGTGATACCGGCTCTCTTGTATTAGGTTTTGTTATTTCTGTTTTATGTATAAGACTTATGCAGGTAAATGTAGGTGTGGCAAACCCGGTTTTACCACATGTGCCTGTTTTTGTTTTAGGCGTGGTATTGATCCCCGTCTTTGATACAATCAGAGTATTTGCGGCAAGAATATGGAAAGGTAAATCGCCTTTTACAGCAGATAGAACGCATATTCATCATTTATTAACCAATACTGGATTCAGTCATTCATTTGCCTCTAAACTTATTTGCTTTATCCATGGATTTATTTTAATTGAAGTCTATTGGCTACGAACCTTGACGCAAGGACTGATACTTGCCATTCTCATCGTATTTATGTTTTTGATAATAGTAATGTTGAAAAATCTTCACTTGTTTGTGAAGAAAAACAAAACCATTCCTGAAAAAAATGGAATTATTTATTCCTGATAGGAAAAAGTTTATTTTCTTTTTATAATACTGATAGTATCACCTATACTTATTTTTCCCTCACCATTATATAATATGTTTTGCCCGAAATAAATATGATTATTTACTGATCGGTATTTAGCCAATGTTTTTAGTGGCTCTTTATTTTTTTTCCCTGTATCCTGGTTGGTAGTGGTAATAACACAGCGGGAGCAAAGTTTGACACCAAAAAAGTTGATCTCATTAATAATAAAATGCTCCATTTCATCTTCTTCATAAGGTTTACAATTTTCAATTACAATATTTGGCCTGAAACGATTCATTGGCAATGATTCCACAAGCCTGCTATTCAAATCATCCAGGCTTTCCTGTGAAATCATTAGAACAGGATATCCGTCAGAAAAGCTGGTAATTTCATTATTTAAAGCATACGTTTTATCCACTTTCCGCAATGCGTCATCTGGCATATATACCAATCTGCATTTTAATTGTAGTTGATTGCTAAACCATTCGCTTAATTCATCATTTACAACAATCGCTTCGCAAAGATCTTCCCATACTTTAACCATTATTCTATTATTTGTTTCGCTATTAAAGGGGATTGATCTTTTTTTATTCTCGTTTTTTTTATGAAACACATTTATACCCATTTCATCAATTTCTGTCTGCAACAAGGCCATTTGTGGATATTCTCTTTGTGTAAGAAATTCATTTTGTTCATTCACCAGCATCCAGCGTCGATCATATTGAAAACCTCTATCTGTTAGTACCACAGAGTCCAACTTAATTCCTCCTAATGATTTTATGGGATACACATATAGTTCCCTAACAACAGGCATACTGCAATTTACTCTCTTAACTATTTAAATTATCGAGTAAATTTGGATCAGCATAACCTTAATATGAAACCAACCATCATAATTGAATACTGTCCTAAATGTCATTGGCTGCTCAGGGCTGCTTATATGGCGCAGGAATTTCTTACCACTTTTGAAAATGATCTGAAAGGAGTTACTCTTCAGCCAAGTGAAATAAACGGAAGCTTCCTTATCAGCATTGATGAAAAAAAAATATTTGATCGAAAAGATTATGGCGGTTTCCCCGAAATAAAAGAACTAAAGCAAATGATCCGGGATATAGTGGCGCCTGATAAAAGTTTAGGTCATACTGATACACGAACACATCACAGTTAATTCAACATTTAATGCTTGGCGTAATACTCTGTGGCGGACAAAGCATAAGAATGGGGACTGATAAAGGTCTTTTGAAATCAAAAACAAAGACCTGGGCGGAAGCCGCAGCTGATAAAATAAAAAAATTGAAACTACCGGTTGTGTTATCAGTCAGTTCCAAACAGTATGTCGACTACAGCTCTATCTTTCTTCCTGATCAATTAATAACAGATAACGATGCTTTGAAATTCAAAGGGCCACTCTGTGGAGTATTAAGTGTTCATTTGCAATATCCAAATGAAAACTTGCTTATTCTTGGATGTGATATGCCTTTAATAACGACAGAACTTCTCAAAGAGCTTATTTCAAAATACGAGCAGCATGCTAATACAACTGCCTTTGTTTATACAAATGATGACGAGCCAGAACCTTTATGCGCTCTTTATAAAGCCGAAGGGCTGAAGCATATCATTCATTTATATCAATCTCACCAGCTCATCAAACACAGCATGAAGTTCATGCTTGATCATTTACGGGTTTATCCAATAGCGATTCCTGATAAAAAGAAAAAGTATTTTAAAAATATCAATGCTCATGCCGGGCTAAACGGTTTGTAAACCGATTTTACTTTTTTCTACTTTTTTAAAAAATGTTTTTTCCGTTTCGCATAAAGGGCAACAATAATTTTCAGGCAGACTCTCAAAACTCACACCGGAAGCAATGCCTTGCTGTATATCACCAATCTTTTCATCATATACTGTGAAGCACTCAGGACATTGATGGATATATTCTGTCTTTTTAAGCAGGTCCTGTTTTTCTGTTTTTAATATTTTCTTATCAGATAATCGGGAATTCTTTGACTGATGAGAATAGAATGAGGTGATCGCTAGTTTGAGTTGTTCGGCAAGAAAATGCCTGGGGTTACCCTTGCTAAAAACAAATCCCGTTCTCTCGTTCGGATTAAAATCCTTTGCACAAAGTATATCATAACGGAAAAAAAACTTGTACCTGCCAATAGATAATAATGGCCTTGTTTTAATTAATATGCTGCTGAATACCTCACTTTTTTTTCTTGTCTTGATCCCGAAACAAATTCCGAATGTTCTTGTATCATCATTATTCAAATGCTTAACTAAAAAATTTTTTAATTCCAATCCCTCCTTGCAATTATCTTCTACCTGGAAGTTCAATTCATTAGCTGCATGCCGGACATTAATTTGATGCTTTGCAAGCAATGTGCTCCACGTTTGGCGGTCTTTTTCTTCGATGGTTTTAATAATAAGCGATTTCCAGGGCGAACAACATAGCTGACCAATTTTGGTTTGCTGGCATAGTTGGCAAATTTCTTTTAGAAAGTCGACAGTAAATGATTCATCTCTGCGATAAATACCGAGCCAGTATTTGTCATTGTACCGATTGAATCCTTCGTAATAGGGAAGATTAAAAGCCGGCAACTTCAGCGGGACATCAATCTTTTTGCTGATAAAATTTTCTCTATTGATCAATTCGTAGAGTTCATCCCCATTAGCGTCAGCTTTGTCCTGAAACTTTTCCTTATACTGAAATATTAAATCTTCGATTTGCTTTGACATTTTGGCTACATCATTAGTGTATATCATGTCTTTCCATTCATAAATCACATTTGTCTTTGGAAAACGAATAAATAAATGCCAGAAGTGCTGAATTGCCGGCGACGCTACCCAATTGATATTTCCGGTTAATAGGGGAGTAAAACTTTGATTACTATCGCTGATATTTATTTTTAGCCCTGGCTGATAATCGATCAGGTCAAAAATATCTTTGTAAACACCTTCACTCAGCCAGGTATTTTTAATAAAAACTTCTTCTGCAGGATATGAACTGATAATATTAGGAAAATCATCGGTGTCAGTTTCATGTTTAATGCCAATTGTGTTTAATCCTTTCGTAAGAGCGTCAATTTTACTGCCGCTCACTTCAATTAATAATTGTTGTCGCAAGCCGAACTTTACATACTGCACATTTGCAGTTTCTGCAGCAACAATTAATATATTATACAAATCACCTGGCGATATGATGCCGCCACGGAAATTAATTTTTATGGTATGAACAGATTTCAATTCAAATGATTTTAAATTCTTTCATTGCTTTCGGGAAATTTTTATTCTCATGCCCAGGTCTGCAAAGTTTTAACAAAGCAAACCGCTGCAACTGCGTTAAAGACTTCCATTTCTCTATAGAAATTTGCCAATCAAACTCTTTTGCTTTTTCATCAAAAATTGTTGGAATGACATCTTCATTATCCCAGGCCGGGTTTTTATCAACAGTCATTTCAGCCGCTTCATTGCCGCTATATTTTTTTACTAAATCCATTAAATAACTTTTATATTCTCTCACTCCATTATCTCGGCTGCAAGGTTTCAGCGCAAGTGCTTTTCTCTCATTAATATTAAATTTGCTCCATTCCGCGAGTTTTAATTTAATACCGGCAAGATCCATTTTAAACCGAACAATCATTGGAATGCAACGCACATTTTCTTCAATAAAATCTTCTTCAAATTTGAAATATTCAATGCCATTCATTTCTTAAAATTCTGATAACTCAGCAACATTCAATTTCTTTTTCATACAAACACTTTCTTCCAATCCTGCATATTGATCGTAATTATCTATCACTTCATATCCTGCATTTTTATAAAGGGTTTGGGCTACTTTAAAATGAATGCTCGTTTCAAGGATCGCATATTTAAATCCCAGTTCTACTGCCCAATCTTCTAATTCTTTTAACACAATATGTGAAAGACCTTTACCCCGGAATTCTTTTTCTACAAACATTCGTTTTATCTCGACTGTATCATCATCATATTTTTTAAAACAACCACTTGCTGCCGGCTGATCGTTGGTATACAGCACAAGAACTGTTTGCAGATCGGGCACTTTGTTATATTGATCATAGGTGGCCTGGTCTTCCTGTAATTCATTCCATAGTTCGTGATCGAGATGTGCAACTAGCTTTTGAAAATCAGGATCAGCACTATTCGTTCTTTTTATTTTTAACCCATTATTCATAAGGCAAAACTACTGCAAGCCTGTTAAGCACTCATTATACCATGGCTTAGTACTGAAACATTTAACTGGTTTTCCAAAATCTCTTTTACCTCAGAACGACAACTACCACAACCGGTGCCTGCTCCTGTTAACTGGCATAATTGCAAATGATCTTTACATCCTTCTTTTATTTTATTAATAAGATTGCCTTCGCCTACATTGCTGCAACTGCAGACCAATCTTCCAATTACAGGTTCGGGTGTTTTACCTGACCGAAGCAGTTGCAATCGCTTTTCACTTAATTCAATTTTGTTTTCTATCAGGCTGCGGTATTCAAGAAATTCCATTTTATCGCCTATCAATATTGCACCAATCAACCGATCATTATGAATGATGCATTTCTTATAATATCGTTTGGCCTTATCAATGAATACTACTTCTTCATACGCAGGATCGTCAGGGCACTCTACTTCACCTAATGAACAAAGATCAGTTCCATGCATTTTTAAAATATTCATTAGTAAAGAACCTGTATAATATTTTGAAATATCACCGTTAAGATATCTTGCAACGATCTCAGCCTGCTGTTCTGCTGCTGCAGTAATGCCATATAAAAAACCTTTGAATTCGGCTATTTCGCCAATTGCAAAAATGTTGGGGTCACTTGTTTGCAAATATTCGTCAACGATTACTCCTCTTTTACATTCAATGCCACCGGCTTTGGCTATTTCAATATTGGGCACAGTACCAATAGCGATAACAATTGCCTGCGCATCTATCGTTAAGCCGCTTTTCAACCGGATACCTGTTACATTTTGTTCTCCTAAAAATCTTTCTATCTCATCATTATAATAAATATCAACTCCTTTTAATGTTAACTCTTCATGCAATAATTGGCTGCCCAATGGATCTAATTGGCGATCCATCAATCTTGAAATACGTTGTACGATCGTTACTTCCACATTTACTTCACGAAGTGAAGCGGCTAATTCAATTCCTAATAATCCGCCACCAACAATAACTACTTTACCCTTTGTTGGGTCTACATGTTCTTTAAATTTATCAGCATCTACCCTGCTTCGCATTGTAAAAATTCCTTTCATTGAAGGCACGTCACGAAGCATGGCAGCTCGGCTACCTGTGGCCATTAATAAAAGATCATAATGATGCTCTTCGCCATTGCTATCTGTCACAGTCTTTTTTTCTCTATCGATTTTTTCAATACTTATACCGCGATGAAGTTTAATCTTATGAGCTTTCTCTTCTTCTTCCGTCATTTTTACGAGGCTATTCCATTCTAATACGCCACTGATATAATCTGGTAATAAAACACGATTATAAAAAGGGAAATTTTCTTTACTGAATACTTCTATTTCATCATCAATATTTAATTGCCGATAGCTTTTTACAAAACCACAGGCCCCGGCTCCCGCGCCGATAACAATGATTTTTTGCTTAGTCTTTTTATATATCCTTACCTGTACAGCGCTGAATTTAAAATCAGGTTCTTTACTTTTTGGATCCACCAAATTATTGGTGAGGTTATTAGCCCGGTTCAGATCACTGTTCAATACTTTACCCCAGTGCATCGGCATAAACACAACACCGGGTTTAATATCCGGAGATAATTTTGCCTTTACTCTTGCATTACCCCGGTTATTAAATATTTCAACAATATCGTTTTCTTTTATTTTTCTTTTGGCAGCATCAGAAGGATGTATTTCTAAAAATGATTCTGCAACATGTTGTTTTAGCTTATTTACTTTTCCTGTTTTACTCATCGTATGCCATTGATCACGGATGCGGCCTGTGGTAAGTATCAAGGGATGCGTTTCATTTACCGGCTCACTTTGATTGGTATCATCAAAAGAATGAATGATTGCTTTCTTGGATATCGTATAAAATTTTTTATCAGTAAATAAGCGGGGGGTGCCGTGACCATTTATCTTTTTAGTGTAGGGCCATTGCACTGATCTTTTTTCTTTTAGTATCTCATAATTCAGATCACTGATATCAATAGTAGTTCCTTTGGTCAGCGCCGCATGTTCGTTAAAAATTTCGCCGTCATTCGCATAATCAAACCCCTGGTAACCCATTTTCTGTGCAAACCGATAAATGATCTCCGAATCCGGCAATGCTTCACCCGGAGCATCCATTATTTTTGATAAATGAGAAATATAGCGGCCTGCATTGGTCATTGTACCTTCTTTCTCCGTCCACGCTGCAGCAGGTAATACTACATCGGCATACTTTAATGTTTCTAATTTATTTGTAACGTCCTGCACCACGACAAACTTTGCTTTCTTTAATCCTTCTTCAGCCATTCTTACATCAGGCAGGCTGATAAGTGGATTGGTACATAATATCCATATAGCTTTTAGTTTGCCTTCATTTAATGCATCAAACATTTCCGTAGCCGTTAATCCGGGTTTAGGTTGAATAGAGCCCAATGGTATTTGCCAAAATTTTTCAACTTCATTACGATGCGTTTCATTCAACAAGTCTCTATGTGCCGGCAATAAGTTTGATAAACCTCCTACTTCTCTTCCTCCCATTGCATTGGGTTGTCCTGTTAATGAAAAAGGTCCTGCGCCAGGTTTACCAATATGCCCTGTGATTAAATTGAGATTAATTAGCGAAAGATTTTTATTAACTCCGATCACACTTTGATTCAATCCCATCGTCCACATCGTAATAAACCCTTTTGCATTTCCTATATATGATGTTGCAAGACGAATATCGCTTTCATTAATTCCGCAAATGGCAGCGGCTTCTTCTATCGTTGTTTCAAAAACAGTTTTACGATATTTTTCAAAACCTTCAGTATTATCATTTATAAAATCAAAATCAATATTGCCATCTTCAATCAAACATCTGCCGATAGCATGATGAAGTGTAACATCAGTACCGGGATTGAGTTGTAAATGCACATCAGCTAAAGAACAGGTTTGTGTTCTTCTCGGATCGCTGACGATGATTTTAAGATCAGGATTTTTTTGTCTTGCCGCTTCTACTCTTCTCCATAAAATAGGATGACACCAGGCAGGATTAGCTCCGGCAACTAATATGACATCGCACAATTCAAGATCATCATAACTTACCGGCACACTATCTTCACCCAAACTCATTTTATAACCAACTACGGCGCTGCTCATGCATAGCCTTGAATTGGTATCAATATTATTACTGCCAATAAAACCTTTGATCAGTTTGTTGACAACATAATATTCTTCCGTTAAACATTGACCACTTGCATAAAATGCGACAGAGTCTGGTCCAAATTTTTTAATCAACGTTTTGAAAACCGCCGCCGTTCTTTCTAATGCCGTATCCCATGAAACCCGTTGTCTCGGCTGGCCCTTGCCATATCGCATTTCTGGAAATAATAGCCTGTCGCTTTGATCATTTACCGTATAATGCAGGTTCATGCCTTTGCTGCAAAGCATTCCTTTATTTACCGGATGGTCTTTATCACCTTCGACAGATATTCTTCCCTGCGCATCTTTTTTTACCGTAATGCCACAGCCTACCCCACAATAGCAGCAAGTCGTTTTATATAATTCCTGTTTGATCATAGATAAGGTACAGTATTATGCCGCAGCAGATTCTGTGACCTGCACAGGATTTACCAATTTCGATTCTATTACTTTTTTACTCATTAATCTTACTGTCAATACTATAACGCCGATAGCGAATACTATAACTCCGAGGTAAAGAAAGGCTGCTGTATAGGACATGGATTTAAATAAAAATCCAATAAGCATAGCGCCGACATTGCCGCCTGCACCTACTATGCCCGCTACACTTCCTACCGCCTTTTGATTAATAAAAGGAACAATGCTATATGTAGCGCCATTGGCCATTTTTAAACATAACCCGAAAAAGAACATCATGCTAATAGCAGCAACGATGCCACCGGATTTTGAAAACAACATGATGCCAATGCCTTCCAGTAATAATAAAACAGCAAGCAAGCTTACCTTGCCACGAAAACCATGTCGCTTTCCAATTTTATCAGATACAATACCGCCTACCGCTCTTGCAAAAATGTTAAGCCATCCAAATATGCTGGCAAGTAAACCTGCTAAAATCAGTGTGGCTTTGAAATCATCATGAAAATAAGTAGCGGCAAAATTGTCAACGGTTATTTCAACTCCGAAGCAGGCAGCATAAGCAGCGGTTAATACCCATGTGCGATAATCTTTTGCAGCAAGCAGAAATGTATTTTCTTTTTTACCTTTTTCATTAACCGGCAACTCATCAAAATTTCCTGCAGGAGTATCTTTTGTGTACTTCCAATACAATCTCGCCATTATCAGCAAAAACAAACCAGGAATGATCATTGCGTATCTCCAGCTATCTTGTTTGCTTACCAGGCCAATTCCAACAAGACCTGCTGCAATCAATGGCATTAATATTTGCGTAGCGCCTCCTCCGGTATTACCCCAACCGCCGGCAACAGCGTTTGCTGTGCCTTTAATATTTGGGGCAAACATGATCGATGTATGAAACTGGGTTAAAACAAACGAAGCTCCTATTACACCAATCCCAAGCCGGAACAACAAAAAAGAGGTATAACTATTAGCAAGCCCTATACACATGACCGGTATGGAACAAATTACAAGTAACCATGTATAAACTTTGCGTGGACCATATTTATCCGTTAACCTTCCTATTATTAACCGTGCAATAATAGTGGCGCTGACGGCTGCGATCGCTACATTTCCCTTCTGCGCTTTGGTTAAATGCAAAGACTCACTTACCAATGGCATTAATGGAGCAATGCCAAACCATGCAAAAAAGCAAAAGAAAAACGTAAGCCAGGTGACATGGAAAGTTTTCATCTGCACACCTTTGAGGCTGAAGATTTTTAATTTTTCGAGTGGCAAGTTGTTAATCGGTTCCATTCAAATTTGTTTTTAATTATTAATCTGTGATATCTTCTATTGAAAATTTTTCGATAAGAAGATTCAATAGTTTATCGTGAATAGTTCTGTACTCAGGATCATGAACGATTTCTTTTTTATTGCGTGGCCGTTCCAAAGGCACATCTACAATTTCTTTGATAGTTGCCGCAGGTCCGTTGTTCATTACTACTACTCTATCGCTGAGAAAGATGGCTTCTTCGATATCATGCGTTACCATAACAATCGTTTTTTCACGATTATCAAGATTCCATAATTTCAACAGCTCAATATGCATACTGCTTTTTGTCAAAGCATCTAATGCTCCAAAGGGCTCATCCAACAATAAAATAGATGGATTAATGGCAAAAGCTCTTGCAATAGCCACCCGCTGCTTCATTCCACCTGATAATTGGCCCGGCAATTTGTCTTTATGATCCCATAGCTTCACCATCTTCAGATTCTTTTCAACCAGCTTTTTCTTTTCGCTTGCTGATTTATCTTTTATCGCTGAGTCAACTGCTTCGTATATATTTCTATAAACACTGAGCCAGGGAAGAAGGGAATAATTTTGAAAAACTATTCCACGATCGGGGCCGGGCTTTGTAACTAATACTCCACTAGAAAATACTTTTCCTTCAGTCGGTTTTACCATTCCGGATATGGTATTCATCAATGTTGATTTACCACAACCGGAATGTCCGATAAGAGAAACTATCTCTCCCTTTTTTATGTTTAATGAAATATTCTTTACAGCGGTATATTTTCCCGCAGGTGTTTTAAAACTTACTGTTACATTGTTTACTTCAATACTCGTGGTTGCATTATAGATTGGCTTTACTACAGCAGCAGACTCGTTCATTACAATTTCATTAACCGGAGCTGTAGCAAAATTTGTTGCGGTACTCATATAACTGTTTTAAAAGTTTATTAATCGTTTATCATACAGCATAGCTGAATCTTTTCTGCAAAGCCATAAAAATTCTGTCCAGCATCAATCCGACTATACCTATGATTATGATAGCCACTAAGATTTTGGCAACACTGCCTCCATTAAATCCTTCTTCCCACACAAAATATCCAAGACCAATACCGCCGGACAACATTTCACCGGCCACGATTACCATCCATGCCACACCGACTGACAATCTTAAACCTGTTAATATATGCGGCAGGGTGTAGGGCAACATGATCTTGCTGATATATTTCCATCTCGAAAACCCAAATGCACGACCCACATTTTTATGATCCTGTGGAATATGCGATACGCCGAATGCAGTATTAATAAGTGTGGGCCATAATGAGCAAATAAATATCATGAAGATGCTTGCCTTCGGTGAATTTTGAAAAATAGCAAGGCCTAACGGAAACCATGCGAGCGGCGAAACCGGACGAAGTATCTGCACCATAGGATTAATGATATTCATTGTTATCTTATTCGAGCCCATTAATAAACCAATAGGTATTGATATCAGCGTTCCTAAACCAAAACCAATCCCTACACGGGTTAGTGAGCTGATCAACTTTATGCCGATTCCTTTATAATCAGGATCATTCTGCATGGGGTTTTGCATTACCTCTTTAAATACAACCCATGTCATTTTCGGCGAGGGTATTTCATATTTTGTGTAATAGGAAATCAATTCCCATATTCCACCCATTAATGCCATACCAATAATGAAATAAAGTAGGCTCAGGCTTGTTACTTTAAATTTTGAAACAAATAGTTTATTTATAATTGTTTTCATTGTTTCTTTTTTCATTGAAATAACTTTAATGTCTCTTCATCTTAAACTCATAACTTATCTCTTCGTCGTTTTCAAATAACCTGCTATATTATTGGGGTCAAAGGCCACGTCATAAGTTGTCTTGATCGATTGCATATCCGGCTGAACGGGTACATTCATTTCTTTCGCCACTTCATTAAATACATCATCAAGAATTAGCTTTTCAGGAATGCCTTTATAATCCGGGTCAGATTTTAAATAGCCAAACCGAACATACTGGGCCAGGAACCACATTGCATAAGATTTTTTTGGAGTGGTTACCAGGCCATTATTATAAAATAACATGTAGTCATCTTTGTATTTCTGTACCCCTAAATCACAACCGAGATCGTAAGAACCTTTTAATCTTGCTTCGAGTACTTGCACTGGTGCATTTACGTAATTAGGTTTTGAAAGCCATGAAGCGGCTTTTGCACGATTGCCCATTACATCAAGCCATCTGCATGCTTCAATGATTGCCTTCATCACTTTTTTCAAACTCTCTTTATCATTAGCGAAGCTGGAGTTAACCACCAAAGCTTTTTCGGGATGATTTTTCCAAATGTCCTGTGTTGATATATGAGTAAAACCAACATTTTGAGTGGCAGCCACACCATTCCAGGGTTCGCCAACACAAAAACCTTCCATATTATCAACACGCATATTCGCCACCATTTGCGGAGGAGGAATAGTGATGATGCCAACCGATTTTGAATTGACGCCACAGGCAGCCAGCCAATTTCGCAACCATATATCATGTGTGCCTCCGGGAAAAGTCATTGCGAATGTTACTTCTTTACGACCCTGCACATTTTTAACAGCACTAGCTACTTTATTTATTTCTTTGAATCCAACAAGTCCACAAAAATCTTTTGATAGAGTAATTGATTGACCATTGTTATTAAGCACCATTGCTATCTTCATTTCAGAACCTGCTTTGCCTCCAATACCTGTATAAACTGACAATGGCATTGAAAACAAACAATGAGCACCATCAATTTCTCCATCCAGCATTTTATCTCTTACCACTGCCCACGATGCTTCTTTCTCAAGCTCTACATCTACTCCGTATTTTTCGAAGAGCCCCAGCTCTTTGGCGACAACGAGGGGTGCGCAGTCGGTTAGGGGTATAAACCCCAATTTTATTTTCCGTGCCGGCACCTGCATTTTAAATGATGTAATGCCTGTCAATAAAACAGAAAGTGTGATACAGAGAATTGATTTATTTATGATAGATTTCATGTTATTTGTTTTTAATTGTTCAAAATGGGTTATTGCTTTATCGCCACTGGTTTTGTGTAAAAGAAATCAGGTGTAAAGCGAATCATTGCATAAAACCAATTGCCTGTTTTTCTATACGTATCTGCTACTGCATCTGTAGTAGCTTGTCCTTTGGCAAAAGCCATACTGCTCTTTGCATTCATAATGGAATAACCCAATTCGATATAGGTAAACTTGTTCATGTTATAGCTGAGCTGAAAATCAAATTCGTTACCGAGATTTTTATCTATCAGAGTTCCATCACCTTTCTTCATATCCTTATCAAGAGAGAAAAGATGAAAATCCACACCCGCTGCTAATGTGTTGCCGGTATATTTTACTTTGAAATAAGGATTCTTCAAACCACCTGCTGCCGAACCTGTACCTACATAGAAATAATCCATATAACCCCAATGACGATGGGGGGTACCATACAATGGATCAAATTTTTCATCCTCGGTTGTTGATGCATCATTGCCGCTTAATACATCATATCCCGGTGTTAAGCTTATTTTTCCTTTTTGATAAGTAGCGGAAACAGTATAATGATAAGCATCGCTCATCTTAACACCATCACGATTTTTTCCCGACTGCGCATAGTATGCAGCCTGTATAGCTATTTTTCCAAACCCTGATGCATTACCAGTTGTGTGATTAATCATCAATCCATAAGTAAACCGATGAAACTTTCCTGTATAATCAAAAGGATCTGTTGTGCCTGAAGGGGCAAATCTTTTTCCGTACACATAACCTGCGGATGCACTTCCCACTGAATCAATTTTATATTTTCCAAAATTGTCATTGAAAAATAAAGCGGAGAATTTTGTTTGATTGAATTTTTTACTGATGTATAAACTGGTAAATGATTTATAATCCTGGTTACCGCCATTTGTTGTGGGCGGATTTACCCAAACCGGTGTTCCTGATTTTGCACTGTTGTTAGCAGCATTCCCGGATGGTGCCATGGGTAAAAGCCCTGCTGGTGTTGGCACCAATACGCCAAGCGAATTTTTTACATAAGGAGCTACGTTCGATGGAACATAGGAAGTGCCGGTGACACCAAACGCATCAGAGTTTTGATTGAATGCATAACCAAGATCTACTTGCCAGCCTTTATGAACAGTTTTTAATAAAGCCATATCATGACGGCGCCCCTGTTGAAGCCAATCAAGATTTCCGATCAATCGTACATCATCATAACTTAATTCCTGCCGCCCGATTTTTATAGTCATCAGATCAATGCCCTTTGTTCTGATAGTAGTATCGGCTTTGTTGAATAAGGTAAGTTCGGCCCAGCCTTCATGCAGCATCAAACGGTTGCCATCTGCATTTGAAATAGTAGATGCATCCTGTCCCCATACTCTTACATCCTGTATCGTTACACCAAGTGTAAGTCTATCCCATTTGTATCCGAAGATCAGTCTTGTTCGTTGCGAAGTAAATGCGGCGGCTTTTGATCCTTTTAATACAAGGTTGCCATAGCCATTGCGTACTTCGGTACGGGTTCTGAGCTGACCAACTAATGTAAACTGTGCATTGCTTAAAAATGCGATCAGAATAAGACTCCCTGTTAAATAAAGGGCTCTGATTTTTTCCTTTTTTACCATAGTTTTGTTTTGGTTTTAAATTGTTTGTCAATTTGAGATCATTTACCCCGGCCGAGCTTCCATTTCGAGTCGGGGTTTTTTATGCCACCTTCCTTAAGGTGTTAGCAGTAGTTTTTTCTTTTTGATTTTATCATTGGCTTTTAGTTTTATAATTTTTTGTTTGGTTACCAGCTTTTGTTTTTCTGGCATCGCCTGTTGTGTCATTCACTTGTACGTTCCGTTTTCATGGCATCTGGGGGTTTACCCCAATAAAAACTTTTCCTTCAATAACTTTCACTTGATAAGTTTTTATCCGGCAGGTATCATCATTCAGGCACTCACCCGTTCTTAATGAAAATGTTCTTTTATGAAAGGGACAGGCCACTTTAGGTTCATCGCCTTGCGTTCCGATCATACCGCGGCTCAATGCCATTTGATTCCTGTGCGGACATTCATTTTGCGTAGCATACCATTCACCTGTTCTTGTAAAATAGAAAAGGGCTATTTGCTCGCTTTGATATTTAACGCAAACGCCTCCATTATCAGGCACCTCTTCTGCAAGACAAGCATAAAACCAGGTGCTCTCTAATCCGGCATGTTCAGTTTGTTCGATATTTTTTAATTCACTCATAACAGGTAATAAAATTTCATGTTGCTTTTATAAAGCAAGCAATCGTTACTAAAACCCAATGTTTAATGAATACAGCAGGTAATCGTTAGTGAAAGAGTTTCTTCTTTCCCGCAAACGTTAAATGAAAATTATAAGAAAGGTTTATATAACTGCACTATTAACTTAAGCCCGTTTCCATTCCTTTGCTTTCTTCTGATCACGCAATGTTTCAAATTCTACTGTCGGATCTTTTTCCTCCGGCGCATTTACAAAATGATTAAAACGTTTTCTTATCCCAGGTGATTCAATAGCCACTTTCCATTCGCACTGGTAAGTTTTCACATGCTTTTCCATTTCTTCTTGCCATTGTTCTGCCATTCCAAGACTATCATTTATTACAACGTTTCTTAGATAGTCAATACCTCCATCCATTTTATTAAGCCAGGGAGCAGTTCTCGTCAATGGATCAGCAGTTTTTATATAGAACATGAGAAAACGATCAATGTATTTTATACATGTTTCTTCATCAATATCTGATGCAAGCAATAAAGCATGCTGTGGTTTGCTGCCACCGTTGCCACATACATAGAGATTCCATCCTTTTTCTGTAGCAATGATTCCGAAGTCTTTGCTTTGTGCTTCGGCACATTCACGAATACAACCGCTCACTGCAGATTTGAGTTTATGAGGAGCTCTTAATCCTCTGTACCTTTCTTCAATACGAAT
>Ga0207710_10000938_pt1 | contig 15505 bp, 14 predicted proteins | sample KBSS24metaG_FD_184400 | JGI IMG/M metagenome (GOLD analysis project Ga0207710, IMG submission 184400) | Switchgrass rhizosphere microbial communities from Kellogg Biological Station, Michigan, USA - KBS S2-4 metaG (SPAdes) (version 2) | ecosystem: Host-associated > Plants > Roots > Rhizosphere...
CCGCCGTATTCACAAACGTGACGCGATCGAGCGCGACTGAAGCATCGTCCCAGTATGTTTTAGCGCGCTCGAGCTGCACCTGATCGTTCTCAGCCGCAAGCAAATGAAAAGCGCCGTTTGAGATCAGCTCGTGTGATCCGAGGCGCGTTGTGCTCTGTGCATCTGCGACTTTAACCGGGCGAAAAACCGGATGGGCCACGAGCGCCGGAAAACTATTGTCTCCGTGTTGCAGCGTCACTTGCAGAACATTCTCGTCGAGCGCCCGGGCACCGAAAGAGTGTGGCTCCGAAAGGCTCGGCGTCGCGCCTTCGATGTTTGCAAGCAACTCGGTGTGTGGCGCGAGTGGACCAATCTTGAGCGTGCGCTCCCACGAGCGGACGAAGTCCTGCGCGGTAACTTTCTCGCCATTGGACCAGCGCGCGTTGTCGCGTAAGTAAAAAGTCCAGACGCGGCCGTCGTTCGACGACTCCCAGCGCGTCGCGACCGCCGGCACGGGCGCGAGTGTCTTTGGATCGTAGTCGGTGAGACCTTCGAAGAGCGCTCTGACGGCGTCCGTGTCCGGCGGCGCAGCGGCAAATGCCGGATCGAAGGTTTGCGGCAGCCCGCCATTGCTCCAGCGAAACTCCTGCGTCTTCGGCGGCACAACTTTGCCGTAGTACGTCGAAGGCTCGTTCGTGTTGAAGCAGCCTGTGTGAGTCAGACACAACACGAGCAGCAGCGAGCAGATCCAGTAGAAAGGTTTTTTAGCCACGGATGACACGGATTAATTTCTGATTTACTGCCTCGGTTTGCGCGCGCGTTGATTCATAACCGTCGGATGTATCGATCAAATAATCAGCGAATTTCTGCTTCTCTTCCTGCGGCATCTGCGAGTTGATGCGCCGCAACGCTTCGTCGCGCGAGAGCTTGTCGCGCAGCATCAGACGCTCGAGTTGCACCTCAGGACGGCAATGGACCACGATCAATTTATCAAAGCGCTTGTAACCGCCTGATTCGATCATTAGCGCCGCATCGACGATGCCGATGCCATCCGGATCTTCGGCTTCCCACGCGTTCAGGATCTCATCCTGGCGCGCGATGATGAACGGATGAAGGATGTTATTCAGACGCTGACGCTGGTTCGGATCAGCGAAAATCAGCGTTCCGAGCTGTTTCCGATCAAGCGTTCCATCCGTGTTCAGGATTTCCTCGCCAAACGCGTCCGTCAATGCTTTCAAGCCCGGCGTGCCCGGCATCACCACTTCGCGCGCTGTTTGATCGGCATCGAGTACGTGACACCCAAGCTCGACAAAAACCGATGCCACAAACGATTTACCAACGCCGATTGAGCCTGTGAGTCCGACGCGTAACATACCTATCGTCGCAGTCGTGCAGCCTTGAGCGTGTTCTTCATCAACATCGCCACCGTCAACAATCCGACGCCGCCGGGCACCGGCGTCAACATGCCCGCCACTTCCGCCGCTTCAGCCGGATTTACATCGCCGACGAGCGTCGAGCCGCGTTTGGCCACAACCTCCAATCGTTTCTCTGCCTCGTCACCAAAAAGCCTGCGCACCTCGTCGACGTCAGAAACCTTGTTCATGCCGACATCGATCACAGTCGCGCCCGGCTTGATGTGATCGCGGCCGATGAATCCTGTTCGTCCAATGGCGACGATGAGCAGGTCCGCCGTGCGCGTCACTGCCGCCAAATCGCGTGTGCGCGAGTGACAAATCGTCACGGTGGCATCACGCTGCAACAGCAACTGCGCCATCGGGCGCCCGACTATCTGACTGCGACCCACAACACAAGCATTCGTCCCGCGAATCTCGACGCCACGATCGTCAAGCAGCTCGATGATGCCCGCGGGCGTGCACGGTACGAGAACAGGTCTTCCCAGCGCCAACCTACCGGCGTTCACCGGATGAAAGCCATCGACGTCCTTCAATGGATTCATCGCTTCGATGATCGCCGTCTCATCAATGTGACGAGGCAATGGAAGCTGCGTCAGGATCCCATCGACGTCGTCACGCGTGTTCAACGAAGTGATGAGCTCGAGTAGCTGTTCAGTCGTGGTCGACTCAGGTAGCGCGTGCTGTTCCGAGCGAATGCCAACCTCCTCACACGCGCGGATCTTGTTTCTCACGTAAACAGCCGACGCCGGATCGTCGCCGACACGCACCGCAGCCAACGAGGCACGGACGCCGCCCTCGATTTCCGCTTTAACTTCTTCTTTGATTCTCGCAGCCAGTTCAGCCGCTTCAAGTTTGATCATATTAATAGCCACAAAAAAGCGCACAAGACACAAACCAACTCACTATCGGGCCGTAATTCCGAAATTAATGGTCTGTGCTCTTTGTGCCCTTCTGTGGCCTCATTATAATCCGAGTTATGTCGCTAGTCAGAATACACCTCAGACTAATACTTTTTCTCGTTGTACTCAACACAGCCGCTTTTGCCGTCGCGGCCCAATCGGCGGATCCGATCGTGGCGGCGATCGAAGCCGAAGACTGGCAAACCGCGCGCGCCGAGATCGGCAAGATTCGCGCCGTCAACGAGGCGCTCTTTCGCGACAAGAATTACGAATACCTGCTCGGTCGCATTGCGGAACGAACGGGCGACACCGCCGGCGCGGTCGCAAACTACCAGGCAATCGCGTCGAACAACTCGAAACTCAAAGAGTATGCGCTGTGGCGGCTCGCGAAGATCGCGCGTGCGACCGGCGACCTCGTGCTCGAACGCGAACGTTTGCAACAACTCGTCGCGGCAGCGCCTTCGAGCCTGCTGTTCGACGCCGCGACGTTGCGGTTGAGCGAGAGTTACTTCGAGAGCGGTGATTTCGCTTCGGCGGCAAACAGCGCGAAGTCTTTGACGCAGTCGAAGAATATCAGCATGGCGCGTGAAGGCGCGGCGTTGATGGGTCTCGCGTACCTGAAGGCGGGTAAGACGGCTGAGGCGCGCGACGTGTTCACGAAATTAGTGATGCAGATGCCGGATGCGTCGCGTCCTGACGACTACGCGCTCGAGTCCGTGCGGCAGCTTGATGCGCTCGATAACAAGTCGCCTACGCTTTCAGAGCAGGAGCATCTGCTGCGCGCGTCTGTCTACCAGTTCAATCGCGATTTCGCGGGAGCGCGCGTGCACTACCAGGCGGTTGTCGATCGTTTTCCGCAGAGCACAACTGTTCCCAACGCGCTTTTCCAGATCGCCCGTGGTCTCTACAACGAAGCGAAGTACGACGAAGCCGTCAAACTCTTTCAGAAGGTGTTTGATGTGTACCCGCAGTCGTCGAGTGCACGCGATGCCGTGGGTTTTCTGGCGTCGAGTTATGTGCGAATGAAGCGCACCGATGATGCGGTGAATGCTTACAAGCTGCTGATCGATAAATTCCCTGACAATCCAAATCCCGAACGCGCTTACCAGAACATCATTGACGCGCTGCACGAAGCGGGCCGCTATCCGGAAGCGCTCAACTGGGTGCAGCAAGCGCGCGCCCGGTTCAAAACCGACATCGCGAATGCGCTCGTGTTGTTTGCTCAGCTCAGGATTCACATGGCCCAGGGAAGCTGGGCCGTCGTCGTGCGCGACGCGGATGAGTTGTCGAAGCTTTCCGATCTGGGCGGTACACGCGTGCCGGGCGGCACCAATCCGGCCGAAGTCAATTTCCTGCGCGCGTTCGCGCTCGAACAACTCGGACGCACTGAAGAAGCGATCAGTGCGTACTTGTCGATTCCGGATGGACGCAATGAGTACTACGGCACGCGTGCGACGCAGCGGTTGTTGGATTTGTCGACGAACGAGAAGTCGCGATCGCTCGTGCGGATGCGGCTCAATGCGTTGTTGAATGAGAGTAAAACCGCGAGCGCAGCCGGACAGTTCGAACAGGCTCGTGTGGCAGCGCAGTCGAGTTTGCGCCTCACGAATGATCCACAGCAGCGGACAGAAGCGCTGAAATACTTACAACCCGCTTACAACGCGTTATCGACTTATCGCCTACCAACGTTCAATAAGATCACTCTGCTGAAACAGGACCCGGAGCTCGGGCCTCACGAGGCGCTTGCGAACAGCTTGCTGCTGCTCGGACTTTACGACGAAGCGCTTCCTGAGCTGCTTGCCGCACGTAAAGGGTCTGCCGGACCCGATGAAGATTATTCGATCGCCGTGCTCTCGTTGCGTGCCGGTATTCCGAATCGTGCAGTCCGTTTTGGCGAACAGATCTGGAAAACAATGCCTGCCGACTACGTGATCGAGCTGGCGCCACGCGAGTTGATTGAGTTGCTCTATCCTGCGCCACATCGCGGATCGTTGTTGAAACATGCGGCCAGCAGGAACGTCGATCCGCGCTTTGTGTTGTCGATCGCGCGGCAGGAATCGCGCTTTCAGGCAGATGCGAAATCAGTCGCGGCGGCGCGCGGGATGATGCAGTTCATCGCATCGACTGCCAACGAGATCGCCACACAGCTTAATCAAGGCAGTTTTAATCAGGACGATCTCTACAACGCTGACACGGCGATCTTGTTTGGGTCGCAGTATCTCTCGAATCTGTTCAAGCAGTTTCCGAATCAGCCGCAGGCAGTCGCCGGTTCGTATAACGGCGGCGCTGACAATCTGGCCCGCTGGATCGCACGCTCGCGCGCAACTGACGCCGATCGCTACGTTCCCGAGATCGGATTTACGCAGACGAAGGATTACATCTACAAAGTGATGGCGAATTACTGGACCTATCAACGCCTCTACGACGCTCAACTCCAGCCACAAAAATGATCAAGCCACGAAAAGGCACAAAAAGCACAAAAGTTGTTTCCTTGATTTTGAGTCTCGTGGTGGTTCTCTGTCTTTGCTTTGTCGCAGGGTGCAGGCGAGGTAATGAGAAGCGGTTCGACTTTAAAGGCAAGGTGATTGTGGTTGATCCGGAGAAACATCTCGTCACGGTTTCGCACGAGGACGTCAAGGGTTACATGCCCGCGATGACGATGCCGTTTGCGGTGAAGAATGAGGCGGACCTGCAGATACTCGCGCCCGACGACGAGATCACGGCGACGCTCGTGATCGACGGTAAGCATTCGTGGCTGGAAGATCTCATCATCACGAGACAGAGTGCGACCGCGCCTGCCATGCCGGGCGCGCAGATGGCGAAGGAAGGTGATGAAGTCCCAAACTTCACATTACGCAATCAGGACGATCGTGAGATTCATATTAAGGATTATCGTGGCAAGACATTGCTGTTGACGTTCATCTACACGCGCTGTCCGGTGCCGGATTACTGCACGTTGATGTCTGATAACTTCGCCCAGATCGATCGCGCCCTCGGGGAGGATCCGGAGCTTTACGGAAAGACGCACCTGCTCAGTATCAGCATCGATCCCGAGTACGACACGCCGAAGGTGTTGCGCAGCTACGGCGCGGCGCACACCGGGCGTTACCAGAAGGAGACGTTTGCGCACTGGGAGTTCGCGGGCGGAACAAAGGAGCAGGTGAAGGAGATCGCGCAGTTCTTCGGGTTAACCTACTTCCCCGAGAAGGACCAGATCATTCACGCACTGCGGACGGTGATCATCGATCCACACGGTAAGGTGGCGAAGATTTATGGTGGAAACGACTGGAAAGTCGACGAGGTCGTTGAACAGCTCAAGAAGAACTAAAGATTTCTCTGTGCAACCTCTGTGTTCTTTGTGGTGTTCTCGTTCTTAACCACAGAGACACAGAGATCACAGAGGTTGCACAGAGAAGCAGTTAACTACCCTTTATCTTCTTAATCTCTTCGGTGAGTACGGGCACCGCCTCAAACAGATCCCCGACAATACCGTAATCCGCAATATCAAAAATCGGCGCTTCGGGATCTTTGTTGATTGCGACGATCGTGCCCGAGTTCTTCATGCCGACGAGGTGCTGGATTGCGCCGGAGATGCCGAGCGCGACGTAGAGTTTCGGGGCTACGGTTTGTCCCGAGGATCCGATCTGGCGATCAATGGGTAGCCACTCGGCGTCGCAGATCGGACGCGACGCAGCCAGATCGCCGCCGAGTACTTCCGCGAGCTTCTCCGCGAGTACGAGATTGTCTTTACTTTTAATTCCGCGGCCGACCGCGACGATCACTTCAGCCTTCGTGAGATCCACGGCCTGCTTCGCTTCCTGGAACGGAGCTTCGGGCTTCATACGCACTTCGCCAATCTCGACCGCGACATTCTCAACCGGCGCGCCACTCCCCTTCGCGGCCTGATCCGGGCGATAAGCTCCCGTCTGGAACGTCGCGAACACCGGCGCTTCACCGTCAGACACAACGTCAGCATCGAGCTTGCCCAGAAAAATTCTGCGTGTGAAACCGATCTTGCCGCCCTCTGCTTTCGCGCGAATGCAGTCACTGATCAGAGACTTGCCAAACCGCGCCGCCAGCTTCGGAGCGAAGTCACGCACCTGGTACGTGTGCGTCAGAAAAACGAAATTCGGATCGACCTGCTTGACGATCTGCTCCATGCCGTCAGCGTAAGCATCGGGCGTGTAATCAGCCAGCTTCGGGTTCGTCGCACAGATGACCTTTTCCAAATCGTAGCCCGCGATCTCCTGCGCGAGGCCCGCGACATCCGCGCCGAGCACAACCGCACTAACCTTCTGGCCCAACTCCGATCCCAACGCCTGCGCCGCCGCAATCGCCTCTACAGAACTGCGATTCGCGGTTCCACCTTTATGTTCAATAAAGACTAATAATCCGTTACTCATCCGTATAATCCGTGGTTAAAAAACCCTCGCTTCAACATGAAGCTTCTGGGCCAACTCCGCCGCCCCTGCCTTCGCATCGCCATTTCCGAGCATCTGCGTCTGCTTCATCTTCTGCGGTAAGTAGATCTTCTCGACGCGCTGGTGCGACGGCCGTCCAACAAGCTCCGCCGATGGCGTCACTTCTTTGATCTCTTTCTTCTTCGCCGCCATGATGCCCTTCAGCGTCGCGTAGCGAATCTGACTGATGCCAGACTGAATCGTCAGCAGCGCAGGCAGCGGCATCTCGTACCATTGATACCAGCCGCTCTCCAGCTCTCGCTTCACGCGCAGTTTGTCAGCCGCAGCGTCCAACTCAATCACGATCGTCGCGTGCGGCAATCGAAGCAGCTCAGCCATGATCACGCCTGTTTGCCCGTAGCCATGATCGTCTGACTGCAAACCCGTCATCACGAGATCTGGTTTTTCATCACGAATCGCGTCGGCCAGAATAGTCGCCGCCGCATAGGGCGTGAGGTGCGTGAGATTGTCGCCGACAACATGAATCGCCCGGTCGGCGCCACGCGCGAGCGCGTCCTTGATGACGCTCTTCACGCGTTGTGGTCCCATGGAACAAACAACCACTTCACCACCGAGCTTCTCGCGCACGCGCAACGCTTCTTCGAGCGCGTAGCCGTCTGACTCGCTCACTTCAAAGGAGAGATCGCCCTCTTCAATCCACGTCGCATCTTTGTTAATCCGCAGGATCGCATCCTTATTCGCGACCTGCTTCATCATCACAATGATCTTCATTAACCTTCATACCTCTTGAACAACAACGCCGCGTTCGTGCCTCCGAACCCGAAGCTGTTTGAAAGCACGTACTCGACTCTTGCTTCACGAGGCTCGTTCGGAACGTAGTCGAGGTCACACTCCGGATCGGGATTCACGTAATTGATCGTCGGCGCGATGACATTGCGGTGCAACGTCAACACACTGAACACGCTCTCAATACCGCCCGCAGCGCCGAGCAAGTGACCCGTCATCGACTTCGTCGAGCTGACGGCGAGCTTGTAAGCGTGCGCGCCAAACGTCTCTTTGATCGCGAGTGTTTCGAACTTGTCGTTGTACGGCGTCGACGTTCCGTGAGCGTTAATGTATCCGACCTGATCCGGCGCGACGCTCGCATCTTTGAGCGTGCGCTGCATAACGCGTCGCGCGCCCGATCCGGTTTCATCAGGCATCGTGAGATGGAACGCATCGGCTGACGCGCCATAGCCGACGATCTCAGCGTAGATCCTCGCGCCACGTCGTTTTGCTGATTCGAGCTCTTCGAGGATCATGATCCCGGCGCCTTCACCGATGACAAAACCGTCGCGGTCTCGCTCGAATGGTCGCGAGGCATGCACCGGATCGTCGTTGTTAGTCGACAATGCTCTCATCGCCGAGAAGCCCGCCACGCTCATGGGTGTGATCGCTGATTCAGCGCCGCCGCAGATCATGACGTCGGCATCGCCGCGTTGAATGATCCTAAAGCTATCGCCGATCGCGTGCGCGCCGGCGGCGCAGGCGGTTGCGGTCGCGGAGTTTGGTCCTTTCGCGCCGAAACGGATCGAGACCTGGCCCGCGGCGAGGTTCACGATTGCCGAGACGATAAAGAACGGCGAGACGCGATCCGGACCATCGTCGAGGAGCTTCGAGTGCTCGCGCTCGATGGCCCAGAAGTCTCCGATGCCGCTGCTGATGTATGTGCCTACATTTTCCGCGATGTCGGCCGGCATCTTGCCTTCGGGCGTGAGCTGGATGCCGCTATCGGCAACCGCTTCGATCGAAGCCGCAATCGCGTAATGAATAAACGCGCCCATCTTGCGCGCGTCTTTCTTGGGAATGAATGCGAGCGGGTCGAAGTTCTTAACTTCGCAGGCAAACCTGACTGAGAACTTCTCGGCGTCAAACTTCTTGATATAGTCAGCGCCACTGCGCCCGCTCATCAGCGAGGCCCAGGTGTCTTCGACATTGTTGCCAACCGGAGTGACGAGGCCGAGGCCTGTAATCACGACACGACGTGTCAAATCAGAACTCCTTGGGAAGAGTAATAATCAGTGCATTCTCTGCGCAATCTCTGCGTCCTCTGCGCCTCTGCGGTGGTGTCAATAGTTAACCGCAGAGACGCAGAGGACGCAGAGGCTACGCAGAGAAGCCATCACTACTTTTTGTGCTGGTCGATGTAGTTGTACGCGTCGCGCACACTCTGAATCTTCTCAGCATCTTCGTCGGGAATCTCAATGCCAAACTCTTCTTCAAAACGCATCACGAGTTCAACCGTGTCCAGCGAGTCGGCGCCGAGGTCGTCGATGAATCTCGCATTCGGCGTGACCTCGTTCTCATCGACACCAAGCTCATCGACGATAATCTGTTTTACCTTGTTCTCGATCTCTTGATCGGGCATCGTGTTTGCTCCTCTGTGAGTTATTTAATTATTCAATTTCTGCAGACTCGCTGCATCTTCCACGTTCAGCATCTTCACGTCGCGATTAATCTGACGCATCAGACCTGACAAAACTTTTCCGGGTCCGGCTTCGATAAACGTATCGACCCCGTGGCTCATTAGCAACTGCATCGACTCGACCCAGCGCACGGGCGCTGAAACCTGCCTCACTAGCGCGTCGCGCAATTCATCGGGCGCTGTGGTCGCACGTGCATCGACATTCGTCACGACCGGCATGGCAGGTCTGCTGAAATTCAGCGCTTCGAGATCAGGCGCCAGCCTGTCTTGCGCCGGCTTCATCAGCGCGCAATGAAACGGCGCGCTCACTTTCAACTTAACCACTTTCCGCGCCACGCCACTCAACAACTCAACTGCGCGATCAACAGCTTCAGTATTCCCTGCGATCACTACCTGACCAAGCGAGTTCAGGTTGGCAATCGAACAAACCTGCCCCTGACTGGCTTCCGCGCAGATACGCTCGATCGCGTCGAGTTCGCCGCCAATCGCCGCAGCCATCGCACCAGTCCCGACCGGCACGGCTTCCTGCATGTAGCGTCCACGCGCGCGCACCGTGCGAACCGCGTCCGCCAAACTCAACGAGCCCGCAGCCACAAGCGCGGAGTATTCACCTAAACTGTGTCCCGCGACAAATGCCGGCGCGTCAATTCCACTTTCTCGCAACGCGCGAAACGCGGCTACAGAAACCGTGAGAATCGCAGGTTGCGTGTTCTCAGTTAACTGCAAGTCCTCCGCCGGACCATCAAAACAGAGCCGCGAAATCGCAAAGCCTAACGCGTCATCGGCTTCTTCAAAGACCTGTCGAGCGACCGCAAACTTTTCCGCCAGATCCTTTCCCATGCCAGGGGCTTGCGAACCCTGCCCGGGAAACACTATCGCCGTCACCATCGCATCAACACGGCGCCCCACGTCGCGCCACCGCCAAACGAAGCCATCAACACCAGATCACCCGGATTGATCCGTCCCGCTGCGACGCACTCATCGAGCGCGATCGGTATCGATGCCGAAGAAGTGTTGCCATGGACCGCGATGTTTGAATAAACCTTCGACATGTCTACATTCAAACGATCCGCGACTGCTTCGGTGATGCGCTGGTTCGCCTGGTGCGGAATAAACAAGCTGATGTCGTCAGACTTCACACCCGCCTGTTCGAGCACTTCTCGCGATATCTCAGCCATCGAACGAACAGCAACTTTGAAAAGCTCGTTGCCACGCATCTTGAAGTAGTGATCGCCGGCTGCGAGCGTCTCAGCGGTCGGTTTTTTACGAGTACCGCCGCCCGGTGAAAAGAGCTGTTCTTCGTAACGACCGTCAGACTTGATCTTGCTCGCGAGAATGCCGCGACCATTTTCAACTGGTCCTAACACCGCCGCGCCTGCGCCGTCGCCAAACAACACGCACGTTTGTCGATCGGTGTAATCGACGTACTGCGTCAGGATCTCCGCGCCGACGACGACCGCGTGTCGCACCTGGCCTGTTCTGATCATCGAGTCGGCCAGCGACACGCCATATAAAAACCCCGAGCACGCCGCCACGATATCCATCGCCGCAGCGTTGTTTGCGCCGAGCTCTGCCTGCACGATGCAGCCGGTCGACGGCAGTATCTGGTCAGGCGTGACTGTAGCGCAAAGAAGCAGATCGATATCGGCGGGATCCAAACGAGCGCGTTCTATCGCCTGCCGTGCCGCACGCACCGCAAACAGCGACGTGTATTCATCGGGCGCTGCCTTGCGACGTTGCTTAATTCCCGTGCGCGTCGTGATCCACTCGTCAGAAGTCTCGACAATCGTCTCGAGCTCTTCGTTCGTCAGAATGCCTTCCGGGTAAGAGTGCCCCGTACCTAGAATTCCTGCGCGTTGATTCAGCATCAAGTCCTCAGATTACTACAAGTATCCACAGTTTACACAGATATACTCAGATTGCCTTCTGGACGTACTGTGTAATCTGTGGATGGTTTATCCGTTCTTCAATCCGCTGCGCCGCTCGATGTTCTGAAAACTCTTTCACGCTCCGGATCGCATTCCGGATCGCACGCGCATTCGAGCGGCCATGACCAATCACAACGATTCGACTCACGCCCAACAGCGGCGCCCCACCATATTCCGTGTAGTCGAGACGTTTCTTGATATTTCGAAACGCCGGTTTCGCGAGCATCGCGCCTGCTTTTGTCACCGCAGTCGACATCAGCTCACGCTTCAACATCGACAGCATCGCCTCGGTCAATCCTTCTGACAACTTCAACATCACGTTGCCAGTGAAACCGTCAGTCACGATCACGTCGACGAGACCCGAGAAAACGTCGCGACCTTCGACATTGCCCACGAAGTTGATATCGCCGAGCTGTCGCAGGAGTGGAAACGCCTCTTTCGTGAGCTCGTTTCCCTTCGCTTCTTCCTCGCCGATGCTCATCAAACCGACGGAAGGTTTGGCTGTTCCCAGCACCGAGCGCGAGTAAGCATCACCCATGATCGCAAACTGGGCCAGGTGCAGCGGTTTGCACTCGGAGTTCGCGCCGACGTCGAGCAGCAGCGTCGGCCTGCCCGTTTTCGTCGGGATCATTGCCGCGAGTGCCGGTCTATCGACACCCGGCAACGTTCCGATGACCATCTTCGCCGTCGCCATCGCCGCTCCGGTGTTACCCGCGGAAACAAAACCATCACCGCGACCTTCCATCACGAGCTTCGAACCGATCCTCAAAGAGCTTTTCTTCTTCCGCCTGACGGAAGTGGCGACCGGATCATCCATCGCGATGACTTCAGCCGCGTCAACCAACTCAATCCCGCGGTCGCCGTCGCCGCGCCAACCGCATCGTCGCAACTCGGGCTCGACCTTGTGGGCCTGGCCCACGAGAATAACGCCCACGCCGAAGTCGCGCGTCGCCGCAAGCGCGCCATCAATCTCCACGTGGGGCGCGTGGTCACTTCCCATAGCGTCGAGAACGACCTTGCCCGTCAATTGGGGCTGATGCTGCGACTGACTTGGCACAGACTGAAACTAGCTTTGGTCTACTTGCACCACTTCGCGACCTTTATAAAAGCCGCATTTGGGGCAAACGCGGTGTGGCATGCGGGGCTCACGGCAATTCGGGCACAGGGCGGTTTGGGGGACGCGCAAAGCGTCGTGCGCGCGTCGTTTGCGGGTGCGAGCTTTAGAGTGTCGTCGTTTAGGATTTGGCATAATTACCTCATTAAATTCACGCCACAAAGAAGCACAAAAAGCACAAGATTCGTTCGTAACTGTTTTGCGCTTTTTGTGCCTTTTGTGGCCTAAGTCAAGTTCTTCGTCAAGTTCTTCAGAGCCGCCCAACGCGGATCGATATCATTCGTAACGCACGTGCACTCGCCCGTGTTCCTGTCGGTGCCGCATTCCGGGCAAATGCCTTTGCAATCCTCGCGGCAAAGCATGCGAGTGGGTACGGCCAGTAAAATCTGTTCCTTCACGATCTCGTCAACATCGATCGCTGCACCATCGAACACTGAAACCGACATCTCGGCTTCGGTCAGCTCCACGGCCTGGCTCGATTCATAGTCCGAGTCGCTGATGTATTCCAGCGCGAAGTCGGCGTTGACCGGCAGCTCGACTGGTTTCAAACAGCGGTCACATTCGACTTGGGCCCGTGTTTCGACGTGCCCGTTGACAAAGACCTCGTTACCCGAAAGCCGGATTTTTCCGTTAACGGCTGCCGGCGCAATCAAACTTACTCGCTCGTCGACTGGGTTCAGTTCGTCAGGCTGGTAAACGTGGGCGAAATCGCCCTTACTACCCTCCAGGTTCTCCAGCTCAATACGCATACCGCACAAAAAGCGGCCATTATAGGCGATTAGTGCCCGTTCGTAAAATCCGCAGTTAGAGCGTCTTCGCGCAGGGCCTCAGCCAGACGCTTGTCTGCGCCGGTAATTAACCGGAGAGCGCCTGATTTCGTTCCCTGAAACAGGTTGCCGTTCTTACGTCCGGCTTTCTCTAAAGCCTGCCGCGCCAGTTCCTTACGTCCGGTTCGTTCATAAGCTTGTGCAAGTAATGAGAATGCCTCGGCATAGCCGCCGTCCATCTCGGTCGCCTTGCGTAGGTGCCGGACGGCGAGCGTGTCGCGATTCAGCTCGTAATAGAGACATCCGAGGACGTAATGCGCTTCCGCCGAGGGGCGGATAGTCAGTGCCCGCTTGAACTCACCGAGCGCGCGGCGCCAGTTCTTTTCGGCGACAAAGACCCAGCCGAGGCCGCAGTGTCCCGCGAACGAGGAACAACCCTGCGCGGTCGCACTACTCAGAAGATCCTTCGCCAACTCGACTTCGCCGTCGTCAGCGCACGTCAATCCCAGCAACAACGAGATGCGCAGATCGCCGGGCATCGCGGCGTGTGCCTTCGCGAGATAAGCCCGCGCCTGTTTTGTCTTTCCACGGCGGAAAAAGTGCTCGCCGATGAACAGATTCAACGGCGCGTTTGCTTCCGCGATCTCAGCGGCCGCTTGAAGCTTCGTGACGCCTTGCGGGACCTGTTTATCTTCGATCAGCACAAAACCTTCATTCACGAGCTCTTCGAATGCTTCCTTATCCCCAGCTTGCGCGCTCGCGAGGATTCGCAAACGCAACGCATCGCGATGGACGTTCTCTTCCTGTTCGACTGTGTCGCGCTGGCAGCGTTCGCTCCACATTCGTTCGAGTCGCTCTGAATCGACGACGCCGTCTTCGGTCAACAGACCAACGAGGGCTCTCATCAACGAGCGATCGAAGTAAGCGTTCTGGGCGTAGCGCAGGAGTAAGTCCAGACTGCGCTCGAGGCGTTCGGCCAAACGTGCGACTCTGTTTTCAGCGGCTGAGATACGTTCGAGCAGGTGTTCGTCGGTGGAGAGACTTGCGGGTGCGGTTTCGAAGCGCGTGGAGCTCGGCTCTACGACGATCATCAGGCGCGTGCCGCAGCGAGTGCAGAACTCCTGGCCCAGCGCATTTGCCGCCAGACATTTTTGACAGTAGTGAGAGATGCCGGGGCGCATTCTTAATATTCGTAAAAACCGCGACCGCTTTTTCTACCGAGCCAGCCGGCGTCGACATAACGCTTCAGCAGCGGGCACGGTCTGTATTTGGGGTCTCCGAGCCCCTCATATAACACATTCATGATGGCGAGGCATACATCCAAACCGATAAGGTCGGCGAGCGTGAGAGGGCCCATCGGATGGTTCATGCCCATCTTCATGATGCCATCGATGCTCTCGCGACTCGCAACACCTTCGTACAGAGTGAAGATTGCTTCGTTGATCATCGGCATCAACACGCGATTTGAGACGAAGCCGGGCGAGTCTTGGCAGTCGAGCGCCGTCTTGCCGAGCTGTTCGGAGAGTGTTCTGACTCGTTCGTAAGTTTCATCGGAAGTCGCCATGCCGCGGATGACTTCGACGAGCTTCATCACCGGCACGGGATTCATGAAATGCATGCCGATTACTTTGTCTGGGCGTTTCGTGGCGGCGCCGAGCTTCGTGATCGAGATTGACGAGGTGTTTGAAGCAAGGATCGCGTGTGGCGGCGTGATTTCATCGAGCATCTTGAAGACCTGCGTCTTCACGCCCAGATCCTCGACCACCGCTTCGACCACAAACGAAGCTTCTTTTAACGCCGCGAAATCCGTCGTCGTCCTGATTTTCTCGATAATCGATTTTTTGCCAGACGCGTCGAGGCGTTCCTTATCGACGTCGCGTTGCAAGCTCTTGTCGATCGCCTTCAGTCCGCGATCGAGAAACTCGTCGCGCACGTCATGCATGATCACGTTGTAACCGCCGCGTGCGGAGACTTGAGCGATACCATTCCCCATCGTGCCCGCACCAACCACACCAATGGTGACAGGATTGGCAGGATTTTCAGAATTTACAGGATTCATCTTGTTAATTATGTAAATCTTGTAATCTTGTCTAACGTTCTACCGCCATCGCAACGGCATTCCCACCACCGAGACACAACGCCACAATCCCGCGTCGCGCATCACGACGTTTCAATTCATAAAGAATGCTCGTCAACAGTCTCGATCCGGATTGTCCGATGGCGTGGCCCAACGCCACCGCGCCGCCATTCACGTTCACCTTCTCAGGATCCAAACCAAGCTCGCGCGTCACTGCCAATGCGGCCACCGAGAACGCCTCATTCAACTCGACCAGATCGACTTCACTTCCGGACCAGCCAGTCTTCTTCAACAACTTCCGCACGGCCTCAACCGGGGCCATCATCACGAGGCGCGGCTCAACACCCGACACAGCCTGCGCCACGATCTTCGCCATCGGCTCGACGCCAAGCTCACGCGCACGTCGCAGCGACGTAACCACGACCGCTGACGCACCATCAT
>Ga0207710_10000939_pt1 | contig 15495 bp, 15 predicted proteins | sample KBSS24metaG_FD_184400 | JGI IMG/M metagenome (GOLD analysis project Ga0207710, IMG submission 184400) | Switchgrass rhizosphere microbial communities from Kellogg Biological Station, Michigan, USA - KBS S2-4 metaG (SPAdes) (version 2) | ecosystem: Host-associated > Plants > Roots > Rhizosphere...
ATGATCTTTGTTTCTTCGTCTTTAACAGGCGCAGTAGTCATTGCTTTCAGCTCATCTAATTTCTTTTGGAATAGTTGTTCGCCGGTTAGTTTTTCTATCCTGTTCGTTGACATTGTAGTTCCGAAAGTATTTGCATCGTGCTGCCTGTATTTTACCAATGGCGAGTCCGCATATTTAATCCCATTATTAGCTGCTGCGCAAAAGACAATCCATCTATCAAACATAATTTTTTCAGGAAACGGTAATATCCGCTTCGCAAAGTTTGCTTTCATTAAAATACTGTGACCCGGAAGGGTATTACCAAGCAAGAATGGTGCACCTGAATAATAAGACTGTAAATTCATTAAGGATTTAAACTCCTTATTTAAAGACTTACCATTTCCATCTACCAGCAGAGAATTAGAATACACTGCATCTTCATCCTTTAGTTCATTCAGTAATATCTCAATTTTATTTAACTCCCAAATATCATCCTGGTCTGAAATGGCAATGTATTCCCCATTGCAATTACTGATGGCTTGTTCAAATGTTTTACTTACACCTGAATTACTATCTTTAACTATCAATTTTATCCAGCTATATTTCTTTTGAAACTCCCGGATTATAGAAACAGTATTATCTGTTGAATGATCATCGGCAATAACGATTTCTATGTTTCCATAAGTTTGATTAACGATACTTTCTAATTGTTTGGCAATATATTTTTCACCATTATAAGTGGCCATTGCAATAGATACCGGGGGGGCCGACACTGACATTCGTTTGAAATTGAGGTAAATTTTTAATCTTAAACTGTCTTTTCAAATGTACAAGTTCTTTTTTCCCTGAAAAACCAGCAATTTTTAAACTTTGTTTACTATCAAACTTATTAACTTGTAGTCTTTTTAAACTTTATAATAAGTGAAATGTTGTTAAGTTTTGATGTTTTATTGCCCATCTAATTTTTGATTCATGAAGATATTATTACGTTATCTTAAACCACATAAATGGCTCGTAACCCTTGTCCTCATACTTGCAGCTATTAATATGGGTTTTTCTTTAATTGACCCTATACTTTTAGGAAAGCTTGTAAACCTCGCAGCAGAATTGACAGCGTCTGTTAAACACCCTCCTAAAATGGACGATCACACTTTTTACTGGGGATACGATCATCTCATTAAAAATAATAAACCTTATTTAAGGTTAGGCGTGTTTTATATAGTGCTCTTTTCTATAACTGTAGCAATGATCAGCCGAATTGCAAAAAATTTCCAGGATTATTTTCTTAATGTGGTTATTCAAAAATTCGGGGCAAAAGTCTTTACTGATGGATTGCAACATGCAATGAAACTTCCCTATCAGCAATTTGAAGATCAGCGAAGTGGGGAAACGCTTTCGGTGCTTACCAAAGTAAGAAGTGATGTAGAAAAATTCATGATCAATTTTATCAATATTCTTTTTGGTGTGATCATCGGAGTATTATTCGTTTTTATTTATTCAGCAATTTTTATCAATTGGCGTATACCGGTTGCCTATCTCGTTGGAATTTTTCTGCTGACATTCATTACAAATATTTTAAGCAAAAAAATCAAGAGCATTCAAAAGAATATTGTCGGGCAAACCACTGCGCTTGCTGGTTCAACTACTGAATCATTGCGGAATATAGAACTCGTAAAAAGCCTTGGATTAACCCGCCAGGAAGTAGAGCGGCTTAATAAGAATACTTATAAGATACTTGGATTGGAATTAACTAAAGTAAAACGAATTCGCAGTATTAGTTTTATACAAGGCACTTTTGTTAATACACTGCGGCAGGTAATTCTTTTTATCCTGATGTGGCTGATCTTTAAGGACAAGATGGATGCCGGGCAATTGGTTACTATGCAAATATTTTCATTCTTTGTATTCGGACCGTTGCAGGAAATCGGCAATATTCTTCTTTCGTACAGGGAAGCTGAGGCATCTTTAAATAATTTTCATAATCTTATGCAGAAAGCGCCGGAGCCAGAGCCTGTGCATCCAAAGCATTTAGGAGATATTAAGACATTATCGTTCAAAAATGTTTCTTTTCAGCATCAGACAGCATCCCAAAAAGCTATTAATAATATAAGTTTTGATGTAAAAATAGGCGATACTATTGCTTTTGTTGGTCCAAGCGGCAGTGGTAAATCCACGCTTATGAAATTGTTGGTTGGTTTATACCGTCCGCAGCAAGGAAAAATTCTTTATAATAACCTTGATGAAACAGAATTGCTTTTCGATGATCTCAGGAGCCAGATAGGATTTGTAACACAGGATACAAATCTGTTTAGCGGAACAATAAAAGAAAATCTTTTGTTTGTAAATCCAGCAGCTACTAATGAAGAACTCATGGATGCCTTAAACAAAGCAGCCTGTGATAATTTATTAGCAAGAGCTGACAAAGGCCTGGAAACAATGATCGGGGAGGGCGGATTAAAATTAAGCGGCGGCGAAAAACAACGTATCTCTATTGCCCGGGCATTATTGCGTAAACCTAAACTACTTTTGTTTGATGAGGCCACTTCGGCGCTTGATTCATTGACAGAAGAAGAGATCACCGATACAATAAGAGAAATTTCTATGCAGGGCGGCCAGATCACTATCCTTATTGCTCATCGTCTTTCAACGATTATGCATGCCGACAGGATATATGTATTGGAAAAGGGTGATGTAATAGAAACGGGCAATCATGATACGCTGCTCGAAGAAAAAGGATTGTATTATGCTATGTGGCGCCAGCAGATTGGCGAAAGGAAAAATAAAATAAGTGTTGCTTAAATGAAATCTGATCTCTTATAACTTTTGCCTTGAAGCTTGTACCTTGTACCTTATTTTTTTAACAATATGAGCTTGCTTTCCCTTCTTGGATTTCCCGATAGTAAAATCAAAGATGCCCTTCGCAAAGGCGCTATCGTTATTGATGTAAGAACTGCTTACGAATTTGACCAGGGCCACGTTCCTGATTCTATTAATATTCCTGTTGACCGGATCGATATTAATACGCAAAGAATAAAAGGTTTTAAAAGACCCGTTATTTTTTGCGGCTCTTATTATGAACACAGCAGCAGAGCCACAAGAATAATGAAAGAAAAAGGATTGAAAGAGGTGTACAATGGCGGCAGCTGGGAAGCGGTTCTTAAAATTGTTCGCAAACTTTGATCAGGGATTTACTTTTACCTTCACCGATTTTGTATTTGCATTTAATCCATGATCCTCGAATTGGACAATAACCTTGTAATTAGCAACTGTTGTTACAGATGTTTTATATTCAATTGAAAAATTGTATGATTCCAGGCCGTGTATTTCATATAGTTGTTCTTTTATAACAGCTCCATTAGCATCATCGGTTATTTTTATGCTTCCACGATAAAGACTATTATCGGTTACTTTTCCATCTACTTTAATAATATCGCCGTTAGTAAACACCTGGTTATCCAAAGGTGTATTTATAATCACAAGCGGAATAGTAGTATCGCCTCCGTCTAATGATATATGCCAATCATTATCACCCGGACTGCTTCCTCCTTTGCTGCACCCTGCAAAAGCAATCATTGCACTGAAAAATATAATTAGACCAAACCACTTCATCTTATTAAATTAAGTTTCCTTTTTTTCATCTCTTCCCCAGAGATCAGTAAAGAAATTTGCTTTCTCCAGGTCTTCCATATCACTTAGCTCAAGCTCAAGAGCCTTGGTACTTTGAGAAATTTCTACTAATGACATGATCAATGATATAAGCAAGCTAAGAAGACTCAGGGCAAAAATATACCGGTTCATTGTTGTCCATTGCTCATATACGCCATACATTGTAACAACGCAACATAAAAAGCTGAACACTCCTAATCCCTGCATCATCCGAACCAAATTGATACGGGTACGTAATATTTTAATTTGTTTCAATAGCAAATGATTTTTTTCACCCTTCATATATTCATCGTGCAGTTTGCGGATAAGGTTGGCTAAAGCAAGGTAGCGGTTTGTATAGGCCAGGAGTAACAAACTGATAGCAGGAAATAATAAAGCTGGTGTATTGAAAGTGATTTCCATGGCACAATTTACTTTATTAAACTAAAAAATGCCGATACACTTCAAAACCCAGCAGGTGCGTAAAAATTACTATGCCGGTTTTATCAAAGCTGACTTAATGATTCTATAAACAGAAGCCAGTATAAAAATACCCCCCAATATAGCGACTATGGATGATCCTGCAGGAAAATCATAATGAAAAGAAAAATACAAACCAAAAAAGCCTCCCAGCAGGCTAATGACAGATGAGATCAGAAATACAGCTGCATTGCTTTTTGAAAGCATGATGGCCGATACCGCAGGAATGATCAGGTAAGAAAAAACCGGGATCACACCATTTATTTTAACAGCATATACGATAGCAAGCCCTATCGAAATATAAAAAAGAAAATTCCAGATGTTGAATATACCTACCAAATGGTTTTCGCCATTTTCAAACGATTTGGTCAGTCCAAAAAACTTTTTAAAAAATATAAGATGAAGTAGTGCAATAGCGCCAAATACAATTCCGATAGTTGTTATTTTTTCCCAGCTTACAGATAAAATGTTTCCAAACAACACTTCCTGTATATCTGAATCGCCATGCGGTGTTTTGGAAATAAACAATACTGTCAAAGCAGATGCAAACGCATATAATATCCCGATGATGGCTTCCTGCTTCAACCGTTTATCACGGATATTTATAAATGACATAAGCAATGCGCCTGTCAAAGTAAAGATGAGTGGAATGGATGTCATTCCTGTTCCGATAAAAGCGGCAAAAGCAACACCCAATGAAGATATTTGGCCAAGAGCAAGGTCAACAAAAACTATTCCCCTGCCTACAACATGCACACCTAAATAAGATAATACGATGCCTGTGATAACGGTTGCGACAAAGGCCTGCACCATAAATGGAAGCTGAAACATATCAAACATAACTGCTGGATTTATTTATTAAAAGAATGCTACCTACTTTAATGCCCCGGTTAATTGGTTAATATCATAATCAAATAGGTCAAAATAATTTTTTATAGAATCAAAAGCCCCAACTGATGTAGCCATTGTCAATTCTTTTACCCCCGTTTGCTTTGCCACTACATCTGATGAGGAAGTAGTAAAGTAGGGAGATGAAATAATGACCTTTATACTATTTGCTTTTATTTCATTGATCACTTTTACTAATTGTGATGGCGAAGGAGGAATACCCGGCTTGGGCTCCATAAAATCAACAATCTTCAATCCGAACCTTGTTTCAAAATAAACCCACTCATTATGATATGCAATGATTTTTGATCCTTTGAAAGGCGCCATCTTGCTTTGCCATTCTTTCATTTTTGCATCGATCTTATTAAAGAATGCCTGCAGGTTAGATTCGTAGGTTGATTTATTAGAAGGATCAACTCTTTCAAGTCCATTCGCAATATTCCTTGCAATTACTTTTCCATTTAATGGATCAAGCCAGTAATGCGGATTGCCATAAATATGAATATCACCTTCTGCCCTGTTGATTGAAGAAGGAACCTGCAATAAACCTATTCCTTCTGATGCATCCACATAGCCAGGTGAACCTTTTTGGACCTTTGTATTCCTCGAACTGGTTAAAAGTTGCGGTGACCAGCCTGTCTCAAGATCTAATCCTACCGTTACAAACAGATCAGCACCTGACAAACTAATAATATAACTCGGCTTAGGATCTACAAAATGTGGATTCTGATAACCGGTGGCAATGGACTGAACGGAAACCTTATTACCTCCGATAAGTTCAGCAATGCTTTTCAGATCAGGGATAGTAGTCACCACTTTAATAGTGCCGGCATTTGCCGAAATAAAATAAGCAAGTAATAAGCCGAATAAAACTAATTTCTTTTTCATGATATGTTTATTGATAAATTTTTTAATACTGATGAGCCCCATGTGCACCGATTACAAATATCCAGCGCAACCATCCCTGGTAGTAGCGGGATTGCAGGTTATCATCCGTTGTTTTCCCTTCCAGTTCAATTTTCGAAAATTCTGTTGCATACCAACCGGCAGTGAGTGAATAAGCTTGCTCAACAGCACTCTTATTTGATGGTCGCTGGGCATAATCATAACGAGCAGTAAGAAACCACCGCTTTGCTAATTGATACTGAAGAAATGAATATAGTCCAAATGAATTTCTTGTATCGGTTGCTGTATAATGAGCATTGCTATAAAAAAATTCGCTTTGCCAGGTAAGTGACTTATAAGTATTCATTTTAACAGGCTTCCATTTATATGTAATATCTGCTGCTGCCATATTTGTGATTCTTGCAGAATCATTAGGCCCTGTAATTCCTGTCAGTCCCAATTCAAGAGTAGCATTGTCATTTAGTGTAAAAAAGTTTTTTAAATGACCAAGATAAATAAGACGATTGCTTTCACCCCGCATAAAACTTGGTGATTCAGATGAACCTGAGGTGACCTGTACCAAAAGCTCCTGGTAAAATTTTTTGTTGGGTACCAACCAGCTTAATGAAGCTCCTTCATCATTCAAGCCTTCATCGCCAAAATAATTCACATAAGCATTAGGCATATCAACGAAAGGCAATGCATGCCCGTGTACAGTATTGATACGCCCAACAGCTTCTTTAAATTTCCCAACTTTCAATTGCAGTTTTGCCGGAAGTGAAAGTGTAGTAAGATAACCTTCTTCCACTTCAACTCGATATTTACCGGTTTCCGGGTCCCGCCCGAACGATACAAAAAAATCAGCCCTTGCATAAGGATCTACTACTGCCTGAAATGAAACCTCGGTTTCATTCAGGTATGCATTAATATTTTTTTTGCCGTGGCTTGTATAAGAAGTTTGAAAATCTCCTATTACCCCAATATCAGGATTCGCTGATAAACCCGAACGTGGTTGTACCGGCACTGTAGGCGGAGCAGTGTTTTGCATCTGCACTTCGATTTGCTTTAATAATACCGAATCAGCGGCTGTACTATCTGCAGGCACTTGCGCATGCAATCGACTAACTGAAAACGATAAAAGGATCATTATAAAAAAGTACCCGAATTTTTTATTCATGCTCATTGATAAAAAATTGAATAAGTAAATAAGTGCAGGATAAGTAATGGCAGAAGATTGCTATTTGCAATCTTATCCGAGCATGATGGGTGGTCCCCGTAAGGAAGAATAGAACGGATCAGCAGAATGATAATTCCAACTATAATAATTTACAAATGAAGAATAAACCGGAGGTAGCTGTTGTACCTGGAAATCGGGAACATCAGTAAAGGGAGACTCAACTACGTTGTTGTGCCAATGACATTGAATGCCTTTTTTGGATGATTGTACATTTTGATACTCGCTGGCTTTTGCAAAGCCATGTTTATGACCAGTAATAACATCATGCAATAATTGCTTGGGAGCAACATTCAATGCAAAAAGTAAGAGCAATGCTGCGGCTATAAAACGACGTATGGTTTGACTTTTATACAACTGTTTGCTACGCTGTTGCAAAAGTAGGATAAATTGAATAAAGCAAACAAATGCTATTCATAAGATTATCCTAAGTAATTGCTGAATAGAATTACAGAACGTACAAGAGTGTGACACAACAAGGGATGATAGTAGTAATACAACCAGGCAACTAATTAATATTCTCAATGATCCCCGCTATTCCTTGTCCTCCCCCAACACATGCGGTGACCATTCCATATTTTTTATTCAATCGTTTCATATCATTTACTACCTGTATTGTGAGTTTGCAGCCTGTACAGCCTAAGGGATGCCCTAATGCAATAGCGCCGCCATTGATATTTACTTTAGATGGATCAAGCCCCGCTTCCCGGATAACGGCCAATGATTGCGAAGCAAATGCTTCATTCAATTCAATAAGATCAACCTGCGACAAATTCATATTTGCCTGTTTCAGCGCTTTGGGAATAGCAGCCACCGGCCCGATGCCCATTATCCTGGGATGAACACCTGCTACGGAACAGCTTACCAATCGGGCTATTGGTTTTAAGTTTAATTCATTCATCATCCTTTCACCCATCACGATAACGAAAGCAGCGCCATCAGAGGTTTGTGAAGAATTTCCGGCAGTTACCATACCGCCTGCAGCAAATGCAGGTTTTAGTTTTGCTAATGCTTCTATTGATGTATCGGCTCTCGGTCCTTCATCCGTATCAACAATATTATTTCTTTTTTGCTTCTTGCCTTTCTCATCTAAATAAACTTCTTCGACATTGATTGGTAATATTCCAGTTTTGAAATAACCATTCTTTATTGCATTAATAGCTTTCTGATGCGAGTTAAATGAAAATTCATCCTGCGCTTCACGACCGACATTAAATTCTTTCGCTACAGCTTCAGCAGTAAGGCCCATGCTTAAATAGTAATCAGGATCTTCTTTAGCAATAGAATAAGCAGGAACAGTTTTCCATCCTGCAGTCGGAACAAGGCTCATACTTTCCGTACCACCGGCAATAATACAATCAGCTATTCCCATTCTTATTTTTGCTGTTGCAATAGAAATAGTTTCTAATCCCGATGCACAATAACGGTTGACAACCATTCCGGGAACTTCAAAGCCCAATGCTCTTGCAGCAATTATCCTTCCTACCTGTAAACCTTGTTCAGCTTCAGGAACGGCATTGCCGACGATCACATCATCTATTCTTTTATTTTCTAATTGCGGCACACTTGCCATCAATCCTTTAATGACATCAATAGCCAGATCATCAGGACGATAAAAACGAAAGCCACCACGCCTGGCCTTGCCTACTGCGGTTCTATACCCAGCTATTATATATGCTTCCTGCATGATTTATCTTTAATTTATTCAAAGTTAACAACAAAAAGCGTCCATGAAAGTTCAATTATCTTCGCAGCCATGTACCGGATCATTCGCTCAATTCTTTTTCTTTTTCCTACCGAATGGGTCCATTATTTCTCGATGAATTGTATGAAGATTTTATGCAGTGTTAGCTTTTTTAGAAAAATACTGAAGAAACATTTTACTCCTAAAGGAAATGATCAATATTCAATATTCAATATTCAATTTTCAAATAGAATAGGTCTTGGCGCCGGCTTTGATAAAAACGCAAAATATTTAAGAGAATTAGAGGCGCTTGGTTTTGGTTTTGTTGAAATAGGAACAGTTACTCCATTACCACAGGCAGGAAATGATAAACCAAGATTATTTCGCTTGCCAGAAGATAAGGCGCTTATCAACCGAATGGGATTTAATAATGATGGAGTGAAGGTAGTGTCGGAGAGATTGAAGAAATGGAGAGTGAGTCAGGAGTCCGGAATCAGAAGTCAGGAGTCAAAAGATCGTGGCTCTGAACTCAGAACTAAAGGCTATCAACTCATAATTGGTGGCAATATTGGAAAAAATAAGATTACCTCAAATGACGATGCATGGAAGGATTATGAAATTTGTTTTCGTGAGTTATTTGATTGGGTAGATTATTTTGTTGTCAATGTAAGCAGCCCCAATACACCTGGTCTTCGTGAATTGCAGGAAAAAGAATCGTTGCGGAAAATATTATCTCATTTGCAAACCATTAATGTGTCGCAATCACAACAGAAGCCTTTGTTATTAAAAATCGCACCTGATCTGTCACAAGAACAATTAAATGATGTGATCGACCTGGCATTGGAAATTAAATTAGATGGTATTGTTGCAACAAATACTACAATTTCAAGGGATGAACTTCAGGGTCAAAAGTCAAAAGTTAAAAGTCAAAAAATTGGTGCCGGGGGTTTGAGTGGAATGCCATTGAAAAATAAAAGTTCAGCCTTTGTAAAATACATTTACAAGAAAACGAACGGTAAGACTCCAATCATTGCCAGCGGCGGCATATTTGACGGAAGTGATGCAAAAGAAAAATTTGAAGCTGGTGCATCATTAATTCAGGTTTGGACAGGATTTATTTATGAAGGGCCTGGAATCGTGAAGAAGATTTATAGTTATCTGTAAAAATTAATAATTAGTAATTTGAATCGATGGAACACTTATTTACAAGTGAAAGTATAATCAGCTTTTTTGTCCTTGTTATTCTTGAAGTAGTTCTCGGGATTGATAATGTGATTTTCGTCAGCATTATTATTAACCAACTTGAAGAAAAGAATGAAAGAAAAGCACGGCGTGCCTGGATGATCACAGGGATTATTATTCGCAGCTTGTTATTACTTGCTTTGGGTTGGCTATTATCCCAAAAAGGCAATTATATAATCCCAGAAAGTTGGTTCGGAAAAGGATTTGACCTTGCAAGTATAGTGATGCTTGCCGGGGGGATCTTTCTTATTTATAAATCCGTTCATGAGATTCACAAAAAATTAGAAGGTGAAGACCCTACCCTTTCAGCAGAAAAACGAAAAGGATTATCATTAAGCAAAGCGATTGTACAGATCATTCTTATTGACACGGTTTTTTCTTTCGACAGCATTATCACTGCCGGAGGTACGGCAAAGCATGTAGAGATCATGATAGCTGCAGTTATTATTGCCATGATAATTATGTTTTTATTCAGTCCAAAGATTTCTTCATTCATTCACAAACATCCTACGTTAAAAATGCTGGCCCTTTCTTTTCTAGTTATGATCGGATTAAGCCTTATCATTGAAGGATTCGATTCGGAAAAAGCAGAACAACTTCATTTAAAAAATTATATCTATTTCGGGATGGCTTTTTCTTTTGGTGTTGAAATGCTGAATATGATCATGCGAAAAAGAATGGCAAAAAGAAAAGTAGTTGAATTAAATGAGCCGCAATTGAGAAAGAAAGAAATAAATGATACAGATGAAGCTCATTGATCTCAGGTAATTCTTAAGATTGTTGCAGCCACAACTCCGGCAGTTTCAGCTCTCAGCCTTGTTTCACCTAAGGAAACAGCTATAAAATGATTTTGCAAAGCAAGCTGAATTTCGTCCGGAGTAAAATCACCTTCGGGCCCAATTAAAATAATCTGGGATGGCAGTGAATCATTTACCAGGTCACTTAAATTCCTTTTTTTTTCTTCTATACAATGAGCAATAAATTTTTGTGACTGCTTAAATTGCTCAATTGTTAAATGGTTAAATGGTCTTGGTTCATGCAAAATCGGCAACCATGCCTGTTGAGATTGCAGCATAGCACTGGTACAAATTCCTTTCATTCTGTCATAACGAAATTTTTGTTTCTCTGTTCTTTCGCAGATCAAAGGAATGATCTCATTAATTCCGATCTCAGTTGCCTTTTCTAAAAACCATTCAAAGCGATTGGAATTTTTCAATAAGGAAATGGCTATTGTTATTTTTCGTGAGTCGTGAGTTGTGAGCCGTGAGTCAATAACTTTTACCAGGCAGTGCTTTTTATTGTCATCAATAATTTCTGTTGTTAATAGGTTCCCTTTTCCATCTGTCAGATTTAATTTTTCTCCTTCTCTCATCCTCAACACCTGGACTATATGCCTTGATGTATCCTCGTCAAGCAATATTTCTTTTTGTGAAGGATTATAATTCGAGATATAAAAAAAGGGAAGAGCCATAATAATAAAAGTCCCGCTTGAAGCGGGACAAATCTAAAGTCTAAAATTGTAAATCTAAAATGTTATGATTAGAATGGTGTTTCATCTTCATCAGTCATTGGTCCATCATTCATCTTACTGCCTGTTTGAATGTAAAGTTTTGCATCGCTACCACCCTCATCCGGTACGGGTTTCCAATTGCCCGGCAATCCGATACCTCCACCAAAACTTCCGCCATCATCTTCTACAAATTTTTGAATATGCAATAAAGCCCGCAGCTTAATTGTATCCAGCATACCATTACGATGCTTGGCTATGCGGATGATAGTTTCACCACGGTTGCTTTCTCCCATTTCATTTTGTGTGATGTCATAATATTCAGGACGATAAAGGAACATCACCAGATCACTATCCTGCTCAATAGCTCCCGATTCACGAAGGTCACTTAACTGCGGCATTTTGGTTCCATCTTTAGCGCCTCTTTTTTCTACTTCACGGCTTAATTGCGATAAGGCAATGATTGGAACACTTAATTCTTTAGCCAATGCTTTCAGATTTCTTGAAATATTACTGATCTCCTGTTCACGGTTAGAGTTCCTGTTATCGCTGGTACCGCTCATTAACTGGAGATAATCGATGATGATGAGACCAATATTATGTTTGTTTTTTAAACGACGACACTTGGCTCTTAATTCAAAAATGTTCAAGGCAGGTGTATCGTCAATAAATAATGGGGCTTGTGCCAGACGTTGAATACCTCTTGCGTAGAGTTGCTTCATTTCATGCTCTTCCAGTTTCCCCCTTGCAATTTTTTCTAACCATATTTCGCTTTCAGCAGCAAGAATACGCTGCACCAATTGTCCCGCACTCATTTCTAAGGAGAACATGGCAACAGGTGTCGGTTTATTTGGATGTAATGCCGCATTGCGGGCAAGGTTCAATGCAAAAGCTGTTTTACCAACGGCAGGTCTTGCAGCAAGAATAATAAGGTCAGTATTTTGCCAGCCATACGTAACACGATCCAATGAAGAGAAACCACTGGGCACCCCGGTTACATCTTCATTTTTATGACGAAGATCCTCGATGCGTTGAATCGTTTTTACCAATACCGAATCGATGGTATCAAAATTCTTGCGAAGGTGATTGTTGGTAATTTCAAACAACTTACTCTCGGCATCATCCAAAAGATCAAATACATCAGTGCTGTCTTCGTAGGCATCACCAATTATTTCACCGCTGATACGAATGAGTTCTCTTTGTATAAATTTTTGAAGAATAATTCTTGCATGCGCTTCGATATTGGCCGAAGAAACAACTGCATTGGTAAGTTTGGTAACATAATAAGGGCCACCAACCATTTCAAGTTCTTCTTTGAAGCGCAGCTCTTCTACTACAGTTAAGATATCAATAGGTTGGCTTTTATTAGCCAGGCTTTGCATTGCTTTATAAATACGTTGATGCGCTTCTACATAAAAACATTCAGGCTTTAGAATTTCAACTACAACATCAAATGCGCTTTTTTCCAGCATGATGGCGCCAAGCACTGCTTCTTCAAGATCCTTTGCCTGGGGTGGTACTTTACCATATACCATCGTTCCCAGGTCAATTGCGGATTTTCTTCTTTGTTTGCTACGGTCTTTGTTCAGGTTAGTAAGATCCATGTTCAGTCAGGGCGATAAAATATTAAACCATTGATTTTTTACCAATGACCTTGGGTTAGTTCCGACTTGTTTTAAGAAATTATTACTTCTTCGTTATTGGAATGTTTCCCGGCAGTCAGGTGGCGAATATAGAATTCAAAATCTCGTTTTTAAAAATTTTCTTTCTACACTTTTTTTTCACTGTGTCTTGCCGGTTATCCACATTTAATTGCCAAGGTCATTTCAATTTACTTAAAAAAAGGCATGTTCACAGATAAAATATCAGAAATAAAAAAAGTTTTTTGTGGCAAAAATTTTGGTAGTTATTATTCACAAAAATTGACAGCATGCAATAAAAAAGAAAGCGGAGAGTTATAAAAATAGTTCTTCCTGCCAAAGCAGCTGCATGTTTTATTTATAACAATTAAAATGTGAGTATGGAAACTATCAAACATGCGAGCCACCCCATCATTACCCAAACAAAAAACAATACTACTTTATGGATAGGTCATCTGCAAACCGATCCCACTGATCATTTTGCAGGGCAAACTTTTAAATGCCCTGATGAAGGATTGATCGATAATATCCAGGTATATTCTTCTACGGTGCATAGTCCTGGTGAAATGCAATTAACCCTTCATGAATTTGATGATAGTACACAAACATGGGGACCATCCATTGGTAACTCAAGTTTGACATTGCAAAAAGGCGATGACGCCAGGTGGATTCGATTTGAATTACAGCCAATGCTATTGCGCAAAGGCGTTACCTATGGATTCAGGTTATATACAAACAATGCAATGATAGGTATAGGCGAAGCCGCTACCGGCACACAACAACCTTTTACATTTGGTCACGAATGGAGTGGTGATTCTGCAAACATGCAAGGACATTTTTTCAGTTATTTCAGTCTTGCATTTAAAATAGAAATGCGGGCATAGATTTCAGGTGATCTTCCCACTTGGCTCATATACATAACCATTTTGTGGTATTGACTTTCCTATTTTAATTACCGAGATTTATATTATTCAGCCAAGCTAATAATGTCCTCGTATAAAAAAAGGAAGTCGTCTTCAAAAAATAAACCTGCGCTATCTGACGAAGCCCTGGTAAAGCTTGCCATTAAACAAAAAGGTAAAGCATTAAAAATAAATTTTCCCAACATTCATTTTTTAAACGACTCGGTTACCATTACTAATGGCGAAAGAAAAGATGTACTGGGTATCTATGTAGTAGATAAAAATATTAAAGGGCTTCCGGGTAAAGTGCTGGTTAAATTACAGAATGGTAAATGTCGGTATGTAAAAACGGAAATTATAAGTGAAGTTGGTATAGCTAAAATTACCAGCGGAATGGGCGGCAGTGTGGCTAATGCTGACCTTTTTGGATTTACAGGTTCGGGTTGCTGTCTTTTAATTGATAAAAATAAAAAGACGCAGATGCTTTCTAATTGCCATGTAATGACGGATGGTACACTTGAAAATCCTTTGTTTGATACAGGACAACCACAGGTATTATATGATGATAATAGAATAGGTGCATGGAAATATGGGTCCATGACATCTGCCGGCGACTTTGCACTAATTGAAATGGATGACGCAGATTCTTTTATTCTAAATATCGATCCTGAGTTGTTCAATAATCAAACAAGAGAAATACTGAAAGAAGACTGGCTGAAACTCCAGGTAACAGTACGGGGAAACAAATGCAAAACCAAAAAGGCTTTTATAATAGAAGTAATAAAAAAACAAGTGAAGATATTATACAAGAATGGTCAGACCCTTGTTATCGATGAAGCCATTTTACTTGCCGACAGACCTGATAAATTAAAATGCTTTCCTGTTACTGAACCCGGTGACTCCGGTGGCGCCGCTTATGATGAAAATAAAAAGTTGATTGGTATTATCACATCAAAAAGTAACAAGTTCAGCTATATAATACCTGTAAAAAAACTCATTCAATCATTGAACCTTAAAATAATGTAGTATGAAAAAAGTAATTTACTTATTGTTATTGCTACTCATCTCGTTTAATCAACTTATAGCACAGGAAGCAAAAGGAAATCCCTATGATGATGCCAGGGCTTTATTAAATGATATAAATAATTTTAAGAAGGGCGATCAATCTTCTGCTGAGGAATTATTAAGCATAATTTCCTATTATTTTGATAAACAAGTTGTGAGTCTTGAAGAGGCATGGGACCTGATGAATTCAAATATTTTTTTGAAGCCTTACCTGCCGACCAGGGCTTCATTTAAACTGTCTGCTGAAGATAAAATAGCACCAACTACTCCTACCGGAGGCTCCAGTGGCCTGTTTGGAATGAACGTTACTAATATCGCTGATGGTATTGCAAGATTTCTGATCG
>Ga0207710_10000940_pt1 | contig 15483 bp, 15 predicted proteins | sample KBSS24metaG_FD_184400 | JGI IMG/M metagenome (GOLD analysis project Ga0207710, IMG submission 184400) | Switchgrass rhizosphere microbial communities from Kellogg Biological Station, Michigan, USA - KBS S2-4 metaG (SPAdes) (version 2) | ecosystem: Host-associated > Plants > Roots > Rhizosphere...
TCAACCCCGACGCGATCAGTGAGTACAGGGCACCGCTGACTAAGCCGCTGAGCAGCAGGTCCAGGAACTGATGCAAGGTGACTCCGGTGCTGTTGAGAGCGTGACGAGGAGCGGTGCGACTGTGGTAGTGATCACACCTGAAGGGCACAAGATAAACCTGATAACATTCGTTGGCAATAGCTCGTTCCGCTTCTTGACGTGATCGCTTCCGCCGTGGGGGAGGTGGTCGGAGCCCCTGCCCCGGGCGGGAGCCGCGCCGGACGAACGCGCGCACCGGCGTGGGCGAGACAACCGAAGCGAGATGGCTGATGAGACCGTACGAGCAGTACAGGACCGCCTACGAGCACGTCTCCATGACGCGCGCCAACGGCATCATCGAGGTCGCGCTGCACACGGGCGGTGACTCCTATCTGCACTCCGGGCGAGGGCACGAGGAGATGCCCCACGCCTTCTGGGAGATCGGCGCCGACCCGGACAACCGCGTGATGATCCTGACCGGCACCGGCCGGGATTTCTGTCCGCGTGGCGACTGGGGCACCTTCGCGCCGATGGCCGATCCGAAGGCCGGCGCGCGGACGATCTGGGAGGGCACACGGCTGCTGACCGCGCTGCTCGACATCGACATCCCGATCATCGGCGCCGCCAACGGCGCGGCCCACGTGCACTCGGAGCTCCTCGTGCTCAGCGACATCCTGATCGCCGACGACCACGCCACGTTCCGCGACAACCACCTTGACCTCGGTGTCGTGCCGGGCGACGGCAACCACACGGCGTGGCTCAACGCGCTGGGCGAGAACCGTGGCCGCTACTTCCTGCTGACGTCGCAGACGCTGACGGCGCGGCAGGCCCACGACTACGGCGTGGTCGCCGAGGTGCTGCCGGTCGGCGAACTGCTGCCGCGGGCCCGCGAGCTGGCCGAGATCCTGGTCAAACAGCCGCCGCTGACATTGCGCTACTCGCGGATGGCCCTTACCCAGCGACTGAAGCGGTTGATCGTCGAGACGGTGCCGTACGGGTTGGCGGTCGAGGCGCTCAGCGCGGCTGGCAGGACGGCTGCCGCTCCCGCGGCGAGTGGCGGACGGCCCCTCGCGCCGGAAGCCGCGATCGCGAAGTGGATCGAAAAGAACACCGGCGCCCGGGTGAAGTCCGTCCGGCGCGAGGGTCGTTGGCGCCCGGCGTGGTACGCCGAGGTCGATCTGCACGGGCGGTCGGCCGCGCTCTACGTCCGCGGCGATCGCGGACACGGCTTCTCCTACCCGATCGAGCGGGAGGCGGCCACGCTGCGGCTATTCGAGCGGCACGGAATTCCCGTGCCGCACGTCCACGGCGTCATGGACGAGCCGAAGGCGATCGTCATGGACAAGGTGCCCGGCGACCGCCAGGTGAGCGGGATCAGCGACGCGAAGGAACAGCTCGCCGCCATCGACGCCTACCTGGATCATCTGGTCCGTATCCACCGCATCCCGGTGGACGAGGCGGCGGCGGCCGGGATCGAGGTGCCGACTGAGGCGGCCGGCCTCCACCTCGCCTTCCACAGCGTCCGCGGCGCCACCTACCGTCGGCTCAAGAGCAGGCCGGAGCCCATGGTCGAGTTCGCGATGAAGTGGCTCGCGCGCAACGTGCCGACGCACCGACGCCGTCCCGCCGTCGCCGTCGTCGACGCGGGCCAGTTCCTCGTCGACGGCGGGAGGGTGACGGCGATCTACGACCTGGAGCTCGTGCACGTCACGGACCCGCAAGCCGACCTGGCGGGCCTGCGGATCCGCAATGCTTTCGAACCACTCGCCGATCTGCGGCACATCTACCGTCGCTACACCGAGCTGTCCGCGGATCCGGTGGACCCCGCGACGGTCAACTTCCACACGGTCGCCTTCGCGCTCTCGGCAAACCAGGCCATCGCGAGGATCCGCGCCCAGCGCGCGCGGGACTGGGTGCAGTACTACACCTGGGAGGTGTCGGGCTCGCTGCTCGCCCTCTCCGCGCTCGCGGAGGAAATCGGCGTCGAACTTCGGGCTCCCCGTGTTCTCGACGAACCACCGACCGAGCTGTTGAGCGACTCGCTGATCTCCGCCCTCGACAGTTGGTCGCGGCCCGACGATCCCTACGAGCGGGCCCTCGCCCTCGACCTGATCGAGCACATGCGACTTGTCATCGCGCGCGGACCGGACCTCGACGCCGAGCACGTCGACGACGTCGCCGCACTCGTCGGCCGCAGAGCGGCGAGCGCGGTCGAGGCGGACGCAGATCTCGAGCGGTTCGTCCTCGACGCCGGACCTGACCAGGACGCAGCCATCGTCGCCCTGCTCGCGCGCCGCGCCCACCGCCAGCGGTTGCTCATCCCGGCCATGGACCCCGACTCGTCGGCGGCCGGGGCGGTCGGGCCTCATATCGACAACTGCTACCTGACCCCGCTCGCCGCGCTGCTGCAGTGATCCCGAATCGCATCACGATCTATCCCTGAATGGGGTTACGACCGGGACCTCAGCGGCCTGATCGCCAACCTCGATCACGGAGCCCGGTACCTCTCGATGGCCTGCCCGACTTCAGGTGATGACCCGGCCGCCGTTCGGCGACAGGCACTGACCGGTCACGTACGCAGCCTCGTCGGAGGCGAGGTAGAGCGCAGCGAAGGCGATGTCGTCAGCCTGTCCGAGCCGGCCGAGCGGGATCTGGCTGATTCCCGCTTGCACGCGGTCACGCGGGAAGTTGCGCAGCATGCCCGCGTCGATCGACCCTGGGCAGATGGCGTTGATCCGGATGTTGAACTTGCCGAGGCCGCGGGCCTGGGAGCGCACGATGCCGAGGATGCCGGCCTTGGCCGCCGAGTAGTGCACGGCGCCGTAGCCCGCGGTCGCGGCCATGCTGGACATGCAGACGATCGAGCCGCCCCGCTCGTGCGTGACCATGGAGTGCACCGCGGCGCGAACGCAGTAAAAGGTGCCGTCGAGATGGGTTGCCGTCATCCGTCGCCAGCTCGCATCGCTCACGTGCCGGATGTCGCGGTCCCACGGGTTGACCGAGACGTCCGCGTCGGGGTCCGTCGCCGTGCTCACTCCCGCGTTGGTCACGAGGATGTCGAGGGGTGCACCGTCGTCGAGGACGGCCTCGAAGATCGCCTCGACTCCGCCGGCATGGGATACGTCGCCCACCGCGGCGTCGGCGGCATAACCCTTCTCGCGGCAGTCGTCGACCGTGCGCTGCGCGGCGTCCGCGTTCACGTCGTTGACGAAGACGTGCGCGCCCTCAGCACCGAACACCCGCGCGATCGCCGAGCCCAGGCCACCGCCGGCTCCGGTGACCAGCGCCGTCTTCCCGGCCAGGCGCCCGCCGGTCACGCGGTTCCACCCTCGATGAACGCCCATCTCTGTCGAGGCGTCTCGTTGACGCCGGTACCGTGCACCGAGCCGTCACGGCGGTAGGCCGCGATCTCGTCGTCGCTCACCACGTGGACGGTGTCTGACGTCAGCACGTGCGTGCCTGCCTCCCCGCGGTTTACTGGCGCCGAATCGTCATCAGATTTGCGGCGGACTCTACGCGCGCCGGGCGCCTCCAGCAAGAGCCGGTGACGGGCGTTCAGCCGCGCTCGAGGCCGATCAGCCGGGCGGGGTTCGTCCGTGCCATCGTCACGATGTCCGCCTCCGGAACACCTGCGTTCCACAGAGCTTCGAGGAAGCCGATGAAGTCGTGGCCCGGGCGCCCGAAACCGTCGCCGAAGCCGTAATCGGAAGACAGCGTGCAACGGTGCGCTCCCACGGCGGCGACCCGGCGGGCGAGCTCCTCCGGGCGCGTGCCCTCGACGTCCAGGGCCGGGATGTCCTTGCACCCGAGCGCGGTGAACTCGATCGTCGCGCCGAGGTCGGCGAGTTCGACGATCTGCTGGTCGTTGAGATGGGGCCCACCCAGCTCCTCGCCCGCGTGCGTCACGAGTACCTGCTGGGTCGAGGCGAACGCCTTCACGACCGCGAGGTGCTCTTCCGCGGAGATGTGCCCGGTCGCCAGCACGGCGCCGGTCAGTTTCGTCAGCGCGGCGATCTCGTACACCTCGTCGACGAGCCCCCCGTCGTCGTCGAGGCAGTCGATCGGTTTACCGCGGAAGCCGATCCGGTTCGCCTTACCGACATCCTGGCGGCCGTGGATCGTGGGGAGCCAGACGATGCGCGCTCCCTGGTTGAGCGCCGATTCCACGGCGAGCACGTTGAGCCCGCCCGTGATGTAGTCGGTGCAGATCCCGCCGAACACTCGGATCCCCGGGGTGGCGGCGTCCAGCGCCCCCGCCAGTTGGGCGGAGGAGAAGCTGTGCGATTTCAGGACGACGGCCGCATGCCCGGAGGCGGCCGCTTCGGAGACCACGTCGGCCACGGGTACGCCGTTGTGCGGGGTTCCGAGCCCCTTGCCGAGGTCGTCCGGGTGGAAGTGGCAGTGCAGGTCGATCGCTCCGGGAACCACGAAGCCGCTCATTGCCCCACCTCGCTCGGCTGATTCGCGGAGGTTACCTTATCAGATACGCTGCCGCTATCCGCGGCGCGGCCTGCTGTCGGAGGTGGATCGTGACAGTGACACTTCGCGACGGAAACGTCGTGATCACCGGCGGCGCGGGGCTGCTCGGCCGCGCTCTGGGACACGCCTTCGCCCGCCGGGGGGCGAACATCGTGCTCGTCGACCTCGACGAGGCGACCGCCCGGAAGGCGGCTGCCGAGATCGGCGATGCCCACGGCGTCTCCGTGCGAGCGGTGGCCGCCGATGTCGCGGAACTCGGCGCCGTGCAGGACGCCGCGCGCCAGGCGGTCGCCGCCTTCGGGCCGGTGACCGTGCTGCTCAACAATGCGGGCCGCGCGGTGCTCAAGCCGTTCACCGAACTCACGCCGGAGGACTGGACCGCCGTCCTGGCCGTCCAACTGAACGGTGTGTTGAACGGGATCCATGCGTTCCTGCCCGGCATGGTCGACCACGCGGCGCCGAGCCACATCGTGAACACATCGTCGATGTCGGGTGTCGGCCGAGCCGACCTGCGAATCCTCAACGCGCCCTACGTCACGGCGAAGTTCGCCGTCGTCGGGCTGAGCGAGACCATGGCGCCCGCGCTGGCCGAGCACGGCATCGGCGTTTCGGTGCTCTGCCCAGGCTTCACGCACAGCCGGCCGGAATCCGTCACGCGGTTCCCGATGCCGAGCACGCAGTGGTACCGGCACAACATCCTTTCCGCGGCGGAGGTGGCTGAGGAAACCGTCACGGGCGTCCTTGAGGGCCGCCTGCACATCTTTCCGCACCGGGCAGGACGGCAGGAAGTGGTAGATCGGCAGGCACTGCTGCTGCGTGGCTTCGACCAGGCGGAGGCCACCTCGCCCCCGCTGCACGGAACGTGACGCTCCGGCTGTGGTAGCTGATCGAGTACAAGGTCCGGATCGACCCCGCCGCAACGCGGATCAAGTCGGCGGGGGTGAACCCGGCCGGAAAGCTGACCACCGTGATCGGCGGGCGTAGGTGAAGCGCGGATGGGCGTAGTCATGGCGCAGCACCGACAGCGCCGTGCTGCCGCGGGACATGGCGGCCAACAACGTCCCGGCGGCCTCGATGCCTCCCGGTTCAAGGACCAGCGTCCAGTCGTCCACCGCGACTGCGCCGGCCATACGCGGGTAGCCGGCGTCGAATGAGGACTGCCGTTCGTACATGCCGTCGGGATCCAACCTGGTGAAGGTGTCCGGGTAGGCGTCCATTCGGTGCAGGGCGTTTACGGGATCGAGCTCGTGGACGAACGTGAGGCAGAAGATCTCGCCGAGCTCGTCGCGGAGCCGCTCCGCGTCTTCCAGGCCATCCGTCACTCCCTGACACTATCGGGTCGCCCGGCCTCGGCGGACTGGACGCAGCTCGGCGAGGCCGGCATGGCCAAGATCATGTGGCCGCGTTCGCCGCGCCAGGCCAAGACCGCGTCGCCCGCGCCTTGCTCCGGGCGCTCGACGAACGCGCCGAACACAGAGACATCTCGGCGAGTTCTCGCGTCCGGTCAGAACTGCGAGGTGGTCCAGTCGACGGCCTCCAGGACGCTGTAAATCTCACCGAGGCCGACGTCGAAACCCCTCGTCGCCCATCAGATCGCCTATATAGCCAGGCTCCCGCGTCGGATCCTCACTGATCAGCTCCACGACTCGTTCCACGGTCTCCGGCTGGATCAGGTCGAGCGGTACCCGCGGGACATCATCGGTCCCGATACCGTTGGTGCAACCTTTCGTTGCGCACGAGGTCGCCTCACGACAGATATGCAACGATCGGTTGCGCCATGCTCGGTGGCGATGAGTCGGGAGGGCGGGGTGCGTCATACCTAGGTGGACAACAGTCTGGTACGGGCGGCAGGCGGGGGCGATCAGGCGGCCTTCGCGCAGCTGACCGAACCCCATCGTCGCGAGCTCAGCGTGCACTGCTATCGAATGCTCGGCTCGATCGAGGATGCCGAGGACGCGGTGCAGGAGACCTATCTGCGGGCCTGGGCCCGCCTGGACAGCTTCGCGGGCCGGGCGTCGTTTCGAGCGTGGCTGTATGGCATCGCGACGAACGCGTGCCTGGACATGCTGCGTCGCCGCAAGGCGCGGCAGTGGCCGACCGACGTCGCGGGTCCGGCTGACCCGGGCAGCGAGCCAGCGCCGGCGGCCGAGATGGCATGGCTGCAGCCATACCCGGACAGGCTGCTCGCCGTTCCGGCGCCGGCCGAGGGCGAGCCCGAGGCCGTCGTGGCGGCCAAGGAGACGATCGAGCTGGCATTCCTGGCAGCCATCCAGCGGCTCCCGGCGCGCCAACGTGCGGTCCTGATCCTGCGTGACGTCCTCGACTGGTCGGCGAAGGACACCGCGGCGACGCTGGAGATGTCCACGGTTGCCGTCAACAGCGCGTTGCAACGCGCGCACGCCGGGCTCGCGGCACACGTGCCAGCCGATCGCGAGCAGTGGCCGACACCTGACCGAGCAGGCGCTGACGCCGCCGAGAAGGACCTGCTCCAACGACTGGTCGTGGCCTGGGAGCGAGCCGACGCGACAGCCCTGGTCGCACTGCTGCGCGATGACGCCCGACTGGTCATGCCCCCCCGCCCGACGTGGTTCGCCGGCCGCGTGGCCGTCGGGCGCTTCTTCAGCCTGCACGTCTTCGACGCGATGGGTCACGGCTGGCGGCTGCTTCCCACCTCCGCCAACCGTCAGCCCGCGTTCGGTCTCTACTGGCGCGCGCCCAACGACTCCGAGTTCCGGCCCTTCGCAATCGGCGTGCTGACCGTCTACGACGAGGCGATCAGCGAGCTGGCGGTCTTTGCCGATCCCTCGTTGTTCGATCGTTTCGCCCTGCCGGCCACGTTGTGACCGACGACGGCGAGCAGCTCTCGTTTCTCCGCGGGCCGCTTCCGGTCAGCTGCCAGGTCCGCATGGTCGTCCTACCGCCCTTGGGAACTCTGGCCTACCAGCGCCGCCAGTGGGCTGATGCGCTCGTGGTGGTCGAGTATGGAACCCTTGAGGTCGAGTGCGACAGTGAGGTGCGCGCGCGGTTCGAGGCGGGTGCCGTTCTCACCTTCGCCACGCTCAACCCGCGGCGGCTGCTCAACCCTGGCACCGTCCCGCTCGTGCTCAGCGCGCTGATCCGCTCGAGCGGAAGATGACGGCGAACAAGCCGCTCCAAGCACAGGAGATCCTGGCGAGGCAGCCGACGGCAGTCCACGAGCAACGCCAGGTGCCATTGCCGCCGGGCTCAGACCGGTCGACCTCCATAACGATGACTACCTGCGCCTCTCCGCGTCATAGAGGTGATCGGACGCAGCGCCCTAAGACCGGGCGCACCGAACTCGGACCCACCGAGCCGGCGAGTCTCGATCGCACTCAACCTGGAGGACATCGCCACCATGACGGATATCGCGGGCAGGACAGTACTGATCACCGGCGCTAATCGCGGCATCGGAAAGGCTCTCGTCCACGAGGCGCTGGCCCGAGGTGCGGCCCGGGTCTACGCCGGTACGCGCGAGCCCATCAAGGACCCCGACAGCAGGGTCACGCCGCTCCGGCTCGATGTGACGAGCGGTGAGGAGATCCAGGCCGCGGCCGAGGCCATCACCTCCCTCGACCTCCTGATCAACAACGCCGGTATCGCGAGCTACGACGACCTCAGCGACCCCACGGTCATCGCCCGCCACCTGGCCGTCAATCTCTACGGCACGCTGGCCGTGACGCAGGCGTTCACCCCGCTGCTGGCCCGGGGCAGAGGAGCCGTCGTCAACAATCTGTCGGTCAACGCGTTCGCGCCGCTGCCGCTCATCGCGTCCTACTCCCTCTCGAAGGCCGCGGCGTTCAACCTGACGCAGTCGCTGCGTACGCTGCTGGCCCCGCGGGGCGTGACCGTTCACGCCGTGCTCACCGGCATCGTCGACACCGACATGTCTCGAGGTGTCGACATCCCCAAGGCGACACCGGCCTCGGTCGCCGCGGCCATTTTCGACGGCATCGAGAAGGGTGAGGACGACATCTTCCCCGACGCCATGTCACAGCCGATGGCCGAGAGCTGGCGCACCAGCGCGGCCAAGGCGCTCGAAGGCCAGTACGCGGCACTCGCCGCGGACGTGCTCGCCGCATCCTAGCGGCAGGCATGCCCGGTGCAAGGGACCGTCCCGGCTTCGGGCTCCGCCACAGCCCGGCGGGGCGATCTCTTGCCACGGGGTTTCTGTCGGACGCGGGCTCAGCCGTCCCCGGCTCGAAAGGTACCGCGGATCACATTCTTACCGCATCACGTCCGGTCCGCCCGATCCCGTCTGGTGGGCGTCACCGAGCGAGTTGGGGAGTCCAGAAACGATGAGCACACAGCAGGAGATCAACACGGCGACCGCGCACCGCGTGGTGATCCTTGGGGCGGGCTCCGCCCGCATCCCTTTCGACACCCATCGCACGCAATCCGCCCTGGAGGCAGTCATGACATCCCAGCCCAGTTCACCCGCCGGCGACGAAGCATCGTCAGCGCACAAGGCAGCCACACTACGTGCGCTGCACGTACCGGGTCACCCACTCGTGCTGCCGAACGTGTGGGACGTGGTCTCCGCCACGATGGTCACCGAAGCGGGGTTCCCGGTCGTGGCCACCAGTAGCGCCGCGACCTCCGCGCTACTCGGCTACGCCGACGGCGAGGCGGCCCCGGTCGAGGAGGTGCTCGCCGCGACGGCCCGGATCGTTCGCGCTGTCAGCGTCCCCGTTACCGTCGACTTCGAGCGCGGCTACCGACTGCCCGCCCATGAACTGGTCGAGCTGCTCACCAGCACCGGGGCCGCCGGAGTGAACCTCGAGGACTCCGACCCGGCAACCGGCCAAATGATCGACCCCGCCGAGCAGGCGGACTTCCTCGCCTCAGTGCGCCAGGCGGCGGTGTCACTCGGCGTGGACCTCGTCATCAACGCGCGGACGGACTCGTTCCTGCGCCAGGCCGGAACGCCCACCGACCAGCTCGATGCCACCCTCGAACGCGGGAACCGGTACCTCGCCGCCGGCGCGGACTGCATCTACCCGATCGGCCAGGCGGACTCCGCCATCATCCGACAGCTCACCGGCGGCATCAACGGACCGATCAACGTCGGCTACCGACGAGGAGGCGAGCGCCCGCTGGCCGAGCTCGCCGCCCTCGGCGTCGCCCGCGTCAGCTTCGGACCGAGCCTGCAACGCCAGCTGTACGGCAAGTTCGGCACTGCTCTGTTCGCGGCGCTCGCTTCCGGTGAGAACCCGTTCCTGCTCTGACATCACCTGCCGGGCGATCCGACCGAGCCCGGCCCGACCGGACAGCACCACGACCACGACGCACGCGAGTGCGTCCAAAAGCGCCCGGAACTCGTTGTCGGCGAGGTCGAGCGCGTTGCCCTTCTTCAGCGGCATGATCAGCTTGAGTTTTCCGGCGTCCAGCAGATCGGCGATCTGGTAGGTGAACGGCAACGCGGCCAGCCTCGAGCGGTAGACCACCGCCGAACAGGGACAACGGCAGCCCCGCGTTCTGGAACGCCAGAACCCCGGATCACCGCGTCGTAGTCCCCCCGGACTCGGTTCGTCGTCGCCCGCGGCCCTTCCAACCCGCCATTGACGAACGCGATCTTGCCGGACAGGTGGGCGGCGTGCTGAAGGCCGCAGGTCACCGAAAGGCTTTTTCCATGATCAGCCGGGGTCGATGCCGATCTGCCGAACGTCGAACTCAGGCTTGGGGTACGAGAACGATTTTGCCGCTGACCCGGCCTGTTTCGCTCATGCGGTGTCCCTCCGCGGCGTCGCGTAGGGGAAGAACGTCCGCCACATGCACCCGGATCAGTCCTCGCTCGACGAGCTTGCCGAGCTCCTCGAGGTCGGGCGCCGATGGAGCGACCTTGACCGTGTCGAAGCGTACCCCGGTCTGGGCGGCGTCCTCGGCGGTCACGCCAGGATGGTCCCAGATCGTGCTCACCAGATGGCCGCCGGGCGCCAGGGTGGCGAGGGACCGGGCGCCATAAGTGTGCCCGATGTTGTCCAGGACGATGTCGACGTCGCTGGCCACGGTGACGAAGTCGTCGAGCGTGTAGTCGACGAGAGCGTCGGCGCCAAGGTCGCGCAGGAGGCCATGGTTCGCGGTGCGTGCGGTGCCGATCACATGAGCGCCGAACGCTTTGGCGATCTGGACGGCGATGTGACCGACACCTCCCGCGGCCGCGTGTATCAGGATCCGCTGGCCGGGTTGGATCCGGGCGATGCCGACGAGGGCCTGCCAGGCGGTGAGGCCGACCGAGGACAGTGCCGCCGCTTGGTTGTGGTCCAAGTTTGCAGGTTTGATCGCCAGGTCCGCGGCGGGTGCCCGGACGTACTGGGCGTAGGTCCCGGTGAACGGTGTTGGCATGCCGAAGACCTCGTCGCCGGGGCGGAAGCGGTCGACCCGATCACCGATCTGCTCGACCACGCCGGCAAGGTCGAACCCTGGAATGAACGGCAGGTCAACGGGCAGCGCGGCGACGCCTGTGCGGATCTTCCAGTCGGCGGGATTGACGCTCGCAGCCCGCACCCGGACGAGGACGTCGTCGGGGCCCGGAATGGGGCGGTCGACCTCGGCGTACTCGAGGACCTCCGGGCCGCCGAAGGCGCGTTGCTTGATCGCGTACATGGATGTTGACAAGGGAAAACTCCTCTACGGAGGCTACACGTTCACAGAGTTCGAGCGTATTGTCCCCGCGTGAGACGCCCAAGCACGGTGCGTCTTCAGTTCATATCCGTACGTCTCGCTCCCGAAGAGCGCCGGTAATATTCCGTCATGGACTTGCTCGGCGATGCCATCGCCGCTATGCGCTCGGGACGGGCGGGCTCCACGCGCACCGACCTGCATGCCCCATGGGGATTGCGTTTCGACAAGGTCGCGGGGGCTGGCTTCCACGTGGTGCTGCAAGGGTCGTGCTGGCTGCTGCCGCCCGAGGGTGCGCCGATACAGCTCGGACCCGGCGACGTCGTGTTACTGCGCAGCGGGCGCGGACACGGCCTCGCTGACAACCCGGCGACTCCGCTCGCGGCCTTCCCCCCGGCGCGCCCGGTCGAGCTCCAACACGACGGTCCCGGTGCCCGCACGGTCCTGCTGTGCGGGGCATACCACCTTGACCTCGCACGCCCGCATCCATTCCTCCGCGACCTGCCCGATATCGTCCACCTGCCCACCAGACTCGGACGTCACGCGCCGCTGCGCGCCGCCGTCGAGTTGCTGAGCAGCGAGCTGGACACCGCGAGCCCAGGCGCCGGCGCCGGGGTGCCGGCGCTGGTGGACCTGTTACTGCTCTACATCTTGCGCGCCTGGTTCGAGGACCGGGCCGCGGATGGCCACGCCACCGGTTGGGCCGCCGCGTTGCGCGATCCATCGATCCGGACCGCGTTGGACGCCATTCACCGTGACCCCGCCCGGCCGTGGACGGTTGCGGAGTTGGGCGAGGGCGCTGGGTTGTCGCGCGCGGCGTTCGCACGCCGTTTCGCCGGTGCGGTCGGCCGCCCGCCACTGGCCTACCTGACCTGGTGGCGGATGACCATAGCCGCGCGGCAGCTTCTGGATACCGACGCCCCGCTCGGCGCGGTCGCCGCCCGGGTCGGATACACCTCCGAGTTCGCGTTCGCCAGGGCTTTCAAACGCGAGTTCGGAACCGCGCCAGGCAAATACCGACGGCTCGTCGTCGACGGTGCGCAGCATGCGAGGGCCGGCCGCCCGGGCCGATGACCGTGCCGCCGCGCCAACGCTCGGCATCACTCAACGGCGTCTCATCGACCACCGCCGTCGGGCTGCCGCTCTGTCCATCACGCTGGCAGGCGTGGACGATCCTCACCGGGAGACCCATGAGACAAGGCTTAGCGCGGCGCGGATCACGGCTTGACCGCCGCGCAGGCGTCGAGGAGGCGGCGCAGGGACGCCGTGGGCGGGCCGGGCGGCACAGCGAGCGAGGTGATCGCCCGGGGCTCGGTCAGTGGCCGGAGCGCGATCCGCCGCACCGGGACCGCCTCGGCGGCGGTGGCGTACAGGACGGTCCACGAGGGTTCGCCGGCGCCGATCTCGGCGAGGGTGTCCTGCAGGTTGGTGAACGGCGCGGAGAGCGTGAGGCCCGCCGCCGCTCGTGCGATCAGGTCGTGGAATGGCGGGTTGTCCTTGCGTGGTACGAGCCGGACCGGCAGGTCGGCCAGTTGATCCAGGCTCAGCGCGGGGTGCGCGGCGAGCGGGTGCGTCGCCGGCAGGACGACCACGAGCGGGTCGCTCCAGACCGGGATGAGCTCCAGTTCCGGTGCCGTCTTAAGGATGCGTACGAAGGCGGCGTCCAGGTCGCCGCGACGGACGGCGGCGAGGCGGTCGGCGAGGCTCAGGGCGTGCAGCCGCACCGGCATCCGCAACGCCTCGAGGACCTCGTTGAGGCGGTCGCCGAGTCCCTGGCTGGTGCCGACGCGCAAGGTGACGTCGGTGCCGGCGGCGATCCCGCCGGCCACCCTGCTGACCCGGTCGGCGGCAGCGAGCGCCGCTCGCGCCTCCGGCAACAGGCGCTCACCGGCCGGGGTCAGCCTGACGTGCCGGGTGGACCGTTCGAACAGCCGGACACCGAGCTCCCGCTCCAGGCGCCGGACCTGCTGACTGACCGCGGGCTGGACGATGTGCAACCGTTCGGCGGCCCGCCCGAAGCCCTGCTGCTCGGCGACGGTCACGAAGCACAGCAGTTGTCGTAGCTCCACATCGTGCCTCGTCATCCCTGATTCATCGCCGGCGGTGATTTGTGTGCGGTGCAACCGCCCATTGGCCCACTGCTGTTCCCGGGGTCGACTTGGACCCATGAGAGCTGTGTTCAACACACCACAGGGGCCGGTCATCCAGGAAGCCAGGGAGCCGGTGCGGGCGGACAATGAGGCGCTGGTCGCGGTCCGGGCGTTCTCGGTGAACCGGGGTGAGCTGGGGCTCCTGGCGGCCAGGACCGGGAACTGGCGTCCGGGACAGGACGTGGCGGGTGTCGTCGTCGAGGCGGCGGCGGACGGGTCGGGACCACTGCCCGGTACCCGCGTGGCCGCTCAGGTCGAGCAGGCCGGGTGGGCGGAGCTGGTACCGGTGCCTACCGATCGGTTGGCGGTGCTACCCGACGCTGTGAGCGTGCAGCAGGGTGCGGCGTTGCCGCTTGCGGGACTGACCGCGCTGCGGGTGCTGCGGCTCGGCGGCGACCTGCTCGGCCGGCGGGTCCTGATCACCGGGGCGAACGGGGGCCTCGGCAGGTTCCAGACCGAACTCGCGGCGCTGGCGGGCGCGCGGGTGACCGCGGTCGCCGGCCCCAGGCACGAGAAGGAGCTGGCCGCGCTCGGCGCCGCCACGGTCGTGGCCGCGACGGGCGACGCCGACGGCGCCCAGTATCTGATCGCCGAGTCCGTCGGCGGGGACTCCCTCGCCGCCGCGCTGACCAAGGTCGTGGCCGGCGGGACCATTGTTGTCTGCGGTACCAGTAGCGGCGTCAAGACACCGATCGACGTCTACGACTTCATCGGCCACGAGGGCGCCCGGCTGGTCAGCTATCTGTCCTACGCCCACCCGCGGCCGCCGGGACCGGACCTGCAGGTGCTGGTGGACCTCGTCGCGACGGACCGGCTGCACCCCACCCTGGGACTCGTCGAGGACTGGTCCCGGCTCGGCGACGTGCTGGCCACCCTGCGGGAGCGCCGCCTGTCGGGCAAGGCGGTGCTCACCATCGACTGAGCGGATCACGGGGCGGTCGTTTCACTTCGACCTTCCAGGGCCGGTCGGTTCGTGTCGAATCACAAGGGGCGGCGCTCGGAGTTCAACGCCGGCCGCCAGACGGCGGGCGTCGACGGGAAGGCCTCGTCCGTGTTCGGTGGCATGTCGAAAGGCGAACGCAACCGGATCAAAGTCCGAGTCCGCACCTCCATGGCCGCCCAGGCCAAGCTCGAAGGCCGCTACCTTGGCGGCCGCCCGCCCTACGGCTACCGTCTCGCGGACGCCGGGCCGCATCCCAACCCGGCGAAGGCCGCCGACGGACGGCGCCTCCACCGCCTCGAGCCCGATCCCGGCACAGCGGCCGTCGTCGAGCGGATCTACCGCGAGTACTCGGCCGGCAAAGGCTTCTACGCGATCGCGGAAGGGCTCACCCGGGACGAGGTCCCGTCCCCGTCCGCATACGACCGGGCCCGGAACCCGCACCGCGAGGGCATCGCCTGGTCCAAAGGGGCCGTCCGGGTCATCCTCGCCAACCGCCGCTACACCGGCCGGCAGGTCTGGAACAAGCAGCGCAAACAGGAGATCCTCGTCGTCGTCGTCGACGACGACCTCGGCCACGAGACCAAGCTCCGCTGGAACGCCCCCGATCAGTGGGTCCACTCCGACGCGGTCGCCCACCCAGCGATCATCGATGACGAGACCTTCGCCGCCGTCGCGAGCAAACTGGCGATCCGGAAGATCGACACGAGTGGTCCCCGTGGGCCGAGGCAGTCCCGCCGTCCCTACCAGCTACGCGGCCTCATGAACTGCGGGATCTGTCAGCGGCGCATGCAGGGCAGCTGGAACAACGGCCGGCCGCACTATCGCTACGTCTATGCCGAGGAGTACGCCCTCGCCAACCACGTCCACCACCCCCGTGCCGTCTACCTCCGCGAAGACCTCGTCGTCCCCCACCTTGATCGCTGGCTGGCCCAGGCGTTCAGCCCGTCGCGCCTGCCCGAGACGATCGACGCCTTCGTCGCGGCCCAGGACGCCGAGAGCGATGACCGTCACGACGCCGAACAAGCCCAAGCCCACCAAATCACCGCCAACTGCGACGCGAAACTCGAACGCTACCGACTCGCCCTCGAAGCAGGGACCGACCCGGCCCTCGTCTCCGGCTGGACCGCTGGAGTGTTCCCGCTTTTTTAGACGCCGGTTTAAGCTGCCAGGTCGGTTATCTTCCGGTAGCCTAGCTCGTATTCCTGGGGTGTCAAGTAGTTGAGTGTGGAGTGTCGGCGGCGCCGGTTGTAGTAG
>Ga0207710_10000941_pt1 | contig 15451 bp, 30 predicted proteins | sample KBSS24metaG_FD_184400 | JGI IMG/M metagenome (GOLD analysis project Ga0207710, IMG submission 184400) | Switchgrass rhizosphere microbial communities from Kellogg Biological Station, Michigan, USA - KBS S2-4 metaG (SPAdes) (version 2) | ecosystem: Host-associated > Plants > Roots > Rhizosphere...
CGCTGAGATCTTCATGCTCCAGGCCCTCGCTACCATTAACAAGGACGAAAACCCTTCAAATTAAACTTACTATGACTACTGAAGAATTATTGGACCTCGATGGGATCCCGCAAATGTGGGGAGCACCTTTATATCCGCATGGAATGCCTATGCGATTGGAGTCAATTACCTGGAAAGATGGCGAAACCCTGCAGCAAAAATGGCTCAATCATTGTCGGCGGATCTTCGATACAAAGCCTCCGGATCCGGAGGCAGAGCGGCTGCTCAAAAATTGGGTCATCTATTACCTGCATGCCCCTATGTGGAATTACAACAAGGTGGCATATAATAATACGGTGCGGCCTCTATTGCAGAAAAATTTACTCGATATGACCTTATCCCAATTGATCGACGAGTGTTTACAAATCGGTATTGATCCACTTTAAGCAGCAAAGCCCCATTGCTGGGGCTTAACACTGTAAGATCCGGAAGATCTCCTTATTAAAGCAAATATACAACAGTTATGGACACAGAAATGATCAAAAAAATAGGCAAGTGCTGTATTAGCGGCAAACCGATGAGCACGAGCGAATACATCAACCTGGTTGCACTCGATTACGTTCCGACCTGGGAATACCCAATCAGTGGGAACGTGCTCATCCCTAAGTATCAAACCCGCGCAGTCGCAATAGTACACGACGACGAGATGCCGGCGAAGGGCCTTTACGTACATGAGGACCAGATCAAATTTGCCGTAGAGTTCAGGGGAGAGGAGATCATATATCACCCGATCGAGGACCTGCAAAAAATTCAGCCATGAAAGCCAAAGGCAAGCTGAACCTTAAGATCAAGACGATGCCCAGAGTGTACCTGGACATTCCGGTGACCTCTATCAGGCAAGCAAAACATTTCCGTAGGATCCTGTCTCCCCCGGATGGACCAATTGCTTATAGCAATTTCAAGCTATACCGGGACGGGGAACCGATAGAATTTTGAAGTCATCCCCAACCTCCTGGGGAACCCCTTCTCGCTAAAGGGGTAGTGCGGAGGACGCCAGGGCTCCCAGGCGTGACGGGAGCACAGAGTTTTCTTACGTAATCAGATACCAATGGGCTCGTGTGTCTACACGAGCCGCTTTTAAAAACCACATCATATGGACAACAACAACCCACTGATCAGGGATCTCAGCATTAATCTGCTCGATACGGTTAAGAACAACAAGGACCGGTTCGATGCCTTACGCTTTGCCATGAACCAGAACGGAGCGACAGTGTTCCTCGCTATCGGTCTGCATTTCGATCATAGGGTTGGCCAGGCCTTCCCGGTGATCTGCGGATCCCAATGGATCGAGCGAGATCAGGCAATACAGCTGCTGCAGGAAGCCCTAACAGCCTTAAACACTAAACTACTCGACGATGCTCAGGGAAAAGTTTGAATACAAATACCTGCAGGCGCAGGCATTTTGGAATCCGGATATTAACGATACGGAGATCTCCCCAGACCTCAACGAGCTGGCCCGGGAAGGGTGGAGGATCATCAAGATCGTCCCCCGGGAGAAGGATTTTTTCGACATCTTTTTTGAACGTAAAATTTCTGACATGCAATTGATAAATGTAACGGCTATTGTAAGATATTCAATCAACAAAGGGGCAACTCTCTTTAAGCCTATCGAGTACCAGGTTCCCAATGTAGAGCAGTCTCTCATAATGCTTTTTGCCACGGAGGGATGGCGAGAACTTCATACTGGCAACCTGGAGGTGTATGGTATTACTTTTTCTTTTCGACAACCAACAGAGTATGCATCACTCACTGATAGCTGATAAGCATTTCCAGCCGGTGCACGCTGAGTTCCTGATCAGGGTGGGGGACTACCTGTTCAGGGTGACGCATGACATGGACACATTGGATTGGGCCGTTGAACACAATCCAACTGGTAGGATCAACTACAATGGTAAATGTTATTCCTGGAGGAACCCTGTTGACGCCATCCGGCAATTTTGCGACGATCAAAAATTAGAACTGTAACATGAGCCACGACTACGTCAACGCGATCATTCATTGCTACCAGGACGGTAAGGATGTCTTCAAAAAATATCGGCACCTGCATAAGGCAAAGCTGCAGGAGTTCGAGGACAAAATAGCCAGGTCCTTCCCTGGAGCGGACTATGTAAATTATTACTGGTGTCACTTGCCGAAGGGCAATAATTATGCGTTCCGCAATTACCTGACACCAAAAGAAGGTCGTTCAGACGGATGACCGACATTAAAGGAGCCCTTTGCATGTCGATGCAGGGCTGGTTTTTTAAAGTTAAGAAAGCAAAAAAACCCCGGCATGTCCATGTCGGGGTTTTTCGTTCAAACACGCTCCTGTAGCGGCTTTCAGCATGCATTTTTGCTCCCTGATGCATCTCCTTATCACCTTTAGGTGCAAAGAATTTGAAGCATTGTGGAAAAAAATAATGTTTTTTCGCCCCTAATCTCAACTATTTTCCGTACCTTCGCCGGCGTGACCAAGGCCACCAGCCCATCCACAGATGGGCGCCCAGGTGGACCTTGGCACCGGGACGGCGTAACCCCTACAAAATCCCAAATTTTAAAAATTTCTCCTTCGTCTGCTGTTGCACGTTATTTCAATTTTCCTTTACATTTGATTCGCTTATCTCATCCGTCATCAACGGCCATGCTAAAATTCATCTTGCATGGACAAAGGTCTATTACTGATCGGCGGAGCGGTCGCCATCTGGCTGTTATCCAAAGCCAACACCGGCCAGCACCTTCAATTCATACCACTCGGCGCGAACTGGGACGGGGGAGCCCTCGGGATCCAGATAGGCGTCCAAAATCCCACCAATGATTCCCTGCAGTACAATTCGCTGGCCGCGCAAGTATCGGCCAATGGTACGGTCGTGGGCAATCTGTCCGGCTTTGTGCCCAAGCTGATAGCACCCAACCAGCAGACGACGGTTGACGTGAATTTCACGCCCAACATACTGGGCGCACTTTCTACGATCTTCAACCAGGTGACGCATGGCGGCGGCGTTCGGATCGGCATCAACGGCACGGCCAACGTCAATGGGATCTCATTACCGGTTGAACTCACCTTTCAAGCTGTACCCGCATGAGTCAACGGGAGCAAATATTAGCCGCCGTTCCGCTCCACAACAGGTCGGTGAAGCTCATGGATGACCAGGACGTCCGGGCCATCATGCGGGCAATCGTCCACTACCACAAAAAGCATGTGCCGCAATATGATCAGTTCGCTTATCAGTTCAATGTCGGGGATGAAAAGGAGATCGCGGAGAACCTCTTCAATTTTTGTAAGGCCAATGTTGCCTACAGCATCCAGGATAAGGAAAGACAAACTGTGCGTTCTCCTGCCAGGACCTTGTCAGAAAGCTACGGGGACTGCAAGCATTACGCCTCCTTCATTGCCGGCGTCATCGATGCCCTGAAGAGATCCGGGCTGGATCTGGATTGGGCTTACCGGTTTTCCAAGTATGTGGACCTCGCCGGCAACGTTACCAACCATGTATTTGTCGTCCTGTATCCGCGTGAGGGTCGTGAGATCTGGATAGATCCTGTCCTCAACTGGTTTGACTATCACCTGCCATACAGATCTGCGATCACCCAGACGGTGGACACGATGGACCAGGCCGCTGCAATGGGTTGTTGCGGAGATCATACCATGGGAGCGGTGGGTGACCTGGTGTCCACCGATCGAAGGTTACCTGTTCCGGCCGGATATCCCACAAACCTCCCTTTCCCTGTCCTCACAGCAGACGGGCAATTAGTGCTTCGCAATAATTGGCACTTGCTCCTGGAAAATGAAAGAGCCTGGATCCAGAAGGCACTGCAGCCGTTGATAATCCAATATTCAAAAACGCCTTATAACATCTACTGGTCGATAAAGGGGTGGGGATCCGGATCCGGGGACATCCTTTTTGCCTCAACGCCTCTTTTTGGAACAGCTAACCGCAATCGTAACTGGCTCCTTTACCCGAAAATGCCGTCGGGCCTGGATAAATTAGAAATGGGGATCAATAACATTTTGCCTTCACTGATTGGCACGGCCGCCAATGCCGTGGTGCCTGGCAGCGGCGGTATCGCCTCCTCCATTGTTTCCAGTCAGACCAGCTCACCCGGGGGCAACAACGCCGTGGATCTCACAGCAGCACAGATACAGGCATTACAACAACAGCAGCAGCCCACAAACACTTTCTCAGCAGGTATCAGTCTCGGTCCTTTGCTGCTGCTGATAGGAGCTGGCCTTTATATTTTTTCAAACAATAAACGATAACATGGCACACATCAGGGTATTGCAAATTGTCAAGGGCAGCAGCAAAGAAGGTGATAGTGTTAAGCTACTACCTGGCACTTTCAAAAATGACCGGGATGCAACCAACTCTATTAAGGAGACCGGGGACTATGTTTTTCTCCCCGTGCATTCTATCACCGTTAAAAAGGGCAGCAAAAATGGCGCTACAAGTATACCAGAGGAGCAGGAGGAGGACTAAGGGCGGATTCCCATGGGGGATTGCCCTGCTGGGTCTGGGTGCTTACCTATACTATGAGCACCAAAAGGCAGCTGCAGCAACCCAGCCCAACCAAACGGCTCCAGCTGTGTTGCCGCCCGCCACTTCGCCGGCTGCGCAGCCAGTGTCGTCGTCAACACAGGCCACGCTGCAGCAAAGCCCAGCAGTATCCCCGTATGTCGGGACGGCTGACTATGAGACTGTCCATTCATGGGCAGTCCGGGAAGGACAACCGCAAGTCATGGCCTGGCTGGAAACGATCCCTGCAGACGACCTGGCCAAATTCGCGTATGTCACCGCCATGTGGACCCAGTATAGTTACTGCAAAAATCAGCAGTGCCTGGATTACTGGCATTACATCAAAACGAAGTACCCGACCGTATTCGCTTACAAAAATTATTGGTAGATGGACCTGGAGATACACGTATATAAAACTGATGGGAAACATAAGACATTAAAAGCAAAAGATCTTGATATTGCCAAGGCCATTGCTGACGAGGCATTTAAAATGCCGAATGTATATAAGGTTAAAGTGTGGAATGGACCAGCAGTACCAAATATAGTGAATCATCCAAACTTAGTTTATCATCTCGTTTAGTCAAAACCGTTGCTAATGTCTAAATCCAAAGGATCCAGCATTTTCTCCGAAGCCAGCAAATTACGAAATAAGCATCCGCGTAAGTATAAAGACTGGCAGGATTATGTCTCATGGGCTACTGAGCTGAGACAGGGGAAAGGTAAAAAGAAACCTGCAGCTCCGGCAAAGAAAAGGGCTAAGGCCAAACGTTCGAAAGCCGGCAGGGTGGGGGCAGTCAAACCAAAGCCCATGGGTAGTGTGTCCTTTCATAAAAGTCAGGCGCGTAAGCAGCTGGAGGAACAACTCGCCTGGCTGTTACTTGCCCGCGACCAGGAGAAGCGAAAGCGGGAACGATTGAAGCTGAGTAAAAAAGTCGCTTTGAAAAGACAGGAGCTGCAGCGGCTCAAATAACAAGTTCATCCCATTTTTCAATTATACAAATACCTCTTATGGCTACAAAGAAACACAAAAAGAAATCCACCACCAGGCGGCGTCGGCACCACCGAATGGGAGCTGTTAACCTGCAGTCGGTGGGCATGAAAGTGGCTGGCATAGCAGTGTCGGCCTTCGCTGATAACCTGGCTCGGAAGAATTTCACTTCTTTGAGCCCGAAGGTCCTGGCAGCGGTGGAAGTCGTCGCCGGCGTCATGATCCCGAAGTTTATCAAAAGCCCCTTGGGTGAAGGTCTCAGTGACGGCCTGATCGCCGTGGGTACGATAGGCCTGCTGAAGCAATTCAATGTCATCAGCGGGGTAGGGGCTACGCCGATCGCCGCCCGGGTGCCCCTTCGTAGAAATGCCATCGGTCCGAATGCCCCTTCTATCGGTGCAGCCGGCCGCGCTTACCTGAACGAGAACGTTGGAGAGATGCCCTACATGGATGAGGAGATGATGACCATGGGCGCACTCCTGTATGAGGATTAGAGCTACAAGTATCCGGAGATCTCAGCTGTAATATCTCTTACCACAAAAAGAAAATTTGTATGTCAGTAACCACACCGGGACAACGGTTGATCTTCGGCAATGCCAAACGTATGCTCGTCAGCCAGGGGCTTAGCGTAAAAGATGCCGTTCTTACACAAAGTTATTTGCGGCTGGAAGTAGCTGCCTCCACGTCCAACAACCAATGGACCTTTAACGTCATCCAGAACCAGGCCACTCAGTTCAACACGGAGCAGCGGTTGACATTGCAGGATTCCTTTGTCGTGGGAGAGTGCGGCGTTTTTTGGTATGTCCCCAGCAGCTCCACGGCCACGAATGCCCCATTGATCAGCTGGCCGAACCCAAACACGTTCAGCACAGCAAATGCAGCCACATCCGCCAACGGCCTTTATCATAGCTTCCTCAAATTGGAAGTCAACAAAAAAGTGGTCGTGCCGGCATGGGATGTTTGGAGAAGCTATGCAGCCAACCAGACGCAGCTGACCGCGGCAACTAATAGCCCGGTAGATCAGCTGAGCGGACGTGATGACGTGTTCTATGCAACGGAACCCAACTGGGTAGTGATTGGATCGCGTAACTCGATCTTCACGATCACCATGCCCAATGCCTTTACAGCGATCCAGGCCAACAGCCGGATCGTCCTGTACATGAGAGGCGTGCTTGCTCAGAACAGCACCAGCGTTCAATAACGGATTTCCTACGGGAGACCTGGATATATACGACCAGGAGCGGCAACGCTCCTGGTTCCTCTTCATTCTTTAAAAAGAGATTATGTTTCCACGATATTTTGGCACCACCTGGTACAGTAAGGTAGAGGTCAATATTCCCAGCAGTTATACCAAGGGAGAAATTGCCTTTCCTGATCAGCCGGACCTGCGAAGTGATCAGGAATTTGATATCGCCATTCAGGCCATCGAGACTTTCACCCAGTTCGACCAGGCCCTTTCTCAATCCGGCGTAGTGATGCCGACAGCCGGCCAGCTGATCGCCACGTCCGCGATCTGGTATGTTGACGGCAATGAACAGGAATATAAGATGCCGCTTGTACAGATGCACCGGGCCATAGCCGTTGACGGGAACGGTGATGTCGTCCCCTATGTCCGGGATCTGCAGCTTTTCGATAACATCGAGGTCAGCTGGGATAAGTGCAAGCTCCTGAACCCTGCAGCCAATGGATGGAATACCGGAGTAAGCGGATCCTTTTCTTTCGAGTTCGGCATCCACTACCTGAAGTTACCCCCGGGATCTCTCGCCAAGATCAAAGCGGTAACGATGAGCAATTATGCAAATTTCGGTCAAAGGATGAGGTAATGGCAAAAGCAATTCAACTCAGGGGGACACCATCGATCATGAAGTGCTTCGACTCCATGGAGATCCCCAATTGGGCATGGATATATGATCGACAGATCCAGCACAAATCTGCAGGGGAGAGTCTGGCCGAAAGCAGATCTATCCTGGAAGGTTTCCTGAAGCAGCTGGAGCGGAGCCGAAGTTCCGCCCAATACATGCTATGCTTTTACGAGGACATCAAGGACCGGAAAAAGATCAGGATCTCCACTGAGGCAGATTTCAGCTACAACGTAACATTGTTCGATCCCGAAGAATATCCCGAACCTGGTTCGGTCACCAGGAGGGAGGGCTACCAGCAGCTGGCCGACAGTCTTGCTCAGACTAACGCACAGATCGCCCTTTTGGTCAAGCAACGTGAGGAGGAACAGGAGGAAGACGATGAAAGTGTCAGCGGCCGCGGATCCGGGCTTATAGGTGCCATTGACAAGCTGCTGGACAATCCAAAGATCCAAGAACGATTGGGAGAGAAGATTATTGGCTGGGTAGATTCCATTTTGTCACCAACACCACCACCTGCAATGCAAAACAAACAGATCGGCGCTATGGGCAATGTCAGTGGACAGCCTACAGGTCAGCCTATAAAGGAGATCACGCAGGAGCAATACGATAAGATCAACGCTGCAGTGAGCATCCTGGCATCGATTGATCCAAACCTTGGCGATCACCTGGAGACGATCGCTAAACTGGCTCAGGAGAAACCAAAGAAATATTCGTCGCTGATAACCATGTTAAATACCTTCTTATGATACGGATCTCGGGACAGGTCACAGATGTTGTCACGGGCCAGGGTCTGCCTGCAGCAACCTTGTCCGTGAACAATGAGCCGGTGGGCGCAGCGGATGAAGGGGGGAGCTTCGAGATCCTGACAGATAGCTATGACGATCTGATCACGGCCTCCAGTGTCGGGTACAATTCGCTGACCTTACCCGCTGAAGAGGTGCAGGAATCCAGTTTGATGCAGCTCAGCCTAGTTGACTCCAGTCTCACCGCGGCAGTGGTGACGGCAAAGAAAAAGAATGTCACCCCATGGCTGATCCTGGCCGGCCTGGTCGTCGTTGCCTCCACTTCCAAGAAAGGCACCGGGCACCAGGTGGGGGCCATCAAAGCGTCCAACCTGGTGCCCGTGGCTTTGCTGGGGGTGGGGGCCTACCTGCTCCTAAAGCCAAAAGCGCCCGTTTACAGCCCCTATCCAGGAACCGCCCCAACATCCTCGCCGGGGACCGTTACCCCCGGGATCACGTCCATTCTGACTCCAGGGAACATTTCCAGCGCCTTCGATTGGGTAAAGGATCTATTCAGCGGTTCGGGAGCTGAAAATAGCCCGTCCGGGACCTATACAAGCTACGACGATACCACCCCGGACAATACCGGGATGGCCGGCATGGGAGCAACGACCACCGTCAATGCCGGCGACATCATTGGGAAAACGCTCGTGGCGGCCATGAGGGTGCCTGTATATGACCAGGCCAACGACAGCGCCCAGCCATCCGGGTACATCAGCGCCGGCCAACCAGTCGGCATCGTATACAGTTACCTGAACCCAGATCCTTCATTAGGCAGGGCGGAATTGTGGTGGATGTTCGAGCCGCTTCCAGGAAACTCCGATATCGGCAATGATCAGGGTTTCTACTTTGCACCGCACAACCCGGACTATTACAATTTCCAGGCGCTCTCCGATGCCGGGGTCCTGACCGTAGCACAGACAACGGCATTGAAAAATGGGGAGACACCCAGTACAGCGGAAACCCTGCTGAAGAAATATTTGCCGTGGGTGATCGGCGGCTTTGTAGCGGTAGGCATCGGCAAGGCAGTCATCAACAAAGTTATCTAACTATGCGCAAACAGACCTCCAGGACGAATACCTATACCACGCTGACAAAGATCACGCTGGATCAGCTGAGCAATTCGCTGGCCGTCAAAAATGCCGGCAATTCCATTTGTCTGCTGAACAACGATCCCCTGCAGCCGGGAGAGGTGAAGATCTTCACCGCATGGCCGGAGGAGATCCTGACAGGCAAATACAACTTTTATTTCCAAACCCCGGCGGTCGTGCCCATTGGCTATGTCCAGGACGATATGGCCGTCGTCACCGAACAGTATTATCTGCCCCATTAAAATCAGCTCCAATGCCGATCACCTATACAGCACCGCCGATCCTCAACCTTGCAACCAACATCCTCCCGGGGGTTGATGATCCCCTTGCCTCCTTCACCGTGGGCGACGGTCAGGACGGCGTGCCGGCCGGCGGGACCTCCCTGCAGGTGGTGACCCTATGTGGTCAAAATATCGTCAACAAACGACTCCTGGTCCTTAGAGAGGGTGTTGAACTACTATGGACCAATGCGACCACCACGAACGACATAAAGCGATACAACCATAACGGGCTGGGTGGGTTCAACTTTGATCCTGCACGACCTGGAGGGCAATTATCCTTTGTACCTGGAGAACGGTACGACATCTATATCATTGGTAACAATTTCAATGACGACGTATGAGAAAAATACTTCCCCTCCTCCTTTGCCTTACTGCAGTAAGCGCCTCGGCACAAGTTTGTCCGACAGGTCCTGCACAACTCCTCAATGCATTTTATGAATATAAGTGGACGAAGTTTCGGGAGCTGCTGCAGATACCTCGCCACGCACCAGGATCCAGCTGCAGGGACACAGCCATGGCATATTATAGACCCACGGACTCGGCCTTGCATTGGTGGACCGGCTTCACAGACCAGACCTTTCTGCAGCATGCCAACCAGGGAGCCTATGACAGCTCCCACACTGTCCAGCTGGGGGAGCCGCAGGGACAGTCCGGCAATCCATCCAGACTTTACCAGAACCGGGAAGTGCCAATGAATGGAAAGGCCTTTACCTGGTGGGATAGTCTTAATGCTGTACAGGGAGGATATAAGCGGTTCAATGATACGGCGCATAGCACAGTTGTTGCCCCTTATGTTGTCCAGGAGATCAACCAGGCCGATACAGTTCATGACTTTTACAACTTCACCGAATGGCGGCCGAAGAATTACGGCTACACCTATCCCAGCTACAAGCCGAACGGCGCACTCGCAAAAGCAATGTCTTTCGGATTTGGTTATAGCCAAAACGATGCAGGCGGGTTAACTATGCCCGACAATGTGTATGGATGGGGCTACAATACAGATAACGGCATAGGCCGGCGCGACTCGGGAGATGCCGCCATGTCGATGAGATTGGAAACGTCCTTCCTTGTCAACGGTGAACCAAACTTCGAGCTACATTGGCCGGAGCTCATTCGCTTCGATGGAACCATGCAGCGGGTAAATAGCTGGTATATGGGCAAAACAACCGGCATAACATTGTGGGAAAGCAATCTGGATCAACACGATTATAAGCGGGCCGTGGGAACTAATCCCGGAGGTAAGTGGTTACAATTTACAAGCAACAGCGGGGACTTTGGTTCTATCAACCTTTTTGGCACGCATGCCAACAGCATCGAGGGCATTATCAGCTTCATCGATTCGAATGGCACACAAGAACAGATCCGTGGTCTATCCGGCCAACTGCAATTCCTCGCCTCTACAGCAGGTCTCAGCAACTACATGGACACCGATGGATCGATGTACCTGAACTATTCGGCCAATGCTGCACTCAGTAATGGTACAACCGTTGTCGGAAATTATCCGGGACCCATTCCTGCAGATCATGCCACAGCTCAGCTGAAAGTCATTTCGACGACCAAAGGCTTTTTGCCTCCACAAATGACTTTAACACAGAGGACCGCTATCGTCAATCCTGCTGAGGGACTAATGGTGTATGACATGACAGTGCATCAAATGTTCTACTGGAATGGTACGATCTGGGTAGGTTTCTAAAGCCACACACATAAAGGTGATAAGGTGATGCATCAGTTCTTTAAACAATTTTGGCGCATGCTGGGGTATGCGAGCCTTTTTGCAGCTGTTCTATGGGTCATTTTGATATGTGTGTTCATGGCCGGCTGCTAACACAAAAGTTCTTTGTCGTATAACCGAAGTTTTTCCAGCTGGGATATTGGCTGATTTTTTGAATTTTCAGGCCATTTGCTAAAATCCACGCCCAGCCTGGATTTGCTCGGAAACCACCAGCTGACCAGGTCACCAGGTCCTGCCGCCGGCGCCGGCGGATCCGGATCCAGGCCTGCAGCTGGTGGACCGTTAGTAAAATCGTTCAATTATGCATAACAAGGAGATAAATGTCAGTAAAGTAGCAAATGGTTTCGTATTGCAGGTATACAACAACACACCGGAGCCAAGAGGTAACGACTTTTTAGCTTCAATTCCTGCTGTGGTAGACAAGATCCTGAAAAATTTCAGGAAAGTAGAGGATCCTATCATGGCAGATATTGAAGAGCAACAACAGGAAGAAGAGGATGAAAAGCTGCAGGATCCGCAGGAACCTGAAGGCAATATGTACATTTTTAAAACATTCGAAGAGGTAACTGAATTTTTACAAGACTATTTTAAGTGATACTATGGCGCAATCATTCATAGGACGCAGTGACTTACCTTTGGGATTGAGAAACAACAACCCCGGCAACATCCGCCCGGGAGATGCCTGGCAGGGGATGACCGGCGAAGCTGGCGGTTTCATCGTCTTCCAGGACATCTCCTGGGGACTCCGGGCACTGGCCACGGATATAGCCAACAAGATCACCCACGGGTACAATACAATAACCTCCCTGATCTCCAGGTACGCGCCGCCATCGGAGAACAATACCAGCGCCTACATCTTTTCCGTCTCCAGTGATACCGGTATCTCTCCTGACCAGGTGCTCAACCAGGATGCCGGCACCCTCCACGACCTGGTGAGGGCTATTATCAACCACGAGAATGGAGACGCAGCGAGTGCCCTGATCAGTGACCAGGACATTGACCAGGGGATTTCTATGATCAGCGGATCTCTGCTGCAGCTGTTCAATGCTGCAGGGATCGCCCTGCAGCACCCAGGGACGTCCGGAGAGGTCGCCCTGATCCTTGGGGGGATAGCTCTATTCCTGCTGGCCGGCCGGCGGTGAAAATTTATTCTCTCCAATAATCGATGACCTTATCTCCATTGCGACCGAAGACCATAACATGGTCAAAATTTCCAGTCTCAAACAGTAGTCCAGCTATTTGAACAGCAGCCAAAGCCGGCAAACCGCTGATATTTTGATCGATCGGGGACCCTCTTTTCAGGACTACCATCTCGATAGTTAAATTTCCTGGCAATTCTAATCGCTGGACTGCCTCTTTTTCGTAAAATGTCATCAGGTTTTGTTTTATTGAATTACAACTGCCTGTTCCGGCTCTCCTGGTTCTCCCCTGGACGTATAGATACCAGCTCCCAGATAGGTCATATCAAAGACGTGCACGTCCTCGATGGGTTTCCACTTGGCAATCTTCAGCGTATCCCGGATAACGATAACCATATTGTCATCGATGCCCTCCAGGGCGGCGCGTAATTGGGCAACCGTCATAGCTTAGCTTTCCTTAAAGGTAAATACTTATACCCACACAATGTGGATTTTTAAATTAGTGAATTTAAAAATTACTTTCTACTTTGGATCAATAATTCTATTGGAGCTATGGCACAAAAGAAGAACCGCAAACCCCTGAAGCGTACTGTAGGACGACCATCCCGGGAAGATCTCGGTTTGGAAACGACTGTACAAAAAACGCTCAGGATCGAAAAAAGTGTTGTCGAAAAGCTGGAGGAGAAACATGGGTCACTCAGTGAGGCCCTGAGAGCTTACGCAGCACAGTAGATTGGAAATTAAGCAGTTAATTTTCCAGCGGTTTTTCTTGAAGTCTTATAATTAATAGTATGTATACCGGCGTATATGGGTACCCGTAGAGATACAAATCTACTAATTTTTGCCTTCACACCAGTAGAGTGAGGGCTTTTTATTTTAAACCATTCACATGAATAAAAGTAAACCCAAACCCATTATTGACCGCGACCTCGGAACCAAGAGGCAGTGTATCTCAGAGCTGCGCCGTGCTCTCTATGAAGCAAGTATATGTCTCGATGGCAAGGCCTTGTTCACAGCCATCGTATGCCTGGAGATGTCTATAGCCAGGATACAAAAGAGCTTACCACCCCAAAAAATTGTGAAACCATTAAAAAAGTAAAATCGATGCCATATGAGCCCTACCAAAATTCTCCTTAACCAGATCAGGTCAATAAAAAAAGCCCGTGACCGGTGTATGAAAGAACACACCAGGTCGAAGAACATTCAGAAACGGGAGGCGCTCCAGTATGCCTGCGAGGCCCTTACCTACACTGAATTTAAACTTGAAGTTGAATTAGAGAGCTTACTATCCCATCACGACAATGGCCAAAACAGTAATTGAAAAAGTCCTCTCGGAAAGCCAGTATGACCCGAATAAACAACCGAAGATCGAGCAAGTAATATTTACCATTCAAAACCAAAACATTGGAAGTCTACAAAACTTCATTACGTTGACAGGACTACCGAAGGCAGGGAAGAGCCGCTTTATCAGTGCAATCATTAGCTCCGGGCTGACAGGAGCGGAGATCTTCACTATGAAATTGCGGCTCAGTGATAAGCACCTCAGGATCCTCCACCTGGACACGGAGCAGAGCGAATACGACTATTACAAAATGATCCTCCAGATAAAGGACATGGCAAAGATCGACAAGCTGCCGAATTATTTCCACAGCTGGTGTCTCCGGGAGCATGAACCTAAGACCCTGATCGCTGCCATGGACTTCCTGATCACACACATGCAGGATATCGGTATCGTTATCCTGGACGGGATCCTGGACTTTCTGTACAGCTACAACGACGAGGCAGAAAGCAAGGCCCTGATCAATATGCTGAAGAGGTGGAGCAAAAAAGGGAATTGCCTTATTGTCTGCATCCTGCACGTCGGTAAGACGACAGGATCCACCGTGGGGCACTTTGGAGCAATGGCCGATCGGGCAGCTCAGACCGTCATCGAGGTCAAAAGGAACGACATCGATAGGCTTACGACCTATACGCTTATTCCCAAAACTGCCCGGTCAGCCGATCCGTCCATTATGCAGCCGGTTGAGATCTACTGGAATATCCAGGAGCGGCAATGGCAGGAGGCCGGCCATATCAATTCCCTGGTCAAGCCAAAGGAAAAGATTAAGCCGGAGGACCTGCACCTGGATCAGCATAGGGCGGCGCTCCGGAGGATCTTCGACGCCCGCGGCCTGGAGCTGAAATATAGTGAGCTGGTCACGGAGATCTATCAGGCTTACAACTACCCGCGGCGTTGGGCAAAGGAGTGCATTTCATTCATGCTATCAAACCAACTGCTGGCAAAGAACCAGCATGGGCTTTATACCATTCACAAACAATCAAAATTAAAATTATGATCCCGGAAGATCTTCTTATTGCCATGAGTACCATTGAAGTGTTTCTCGCACTTATAGCCGTGCTGATTTGGCAGCGGATAGTGAAAAAAGATCGTCGCTGCGACCTTATGACCGAAAAATTGTACGATGCAACCTCCAGATTTGCCGCCACCAAGCGGGACCTGCAGGAAAAGAACCTGCACCTGCAGACCCAGCTGGAGAAAGCGGAAAAAGCATGGGGAGATGTCCAAATCGAGCTGCAGTACAAGGAAAAGGAGCTGAACAGGTTCCTGGTTGTCTACAAAAGGTTGGAGACAAACCTGCAGGACCAGACGGTCAAGTACAACAACCTGGTGAAGCAGTACACATTCCTCACGTCAAAAAGCCCTAATGATGAGATGCCCATTTAGGCTAGACGTCGTTGTATTCTCATTCCGTCGGGTCAATCAAAACAATGGGTTTCAGAACATCGATGTGACTTTTTTTAGAAACGAGGACGAAGCCTGGAGTGTATGGGTATACGCCGTGCCAAAGGGAAAGGGTGCCAGGGGCAATAGGCGCTGTCTGGGCTCTTACAATTCCGGCAAAGCACCTGATCCCGATATCGCTGAGATCTTCATGCTCCAGGCCCTCGCTACCATTAACAAGGACGAAAACCCTTCAAATTAAACTTACTATGACTACTGAAGAATTATTGGACCTCGATGGGATCCCGCAAATGTGGGGAGCACC
>Ga0207710_10000946_pt1 | contig 15320 bp, 11 predicted proteins | sample KBSS24metaG_FD_184400 | JGI IMG/M metagenome (GOLD analysis project Ga0207710, IMG submission 184400) | Switchgrass rhizosphere microbial communities from Kellogg Biological Station, Michigan, USA - KBS S2-4 metaG (SPAdes) (version 2) | ecosystem: Host-associated > Plants > Roots > Rhizosphere...
CACGATGCGAGCGACGACGTCGCGTTCCACCGTCTCCCGCTTCTTCAGCGTGGGAGAACAGACCGCGCAAAAGGGGCGGCGACGTGGAGTCGGGGGTCCGGTGAACATAATACCTCTTCGCGACGCTCTCTTTCCGTTCCTACCGGAATCTCCGTCCGGATTGAGCGGTGGCGCCGCTTTCTGGAGCGTACCATGCGTGACTCCTCTGCTAGGCCGGAGCTTGAGGCATCATTTCCGTAGCTAGCTAGGCTAAGCCTGAGGATGTCACTACGCTCTCAGCTCAGGTGAAGCAATCCAGGTTCACGACGTGCGCTTGAGCGCGAACAACAGAGGGTTGCAATGCAGTTCCTACAGCCAATCGTCCACCCAGCACTATCGCGTCTACTTCAAGACAGATCATATGCCGGACTACTGTCGACAGACCGACTCGCCAGGTTTACCCGCAACACCTCAATGCTACTCGAACGTTATCGAGAGCGAAGTCAGGACGTAATCGACCGGAAACGCGCGGCACCGGATACCAAGCCGACCATGCCAGCCGTAACGTTCACTTATGCCGCAGCCTCCACCTTTGGCGGCACTGCCGTCCGACTGCCTAACGGCGAGCGCTTCATAGCAATCACCGTTGGCAGCATCGCCATACTACAGCACACCTTCTTACGCCTAATGGCATGCGCAGAGGTGTTTCCGACTATAGGTGACCTTCCCGCAGACAAACCGCCTCAAATTACGCTAACAGATGTCGAGCAGTTGCTGGTGGAAAACAACATGTGGGGGCCAGGATGTCCAATTAGGCGAACCTATGCCGAGATCGCGACGATCTGCGCGTTTCGCCACTTGGTTGCGCACGAGCTGTGTCACCACCGGCACGGCCATCTAGACTGGAAACCGACGCAGCCCATCACTAAATTGACCTACAATGCGCTTGAATTTGACGCCGACTGTTTCGCCGCTTGCGAGGTAATCAGTCTGGCTCAAGAGATCGCCCGCAACGCTGCTACGTCAAATCGGCCTGAAGTGGCGCCATATGTGTCGGGCGACGATAACGTGGCACGGCTGGCGCTATTCTCCATGTGGGTATTGTTTGCAATTGCCCGTGCGTGGCGAACCCCGTCGACCGCCGAGCTCGACAGCGCGTCTGATTTGCCCGCACGCACTCGGCTACTCTTCGCAATCGGAAACATGACTCAATATTGCTTAGAGTTCGGCTCAAATTTAGCGCCAATATTATGGAGTACGGCTGAAGAGGTGGCCGCGGTCGTGGACGCCGGCCTTGAATGCATTCTAGAAAAGCACGTTGTGCCCGAGCGGCGATTTTCGGATCCTGCGCTCGATGCAGCGATACATGAATATCTGATCGCCGTAAATTTGGAGTGGAGGCGAATTCGGCCCGATATGATGGAGTGTACTTACTCAAAAATACTCGCATATTGAGAGAGCAGGAGCGCCGACGTCCCGGCACAGTAGCCCGCGCAAAAGGGCAGCGACGTGGAGCCGGGGGGGGCCGGTGGACATAATACCTATTCCACGACGCTCTCTTTCCGTTCCTGCCGGAATCGCCGTCCGGATTGGCACCAGCTATGCCCGCCGTTTGCGAGGGCTTGCCCCGTCTCTTGTTGAACTTCGCGTAGGAGCGACGGCGTGATGGGGTTCTTAGGCGACCTTCGTCTCGACCGCCACTGACTTCGTATGAGGTCGAAGAGCGGCAATGAGAAATCGGATAGTTTGATGTCCCTTGACGCGACGAAATTTCTTCTCGGCTTCGACGATGCCGAGTGCGACCCACCGTCGGATCATCGATTCGTCGCGCCATCGCTTCACGTTGCGCGAGATGCGGCGGAGCGAGCCGTTCATGTTCTCGATCGCGTTCGTCGTCGCGAAGGAGCGACGAAGAGTGGGCGGGAGATTGAGTCGAAGAACGGTGAGCGTTTCGTCGAGCCCCTCGCGGAGGCTCTCGGCGGCGCTGTCTTCGCCGTTCGATGCGAGCCACGACGCGAGCTGCATCAACTTCTTCTTCGCGGTCGCCGCGGTCGTCGACGCGTACGCGTCGCGCATCTGCTTCGCGACGTACGAGCGTCGCGACTCGGGAAGGTGACCGCGCACGTTGCGCGCCTGTCGAGTAGCCCCCGCCGACGACTCGGGGGCCCTCACCAGATCCGGACAAGGAGATTTCCACCATCCGGCTCTTCCGCTCGCAGCGGCTCGTGGATCACGTCCCCCAGATCTGGACTTTGATGAGGGGGACTGGAAGCGGGTACGTCTCCAGCAGCGAGGCGAATCGCTTCCACGTGAGACGCGTACGTTGACTGCGCTTCCGCAGCCACGTGTACCAGGCGCGCTCCGCGGCCATGATGAGTGCGGCCAGACTGCGGCCGTTCCCGTTCACGCCGAAGTAGTTGAAATGCCCCTGGATGCGCCTCGTGAGCGCCGCATGCTGCACCCCGATGGGCTTGTGCCGATAGCGTCGGCACCAGTCCCAGACGGCCTTGGTAGCCCGTCGGAGGCGCGCACTGCGGGTCTTGCACGCCATCGTCCAGCGACCCGTCTTGGTTCGCCGCCAGTAGACGGTGAAACCGAGAAAGTCGAAGGTGGATGGTCCCTTTCCGTTCGGCTTCTCCCGTGGCGGGCGCGAGAATCGGAGCAGCCGAGTCTTCTCGGGGTGCAGGGTCAATCCGTGGCGACCCATCCGCTTCGTCAACACCGCCATCACGCGTTCGGCATCGTCCTGTCGCTTGAGACCAATCACCAGATCGTCCGCATAGCGGATCAAGTGGGCCTCTCCCGACAGGCGCGGTTTGACCTCGCGTTCAAACCAGACGTCGAGCACGTAATGCAGGTACACGTTGCCGAGAAGCGGCGAGAGCACCGACCCCTGGGCGGTTCCTACTTCTGGCTCCGAGTACGAGGAGCCGTCGAGAACGCCCACGTGCAAACACTTGCTGACGAGTCGAAGCATCGACCCGTCGGCAACCCGAATCTGGAGCATCTCGATCAGCGCTTTGCGATCTACGCTGCCGAAATAGTCCTGGATGTCCGCCTCGAGGATCCAGTTCACGGCTCCCCGATGCACCACTCGGTCGAGGACGCGAAGAGCGTCGTGTGCACGGCGCCCTGGCCGGAAGCCGAAGGAGCAGTCCAGAAAGTCCTGCTCGTAGACGGCCTCCAGCACTTCGCGCACGGCCTCTTGCACCAGCTTGTCCTCGAACGCGCTGATGCCGATCGGCCGTGTTCGCCCTCGCTCTTTTGGGATGTGAACGCGACGAATCGGTTGGTGTCGATATCGCTTCGACTTCAACCGCTCGTGCAGATCCCGGATATTGCTCTCCAGATTCTGCCCGTACTGCTCCTTCGTCACGTCGTCGACGCCGACCGCGGCATCCTTTCGGATCCCCTGGTAGGCGCGCATCAGGGCCGGCTCGTCAATGAGATGAGCCAGCGCATGAAATCTCCCTTCGGGTTCGTTTCTCGCTCGTTCCACTACCTTCCGAAGTCCCGTGGACATGTGGTCCGTGGTCAAGGCCGCGGGCATGGTTCCCTCCTGAAGTTCACTTCGAGCACGGGCCGCCTTCGCTCCACTGGGTCCGGCCGCGACGCCGTTCCCCACCTTCTCCGCTCATATGCGGCCCTCCGACTCCCCAACCTTCATCCTTTCGCCCGCTACGGTCGTCCCTTGTGGGCGAAGTACCCCGAGGCAGCGCGCTTGTTCTTTGCTGGAGCCCTGAGGCTCGGCCGGCCGTGCGTGCGCGCAGCAGACGCACGGCGCGTCGGAGAGAGGTTACCGGGTCTCCGTAGCACCGGAATCACTCGTGGAAAGGTTGGGGCCTCCCAGGTTCCTGGGTCGTCCTCGCTATGCGCGCCGTCGTGCAACACCCCGCGAGATGCATCATGGCCTGCCCCATCGCGGACATGACGCCGTGGCCTTCGGAGTACACAGGCTCGTGGGCATCTCGGATCAGCCATTTTCGAGGCCTCATTTCCGACGGCTCGCGCGCTCGCGTGCCTACGCATCGCGCCGAACGTTGCCGCTCACCGCGCAAGGCTCGCTTCCAGTCGGTGGGGGTCCACCTTCCCCGGGCGGGGCTCACACCCGCTGGACGACAAACAGAATTTCAAGAAGTCATCGCATCCTTCTCTCCCTCCTGACCAGCCTTTCCTGGTCGCACTGTGGACCTGACACCGCTGCACGACTGCGCGGTCGCCGAACACGTCGCGAAGCGCTTTGCGGATCGCCTTGCCGCCGTCGATCACGAACAGCATCGCCTCGTCTACGTGGAGGCCTCGCTCGATGAGGTTCTGCAAGAGCGCGGTCGCGACGACGCTGTTCTCGGTCGAGCCGGCCCAGATTCCAAGCGGCGTCTTCGTGCCGTCGATCGTGACGCCGAGCGCGATGATCACGGCGTGGCCAGCGAACTCGATGCCGTCGATGAACATCGCGACGAGATCGACGTCATCGAGCTTGCGCGAGACGAACGCGGCGAGCTTCTCCGCGGTGTTCTCGATGAGCGCTCGCGACGCGTTGCTCTTGCTCGCACCTCGCGCGTCGATCGATTCGTCGATCGGCCCCAAGCTACGCTCGTACCCCCGCGTCGAGACGCCGAGCACGATCTGCTCAGCGACACGCGCCGAAAGCGGATCGCTCTCGCGTAGCGACTCGATGCTCGGCAACGTGATCTCGCGTCCCTTGCCCTTGCCGCGAGCTCGCACGCGCGGGTGCGTGATCGAAACGTTGCGACCACCGAAGCACACCGCCGTCGTCGCCGAGCCCCAGTGATTGTGCGTGCGCTCGTCGAGGTGCTTGCCCTTCGGCCCCGCGAGCTGCACGGCCTCCAGCGCGAGCAGCTCCGACAACGCGACCATTCCCATCTGTTGCACGAACGCGAGCAGACCTTTCTTCGTCGCGTCCATCGCGAGCAGCAGCGGCAGCATCAACTGCTGCACGCCCAGCGTCATCGCGATCGGCCCCTCTTGATTCTTTTCCGTACCTGCGGCTCTCTTCTTCATGGCGGCTCCTTGCCCGTGGGGCTCGTGTCCTGGCAGACCCGATTCTCAGGCCAGCGAGGAGCCGCCGCTACTTCACGTTTTCAACAGGAGCCGGGGCATCCCCGGGGATCGCGAGGTATTGGCGAGGCTCCCCCATGCCTACGACGCTTTGATCGACCGACCCAAGACGGAAGGCGAGAAGCTCGCGCGATACGTAGCGCGCGTGGAGCAGCTCGCCGGGTGGCTTCGTGACGCCGAGGCCGGTCGATTCATCGAGCCAAAGACGGTGTGCGCGCTCGGCGTCGGCCACCTTCGGCAAGCATACGATCCCGCATTCACGGCGCTCTCGCCCGAGCGCCTGCATGAAGCGCTGCGCACCTTCGAGCACGACGAGAACAGGCGAAGGAAGGGCGGCTCGCGTGTTCGGGGCGCGGCGCGGATCGCGGCCGAGCTCGCCGTGGAGGTCGGCGCCTTCGGAGCCACGTTGAAGCCGGACGACTACGACGCTGCGGTCGACCGCTGGACGAAACGGCTCCAAATCGAGCGCGCCCGGAACGTCAAGCCCACGAGCCATCGTGAACGGTTACAGGGCACGTAGCGGTTTCGATGGAAGGGAGACCGTTACAGGGTGTGTAGCCGTTACGGCGGCAGTAGCCGGTCGCGAATTCGTTGCGGGTGACCAACCATGGCCACCATGAACGAACCGAATTCGCGAGACGCCGTCGCGGCGAGCTCGCTCCTCACGCACGAATCCATCGCGACCATGGCCGCGGAGGCGCACGCGCACGTGCGCACCGTCGAGCGGCGCCTCTTGGGGTTGAAGGTCAAAGGGCGCGTCGCGCGACGCGTCGACGAGGTCATCGCGCGCCGCGGAATCTCCGTGTGCGTCACCGTCTTGGCGAGCGGGGCGACGCCGGGGGACTCCGAGCGATGACGCGATCGCGGCGCCATCGGGCCGCCCCAGGTGCAGAGAGCAGGGAGGCGAACGCCGAGATCGACCTCGAGACGGAGGGGCACGACCTGATCGCTCGCGGGCATGCACGTCTCGCCGAGGCGGCGCGTCTGCGCGCGTTTCGGTCGGTGGACACGCGCGTCGATTGGATTCGCGTCGATAGCCTGCCGATCCCGAAACGAAGCGCTTTTGTCGCGGCGCGGAGCGGCGAGCTTCGCGCCGTGAAGCGCGGTCGTGTGTGGCTCACGAGACGCGCCGACGCCGACGACTTCTTGAAGAAGTCGAGCGCGCGCGACGCAGCGAACGACGCCGAGGCGGAGGACGACGTCCGCGCCGCGCTCGGCCTCGTCTGCCGGAGGCGAGCATGACCGGCGCGCGCGCACTCCCGCAGCCGGCGACGCTCACCTACACGGCGTGGCAGTCGATCGAGCTCGCGCACGGAGGCTCCGCGATCGAGTCGTCGTGGACCGACCTGGGGCGGTGGCTGGCCACGGCGCAGCGCCGCCCTGCTGACGCCGAGAGGCCGAACCTCGGAGGGTGGAGCGCCGCGGTGTTCACCGAAGGCCGGCGCCGCCGCGACGCCGTCGAACGGGTGACGGCGCTCGTCCTCGACATCGACTCCGGCGACGTGCCGCTGGAGCGTCTCCGTGCGCACTTCACGGGCATGGAGGCGTTCATTCATTCGACACGACGGTATCGGCCCGCCGCGCCGCGTTGGCGGGTCGTCCTTCGTGTCACGCGGCCGATGAGCCCGGACGAGCACGCGATCGTTTGGCGGAAGGAGCGGGACCGCCTCGCGGCGCGCGAGGTGGCGATCGACGAGGCCACGAAGGACGCCTCCCGTTTCTGGTACGTGCCGTGCGAGCCCGTCGAAGGGGCGTTCGTCTTCGAGGCGCTCGACGGGCGCGCGCTCGACGTCGACGAGGCGGTGCGCGCCGCGCCCGTTGTCGCCCCCCCGTCGGCCACCCCGACAGCGCCCATCGGCGAGGTGAATGATCTGCCTCCACTTGAAGTCCGGATGCAGTGGGCACGAGCCTATGCGCGCAAGGTACCCCCAGCGGTATCGGGGGAGCACGGGCACGACGTGGCGTTCGCGACCGCGGTGAGGATCCTTCGCGGGTTCGCGCTCGCCGAGGAAGACGCGCTCCTCGTCCTGGGCGAGTGGAATGCGTCCTGCCGTCCACCGTGGGGCGCGCGCGACTTACACCGAAAGGTCCGCGAGGCCGCGACCAAGGGGCGCATGCCGTGGGGCGCGCTCGTGCGGGAGCGACAGTCGCGGTCGACGTGGAACACGCCGCGCCGCGAGCCGCAACAGCGTCGCGCGCGATCGCATGCGCCGCCGAGGGCGCCGGGGACGACCGAGATCGCGCTCGGCACGGACCTGCACCGCATCGTCGAGCAGGCGAGCGCAGCGCTGGGACGGCATGTCGGCGCGTTCCATCGCGGCGGGCAGCTCGTGCAGATCCTGGGTGCGCCGGCCCATGAAGCGGGTGTCACACCGGGGACGCCCACGGTGCGGCAGCTCCACCTCGCCACGCTCCGGGAGATGCTGACCAAGGTGGCGTCGTTCGTCACGCGCGACCGCGGTTCGGACGATCCCGAGCCGTGTCTGCCGCCGGACAATGTCGTCACGGCCGTGCAGCATCGTGGCGAGTGGGCTACCGTGCGCCGACTCGTTGGGATTCTGGAAGCGCCGGCGCTCCGCGCGGACGGGACGCTTCTCCAGGAGCCGGGGTACGACGCACCCACGGGCTACCTGTACATGCCGACGACCGACTTCGGGCGGATCCCCGAGGAGCCGACACAGGAGGATGCGCACCGGGCGCGTGAAGAGCTCGACGAGGTCTTCTGCGACTTTCCGTTCGTCAGCCGCGAAGCCCGTGCCGTCCCGCTCGCGGCGCTCCTGACCATGCTCGCGCGGCCAGCGATCCTCGGGAGCACGCCGGCGTTCCTGACCGACGCGAACGCGCGTGGGAGTGGAAAGACGCTCGTCACCGACGCGATCTCGATGATGGCGACCGGGCGCGTCACCGCGAAGATGGCCTATCCGATCAACGACGAGGAGCTCGAAAAGGTGCTCGCGTCGTACGCCCTTCGGGGCTCGCCGCTCATCAACTTCGACAACGTCACGCGAGCGTTCGGCGGGGGGCCGCTCGATCGGTGCCTCACCGCGGTCGACTCCGTCGACCTCCGGATCCTCGGTCGCTCGGAAATATCCACCTTGCCCTGGCGCGCAGTGCTGTTCGGGACCGGCAACAACGTGCTGATATGCGGCGATACGGCGCGTCGCACGGTGGTCGGGCGACTCGAATCGTCGCTCGAGAACCCCGAGGACCGAAGCGGCTTCCGTCATCCGAACCTCCTCGGATGGATACGCGAGCACCGCCCGCGCCTCGTTCGGGCGGCGCTGACGCTCCTCCGGGCATGGGTGGTCGCGGGGCGGCTGGCCATGGGGTGCGCTGCGTGGGGCTCGTTCGAGTCGTGGTCCTCCATCGTACCGCCGGCGCTGGTCTTTGCCGGCGCGGCGGACCCGATGTTGGCGCGCGCCGAGGTCGTCGGTGTCGATGACCAGGACAAGATCGCCTTGTCGCTGGTCCTCCAGCACTGGCCGCGCCTCGACACGCTCGGCCGTGGACTGACGATCCGCGACGCCGTCAGCGCCCTCTATCCGTCTCGCCGGGACCCGGGTCCACCCGATGGGCACGACGCTCTGCGGGAGGGGCTGGAGCTGATGGCGCCCATGAAAGACGGCAAGCCAAGCAGCAAGGCGATCGGCGAAGCGTTTCGTCGCGTCAAGGGGCGCAACGTGGGTGGACGGAAGCTCGTCGCCGGTACCGAGGACCGGACGAAGGTGGTTCGGTGGATGGTGCAGTCGTGTTGAGTAGCGCGGCAGGCGGATGCGGGGACTTCGGCGCGTGTGCAGGGACTCTGCGGGGACTCCTGACGACGAGTCCCCGCACCCCACATGCCGAGAAAGCCCGTGCTTCGAGGGCCGGTGCGGGGACTGCGGGGACTCTTTCCATCCTCACGCGCTGAGATGCGATGAGCATGAGGATAGATCATGGTGACGAAGACGAGCCGGATCAGTCCCCGCAGTCCCCGCAGTCCCCGCGCCCGACCACCCATGGCGCGGGGCGCGGCCCCCTGGCTTGTGAGCTCCGAGGGCGGGGCGCACAGCGGAAGGGCGTGGGGGGGACGGAGGGGGCCGTCTCCTCCAACGCGAAACGACCAGCGTGCCAGCCCGCATGAGCGGCTGTGCTCGGATGGCAATCGCACCGCAGGTGAATGAGGGGGGGGCCGTGAGGGACGCACAGTAGATCGTGTAGCAGGGCGCGATATCGTAGGAGCTGCCGGACGCTCGGAACGACGCCTTGGCGCGCGCAGCTTCCGGAAGGAGAAATCCCTATGAGGCAGGCAATCACCATCATGGTGTGTGGAATGATCGCAGTCGCATGCAGCGCCACGCCGATCGAACGCTCAGGCGACTCGGACGTCCAAGCGACGCCCTCCGCCAACATCCATCCAGAAGAGGCAAGCTCTGGCGCCATGTCGCCAGCGTCCGCGATGCAGCCGGCGTGTGGCCCCATCTGCACGTCGCACACCATCTCATTCAACTCATCGGGGTGGGGCCCCGACTGCGCTACGGCGTACGCTGCTGCCGCGACGAACGCCCAGCCGGAGGAGCAGTCCACGTGCATCGCCCAGGGATTCATCGGCGCCTGCCTCGCGTCGTATGTTGATAAGGCGTGCTTTTTCGGTAACCAGGCGAACGCGTGGTACGCGGTGGTGACGGCAACGGCCCACTGCTCGGACACCAACTGCTAGGACCGTCGCACGGAATGGACCGCCTTCCTCGCGTGCGCGAGGAAGGCGCACTCCCACGCGAGCACGAATCGGATACCCGCCGACGGAGCAAGACGCCGTTGTCTCGCAGAGACAACGCTCGAGGGATCGAGCGCTGTCATCACGGGCGGCGATGGAGCATCCCCGAACAGTACGGGGGCTCTCCAGACCAAGGGGCGTCGTGTGAGTGGTGCGGCAAACTTACGAAATCGAATTGTAACAGTCACTTGCGGTCAACGAGGCGAACCACATGCGGCGTCGAGCCCTGCTTCCCGACGACGCCCCGAACGAAGGGGCGCGCTACCTCCGGATCCTCCTGCGACGCACGCGACGCCAGACGGTGATTGCGCAACTCGGCATTCACCCTGAGACTTTCGGCCAATACCTGCGCGGCCGGCGCATCCCGATCGCGCCGATTCGGGCGATGCTCGAGGACGAGTTCGGTCCCCGCGAGCGCGTGGGAGGTCGAGCGTAACCGCGTCGCACCGACTGTGAACGTTGCTCCACTTGCTACGCAGAGCGTAAGCGCGGAAGCCGTGAACTTCGCGAAATGATTGCCGCGTTGGCGCGATACGATCAGTAGCAGCGTGCAACGCTGGGTGAATTCGCGCATACGCCTGGCGGCGCCGGTACCGGCACGGTCATCGCATTCCGCGGCGCGCGGCACTCGTGGCGTGCGACGACGTCTCGCCGTCGCGTGACGACAACGTGCCGCATCGAGCCACGAGAATGACGCCGATGGACGGGAGATCATCGCGCCAGGTTGGGGGCACTGCGTGGCGCGTGAATTGCTGAGCACCCGTGCTGAGTGACGAGTACCCAGCGAAAGGAATGCTCATGTCCGACGACAAGAAGAAAACCGGAAGGCCGGACCGCGACCGCACCTCCGCGAACGAGCCCGACGAAGTGGAGCATGTCGCGAAGAAGTTCGGGCTCCCCGCAGAGCTCGTGCGGAAGGTGATCCAGCAGGAAGGGCCGATGCGAAAGAACGTGGAGGAATACCTCGAACGGATGAAGAAGAAGTAGGCTCGCCATTGGGCTGGTGGCGTCTGGGCGACTGCGAGAGACGCCGACGGCGTCACACGGTGGTGTCGGCGCGCCCGGAAGAGTCCGAAGCCCAGGCGGGCGCGCCATGCCGCACGTGGCCCGTCGACGGCGCCATACAGGTTCAGCTTCGCTCCAGGCCGGGCGGAATCATCGGGATGCCGTTAAGGTCTTGGCGGGCGTCGTGTCGACTGCGATGGGTCCGCGGCACGATCGACCGATCGTCCACGCCCACGATGCAGAGCCGTGCGCCTGAGTGAGGCGCCGGCGCACTCATTGACCGTCACGACACTGCGTTGCCTTGAGCGTCGTAGCGCGCCGCGGCGTCGCGAAACCACGCGGCGCTGAAGGTGCGTGCGATGCGCACCGGGCGAAATCGCGCCGAAGCGTCGCTCGCCCACGACATGCGCCCCGGCGCGATTGCCGATTCTCGTCGTGGCGTGCGCCGGTGAGGCGCAGAGTCGTGACGTGCACACGACGAGCAACGTGTCGGCCGGAGCGGCCGAGAGGGACGACATGGGACAAAGCGGACGTCGTTCGAGCGGTGGGCGTGGCCTGAGGCCCCTTGGGGCGAGCTTCTTTCCGATCATCACGATCGCGCACCGAGTCGCCGGAGCGCTCCCTCCCGCGGTGATCCTGCTCGTCGCGGCGCTCCTCGCCGCGTGCGGCGTCGCATCGGACGGCGATCACGCCGCCTCCGGCGAATCGCTGACGAGCGCGAGCGCAACGAGTCGCGACGTCGCGACTCCACGCAACACCGCGATTCCCACCTCGCTCCCGCCCGCGCCGACGGCGTTGGCCGGTACGCTCCCGGGCACGTTCGCCGTGTCGGACAACGGCGACGCGACGTACTCCATCCCGATCCCCGTCGCGCCGGGGCGCGCCGGCGCGGTGCCGTCGCTATCGCTCGACTATTCGAGCGCGCGCACGGGCGAGAGCATCTTCGGCGTCGGCTTCGCCCTCGGCGGGCTGTCGATGATCACGCGCTGCGCGCGGACGTTCGCCGAGGACGGCGAGAGCCGCGGTATCGCGCTCGACGCGAGCGACGCGTTTTGTCTCGACGGGCTACGCCTCGTCGCCACGCAGGGCAGCTACGGCGCGGATCAGACGGAGTACCGCACCGAGCCGGACACCTTCACGAAGATCGTGGGCTTCACGTCCGACTCGGACCACGGCCCCGACGGGTTCGTCGCGTTCACGAAGGATGGGCGCGCGCTCCGCTACGGCTTCACCGACGGCAACAACGCCGCGTCGCTCAACGCGGTGGGCTCGGCGCGCTTCCTCGCGTGGGCGCTCTCGGTGAGCAGCGATCGCGTCGGAAACTACTTCACCGTCGCATACAAGAATCGGATCGCGTCGCTGAACGACCGCGACTACACGACCGAGATCGTCCCGCAGACGATCCGATACAGCGGCTTCGATCCGGGCGCGGCGCAGGGTGCCTACCCCGTGTCGCCGCAGGCCGCGCCGCTGCGGCACGTCGACTTCCAGTCCTCCCCCGGCTTCGCGCACACGTCGTTCATGCGCGGGATGCGCTTCGACATCGACAGCCGCGTCGACTTCATCTTCGCCTACGGACCGAACGACGAGCTCGTTCGCATGCTTCACTTCACGTACGGGCCCGGCAACACCCTCCGCAACCGGCTCAACACCGTCCAGGAGTGCGCCGACGGCGGCCTCGTGTGCAAGCCGGCGACGCGCTTCCGATGGTCGACGCTCAACGCCACCGGCGAGCCTCGCTTCGTTCCGTTCGCGTCCGAGCCGGCGGGGATCTCGTTTCCGAGCAACCCCACGACGCCCATCACCCACGGCGATCTCAACGGTGATGGGCTCGACGATCTCGTCTACGGCGAGCCGACGGCGCCCGACAACGAAGGCGTCCTCTTCTGGGACTGGTTCGTCGCGTTCAAGTCGCCGCGCGACTCGGCGACGAACTACCAGCCGTTCACGCGCGCCGTCCGCATCCGATACCGGACCGATTCCCTCACGATCCGGCCGCCGAGAACACAGCGCGCGGTGCCGATGGACTACAACGACGATGGGCTGACGGACCTGCTCATCGAGAGCTACCTCGACACCGACGATTCGGGCATCCCCCTCGAAGCCCCGATCACCTTCCTCGACGTCCTCTACAGCGACGGGCAGGGACATCTCTCCACCACGCCGCCGCCCGCTACGCCGCCGAGCGGCGGGATCGTGCAGCTCGGGCAACGGCCGTCGGTGAGCCCAGCGCAGACGTTCTTCCAGCTCGCCGACTTCGACGGCGACGGCGTCGGCGATCTCCTGGGGTGCCATGACCCGGGGACGGGCGTGCACAAGTGGTCGCTCCGCCTCTGGAACCCCGCGCGCGGGACGCAAGCGGCTGGCTTCGGCGACGACCAGGGGGTCGAGCCGCTCACGACGGCGAACACATCGTGCAACCTCCCGTTGCTCATCGTCGACACCAACGGCAACGGCGCGGCCGACATCCTGGCCGCGCCGCACGGGACGCGCGACGCGGACGGCCACACGCTGAACTTCCAAGCGCTCGAGCCGCGCGTCGTGATCGACGGCGGCCCCACCGGTGTGCACCGCGTCACTTCGTGGAGCTCGTACGACTCGGGCCTTCCCACCGACCCGGACCACGACCAGCCGCCCACCGATCCGTTCTTCGTGCCGAAGACGGAGCCGCGCCATCGGCTCCTCGCCGACATCAACGGCGACGGGCTGCGCGACGTCGTCACGTCGAACGCGCTCACCGGGCAAATCGATGTGGCATTGAACTCGGGAGCGGGGTTCCTTCCCTCGCAGTTCGGCGACACCGACACCCCGTTCTTCACGACCGAGAAGCTAATGGGCCTCGCGATGGTGTTCGACGCGGACGGCGACGGCCGCGACGACATCCTCGTTCCGCCGCAGCTCTCCGACGTGCCCGGGATCCAGCGGGACTACATCGTCTTGTACTCGGAGAACGAGTCTTTCGCCGTGCGCGACTCTGGGATCCCCTTCGCGTTCCGGTCCGGCGTCGACGTGGTGGAGACGCCTTCGGCGCGCCTCACAGGACAGGGGCCGACCGCGCTCGAGATCGACGGCGACGGCAACGCCGATGTCCTCGGGCCGACGCTAGCCGCCGGCGCGACGATGACTCGACACTTGAATCGCGCGGAATCCACCGATCGCATCACGGCCATCACCGACGGCCTCGATCCGCTCGACCACGACCCGCTGCAAGACCCGTCCAAGCGGCTCGAAGAGCCGAACATCGTCATTGCGTACGACTCGCTCTATCCGTCGACGTTCGACGCGCCGGCGGATTTCCCGAGCGACCCGCACCTCTCGCCCTATCGCGCCGGCACCGGATGCACGTACCCGGTCCACTGCGCGATCGGCCCCAAGCGCGTGGTCGCGGACTACGTGATGCGGACCGGCGCGACGGACGACGGGCGCACGGGCTCGTCGTTGAAGTCCTTCTCGTTCCAGTACCGCGATGGTCGCTTCGACAGGCTCGGCCGCGGTTGGCTCGGCTTCGCGCGCCGCATCGCGTGGGAGGGGATGGGCTCCGGCACTGGGTGGGTCGCGCGCTCGGTGCTCGAGTACGACAACACGACGTACGATCCCGCGCTCCGTCGCTACCCGTTCGCCGGGAGCCTCCTCCGCGTCACGCGCGCCGAGGGGGCTGGCGCGGCGCGGTCGTACGCATCGAGCGCGGCGTGTGACGTCGCGCTCACCGACACGCACTACGCGACGCGCGCGTCGGCGGGCGGCGCCACGTACTTCACGCTGGCGGACTCGGTGCGCGAGCGACGCGCCGCGCTCGTCCCGAGCGCGTGCGCATCGCTCTTCGGCGAAGCGGGCGCGCTCGAGCCGGGGAAAGGTCCGCGCGGCAACGGCCTGTCGTTCGTGACCGACACGCAGCACAACGTGACGCCGGACGACTTCGGCAACGCCACGGCCGTCACGACCACGTTCCTCGACGGTGGAACGAAGTCCGCGACGCTCGCCTTCTCGTACGACGAGGCGCAGTGGTTCGTCGCGCAGGAGACGAAGTCCACCGAGTGCGGCCAAGAAGTCGGACAGCCGCAGATCTGCCGCTCCACGGCGTACGTGAGCTACGACGCGCACGGGCTCCTGACGCACGCGATCGTCGAGCCGGGCGACGCGTTCCTTCAGCTCGACGTGACCATCGGCCGTCACCCCGTCTTCGGGGTCGCGACGTCGATCACGGCGGAGGATCTCCGGACGGCGGAGACGAGGACCACGATCACGATCTTCGACGACGCCGAGGCGATCTTTCCGCACTTATCCATCAACGCTCTCGGCCAGACGACGATCCGGACGTTCGACGTTGCGCGCGGGACGACCAGCACGATCACCGATCCGAACGGTCTCGTGACGAAGATGGCGTTCGACGGCTTCGGCCGCCTCGGGACGGTGCTCCGCCCCGACGGGACGCGCACCGACGTCACGTGGAGCCGCCGGAACGTGGCCGCCGCGGACGCGACGCCGCTCTTCGTCCTCGGCG
>Ga0207710_10000951_pt1 | contig 15267 bp, 9 predicted proteins | sample KBSS24metaG_FD_184400 | JGI IMG/M metagenome (GOLD analysis project Ga0207710, IMG submission 184400) | Switchgrass rhizosphere microbial communities from Kellogg Biological Station, Michigan, USA - KBS S2-4 metaG (SPAdes) (version 2) | ecosystem: Host-associated > Plants > Roots > Rhizosphere >...
AACTTCCACGTCGTTTCAAACTTCCCGGTGTACTCGCTGTTATCGTTAGTGCCACCAGACGCAATGCCTTGATAGAAGTTGATGAGTTTGAACTCCAGATCGATCCCTTTTTCCTTCCAGCGCGATCGCGTTCCGCCCCAATCTCCGGTCATCGTTTCGCGATGCCAGAAATCCGGCTCGGGTGCAGGGGCGGGTGCGGCCGCAGTAACTTTCGGCGCATTTTCTGCAGCGCCGCTTGCATTAGTCGCGGCAGCCTCGCGTGCGGTGGGAGTCGGTGATGGTGTTGGCGCTTGGCAATAGACCTCAGACCCGATTACAAAGAGAATCAGGAGAGAGACTGTCGCTATTGCACTTCTTGTGATCCTGGTATTCATGTTCATTTCTCTTGTCAACGTGGCGGAATTTCTCTGCGATCACTTTTGTCGCGCCAGAACACTGTCCGTACTGACGTATTCCCAGCTTTGGTCGGGGTTGTAAACAGTCATTGCCCTGGCAATCTTTTCCGTGTTTGGCCCAAGGTTCTTCTGATGAATCCTGCCTTGCTGATTGACAATGAAGGTCATCACACCGGACGAACCATAGACCGCCGGGTAGGCGACGAGGGCAAAGCCCCCGATCATGCGACCATTGATCAGATAGCTATAGCGACCACCCGGAGCATTAGCACCCTGAGATTTCAGAATTTTCAGGTAGTAACCGTGGAAGGGAATGGGTTTGACATTGCCGGCGGCGTCTCTTTCTCCCTGATAGCCTTCGCTGCGGGCGTAGCCGACCAATGGACCAAGCGGACTCGGTTCCTCTCCGTCTGCGTTGGGCCAGTAGAGGCCGTCCTTCTTACCCGGAGAGCTGATGAACTTCTGCGCGAACTGCTGAACGCCGTCATTGTTCCAGTCGTCAAGAAAATAGTCCCACTGGGCCACCGCAAAAGCAGCGCACACGAGGATCGTATCGAGTTCGTTTCGGCCCACGCGCCGCAGCAGTAATTCCTTAACTCCCTGCGTGGCGTCAAAGGCCCACTGGTCTCCGCGCTTAACAATCGGAACCGGAAAGGGCGAACCGTCATTGCCGAACTCGACTGAGTATTGCGCCTCATTAACTTTGGTAAGTTCAGTCTTTTCATTCGCCATTGTTACGAACTGCGCCAGCTCTTCCTTTTCCTCAACAGGATCCGTTGAACGCAGGCGATTGGCTTCGGGCGCAAAAATGCGATCCAGAGCGGCTCGATCACTGGCGCGTGCTGCTGCGACGAGCCCTTTCACAGCGTCGTCAGGTGATGAGAACGTCTGTGCAGTTTGAGCGGTGATGCACACTGCGCTGCCCAAGCCGACTGCCATAGCCAGCGCCAGACAGAAACTTTTTAGCCAACGCATCGAATTTCGTATTGCGAAATGCTTTGTTGCTTTCATAGCTAACCTCTCCTTCTCAGTCCGCCGCCACCAGCAGGTTTGCGACCGCCACCGCCGATGTTGCGCTGCTGTCCGGCACCGCCGCCTCCAAATCGAGGTCGATCAGTATTCATGCGGTCAATGCTTTTGTTGCCGCGCTCGCGGTCTTGCTGTACTTGCGCGCGGTTGCCGCCGCCGCCGAACGCCGAGGAACCCGAATCACGACGACGCTCGGTGTTCTGGTTGTCGCGACCACGATAGGCATCCAATCGGCCAGAGTTGTCGCTGCGGTTTCTCAGCGCTTCGTTCCGATTGACCTGGTACCGATTGATGTTGTTGCGATTGATATCGTTTCGGTTAATTTCGTTCCGATTGATGTTGTTTCGGTTGATGTTGTTCCGGTTAATGCTGTTCCGGTTGATGTTGTTGACGTTGATGTTGTTCCGCCGCACGTTCGCAGTCCGGTTCAGGTTCGTGCGATAGCTGTTGATGTTGCGGTTGACGATGTTCCGGTTGACGTTAACGTTTCGGTAGCGGTTGTTGACGTAGATATTGCGATGGACGTTTACGTTGACGAACGTTCGATTAACCCCAATCCAACCACCACCAACCCAACCGTGGTAATAGATACCTCGCCCGTACCAGTCCCAATCGTTGTTGAGCCAGGCGCCGAGGGCCATGCCCGCGCCAAATGCAATCGCTGTCGCCGCGATGACCGTTCCCGTAGATGGACCACTGTCCTTCTCCACGTAGACGACCTCCGGGTTGTATTGCGGCACATAAATGACTTGCGGCTGCGCCGGCACAATCTTGATTACCTGGCCTTCGCTAATTACCTGTTGCTGCGGAGTGCTGACCAAGCTGCCGGCCGCTTTTGCTTCTGCTCGCAAACGCTGAATCGACTTGCCAACGTCGGTCGACTGATTGACGTAAGCCTGGCCCAGCGCCGTGGTCCAGTCGCGCTTGTCGACCATCATTTGCAGGATCTGCGGATAGTGGGCAACGGACTTCACGCTAACGTCCCACTGTTGTCCGGAGATGGCATTGTCGTCAGAGCTCCCTCCCAATACCCGATTCGCTTCTTCCAACTGATCTATAAACGTCGCGGCAGGAACCACCTGGGCCAGCAACGGATCCGGATATAACGCGATCGGCGCCAGCAGCTCGTCGAGCTCCGCCTCACTAAACCTGTCGTCCGGCAAAGCGGCCGACGCGTTGATGAGCGGAGTAGTCAAAAGGAAAACAGCGAGCACTGCTGCCTGAACCTTGAAAACGAATCTCTTCATTACTGCCTCCTCAAATGTCTATCAAGAATTTCAATCGATGCCGCCGCGCGCCCCCGCTCGGCTGTCTTCATGATCTAGTCACCAGATTTTTTTAATGCCCGTCTTGAACGTGAAGTCGTATGGACGATTACCGCCGATAGGAAATCCAGGTGTCGCGTAGTAGGTGATCCCTTTCTCCTGCGATAACACAAACCCAAATGTGGTCTCGATCACCGAACCGACTTTCCCTGTTTCGTAACTCAGGATTAGTTGAGGATCTACATTTATAAATCGCCGGCCTTTGGCGAACATACGGACAAAATAGAAATCGAATGCACCCTGGTTGATGCCGGATCCGCCGGCGCCGCTGGAGTAGCTATTAGTTTGTTTGTAGGTGGGCGCAAAGATGGTGTTTTTCATCGGAAACGTAACGAAGGTTACGTTTGGAGCTATCGAGTTCCTCCGGCTCCCGAGCACGGGTTTGCTGGCAGTGTCAAAGTTGAACTCCACACCGGTGACCAAGCCGAACTTCAACTTGCGGTTGAAATAGGGAACGTATGTAAGCTTTAGATTTAAATCTCCGAAACCAAACTTTGTATTCCCCGGCACTATTCCGATCGGCCGCGGGCCTATTGGGCCTTCAATTCCGCCGGACAAGAATCCGATTGACGTGTTCGTCGCATTTAAAGGCAAGTCGACCTTGATCGAGGCGCGCTTGTTTGCGAACGGAACGACGAAGCGAAACTTCGTGATGCTGTTGTAGAGTCCATCGCCAGGAAGGTTGTAGGACTCATTAAATACCTGCACTGTGTAGCGCAGAACGAGCGGGTTCGTTCCGGACTTGTCCTGGCTTTCCGCGGGGTGCGATGGGGTTGCCGACGGCAGGGCATTGGTCTGTGCGTCTACGCCGGCACACAGTAATAAGATGGTGATCGGCAACACCCATCGCACTTGTTTGCGTTTACTCATCATTCCAATTTCCTCATTCGCTACGAACGGGAGATTAAAGAAATGATGGTCAGGAAATAATCGGGTGGAATCCGTATTTCAATGCGGGAGTATCTGTAGATTAGGCCGGCTGAAATGCGGACAGGATGAATCCTCGGCGGTATTCCGGGTCACTTGTTGGCTTACTCAATATCCGATGTTTAGGTGGAAAGCTGTAGATATCAGGCTAAAGTAAGTCTCCACTTCAGAGCTAAGCAGCTACTTCAGTTCTCCGTCACCGAATGAGACAAACCTCCGTAGTTTTACGGATATTGCCATGCTCCCGTCCGTGTAGTAGATTTGTCCGGAATCATACATACTGAGCTAGCTAGCTCAATTATGGCTGCGGAAAGTAAAGATCCCCCCTGCAGATCGATCGCTTAAAGACATCAAGACTGACCGAGCTTCTGTCAAATCCTTTATCGTGTCCCGCCATCATTGCGTGTCGGGAGTCGGAAGCCAGTTCGAAGAAGTAAAGATTCTCCAATAACCCTTCGCCCACCAAACGGAGAATCTCAGGCATCGCGTCACTGGACCACGCGCTCGTGGTTTTACCTGCCGTTTTTAAGCTATGAAGTGCCGCCGAAAATCGAAGACTTTCATTAGCGGATGCCACCTCTCACAGTTGCTGATCTGGGCCGTCTTAGCGTGGCTGGTTTTTTGCCCGACAGCCGTGGCTGAAGCTCATGTGAAAGACCAGCGGAAGGTGCTGGTTATTTATTCTTCCAGAGAAGACGCCCCGTACACCGCCCTCATTGAAAGTGCTGTCCGCAACACACTCAGCGCCGGCTTGGCCGACCGCCTCGATTATTACGCGGAATACGTCGATCTCGCGCGTTTCTCGGCGCCAGAGTATCAAGACGAATTGCAAGGATTCCTGAGCCGTAAGTACGCAGGTCGGCGTCTGGATGTGGTTATTGCCGAGGGCAATGCCCCTTTAGGATTCGTGGCGCGGCATGGGGCAAAAATGTTTCCCGGCGTGCCCATTGTTTTCAGTACCGAAGAAACCGATTTAGTACCTATCCCGAACTCCACCGGTTTGGTTTTTCAAATAGACATGAAAACCACGCTCGATGTAGCCCTCAGGTTGCAGCCGAATATCAAGCATGTGTTTGTTATCACCGGGGCGTCCGAATTCGATAGATTCTATGAGAGGACCGCCCGCGAGCAGTTCCAGGAGTACGAAGGGCGTCTCACCTTTGCCTACCTGCCGCCCCTGCCGCTGAAAGATTTGCTGCAAGAAGCGTCGAAGCTGCCAGAAGATTCGATCATTTATTTCGTATCGCTTTTCGAGGATGGTGCCGGCGAAAGATTTATTCCCGTGGACATCCTTGACAAGTTGTCCCCGGTGGCGAGGGTTCCTGTTTATTGCTGGCCTGAAATGGCGATAGATCACGGGATCGTCGGAGGGAATTTGCTTAGCGAGGAGAGCGTGGCGCACCAGACAGCGGAGCTGGCGCTGCGTGTGTTGCACGGAGAAGATGCCAATCGCATTCCAATTGCAAAGATAAAACCGTATGTCAATGTATTTAACTGGCAACAGCTCCAGCGCTGGGGCATCAACGAGGATCGCCTACCCCCTGGTAGCATTGTCCGCTTCAAGGAATTAACGCTCTGGGAGCAATATAAAGGTCGAATTATCGCTGTTATCGCAATTATAGTCGTTCAAACAGTGCTCTTATGCGGTCTGCTTATTGAGCGCAGAAGGAAGAGGCAAACTGCTCAACGCCTTACCACGAGTGAGGAGCGGTTCGCCAAGGCCTTCAAAGCAAATCCCCAACCCATGTCAGTCACTACCTTGAGGGAGGGCAGATATCTTGATGTTAACGAGAGTTTCCTGCTGATGAGCGGCTACACCCGTGAAGAAGTTATTGGGCATACCTCAATTGAGCTCGCACATTATGAGCGTACTGGCGACCGCAATACTTTACTGGTCGAGCCATTGTTGCGCTTCGGCGTGATGCGCAATTTCGAAATGAAATTTCGCACGAAGAACAGCGCCCTGCGAACGCTCCTTTCTTCTTCCGAACTGATAGATCTTGGCGGAGAGCAATGCATTCTCGTAGCATCCAGTGACATCACCGACCGCAAAGTGCTTGAGCAGGAACTCGAACTCAGCGAGCGTGAATTCTCGACGCTCGTCGAGAATTCGCCGGATGTCATCGCTCGTCTGGATCGCGATCTGCGTTATATCTATATCAGCCCAAGCCTCGAGCGATTGACTGGAGTTTCTACTGATCAGTTCATCGGAAAGACTCCGCGGCAGATTGCCCTTGAGGGTTATGACTGGGATGGTTTTGAAAAAATTTGTAAGGAAGCCTTCGCTACGAGCAGGACGGTCCAGCGGGCCTTTGATTATGAGGGCCGCAGCTATTGGACGAGGGTGGTTCCGGAAATTACGTCAACCGACTCAATAGAGTCAGTGATGACAATCAGTGAGGACGTCACCGATCGTATTCGCGCAGAGCAAGACCTTATGAAGCTTACATCCCAGCTTTTTCGGCTACAGGATGAAGAGCGTCGTAGGATTGCGCGCGAACTCCATGATGGGACGGCGCAGAATCTGTTTGGAATATCGATGGATCTCGCCAAACTGAACCAGTTAAGTCTGGGGGAGGATGCGGAACAACTCATTCACGAGTGTGAGGAGCTCGGCAATCAGACGCTTCAGGAAATCCGCACACTTTCGTACCTGCTGCATCCTCCTTTGCTTGACGAGGCTGGCTTAGTCTCTGCGCTACAGTGGTACGTTCAGGGCTTCACGAAGCGCAGCGGAATCTATGTCGATCTTGTAGCCCAATCTATCGAGCGCCTCCCTCCAGACGTTGAATTAGCTCTCTTCCGTATCGTGCAGGAGTCCCTTACCAATGTGCGACGCCACTCAGGAAGCGAGACGGCGACCATAAGACTCGAACGCAAATCAGATGATATATTTCTTGAGATTCAGGACACGGGCTGCGGAATGCCTTTTTCAAAATCGTCCAATAATGGGGACGAGATCATCGAAATGGGCGTGGGAATTCCGGGCATGCAACAGCGTTTGCGTCAACTTGGCGGAAAGCTCGAAATAGCTTCTAACAGTGAAGGCACAAAGTTAACGGCGCTAGTGCCACTGACGAATGGGGCAAGCTATGGTGCGAATTCTTCTGGCAGACGATCATGACGTAGTGCGGCGCGGCTTGCGCGACCAGCTTAACCAACACGAAGGTTGGGAAGTCTGCGGTGAAGCCAGCAACGGGCGCGAAGCCGTGAACCTGGCGTTGAAGCTCAAGCCCGACGTCGTGGTGCTGGATCTTTCCATGCCTGAGCTTAATGGCCTCGAGGCCACGCGTCAGATTCGAAGTGAGTTACCGCGCACCGAAGTGCTCATATTTACGATGCATGAGACGGAACAACTCATCCGCGAGGTGCTGTCAGCAGGCGCCCGCGGGTACGTTCTTAAGTCTGACGCTGCGCGCCATCTAACCAGTGCCGTTGAAGCGCTCTCTCATCACAAACCATTCTTCACCGCAAAAGTCTCTCAAGCTCTCCTCGATGCGTTTCTAAACTCGGAGGCAAAACCAGACGAAGGCTCAGCATTTCGCACCTTGACTAACCGTGAGCGGGAGATCGTACAGATGCTGGCCGAGGGAAAGAGCAACAAGGAAATAGCAACGACCTTATCAATCAGTGTAAAGACAGTCGAGACTCACCGCGCGACCGTCATGCGAAAACTCGAGATCAATTCAATTGTAGAATTGGTTCACTACGCAATTCGTAATCAACTAGTCCAGGCTTAACACGCAGCGAGCGCCGAAAGGTTTATGCGCGCGTACTCTCGAATCGAAACATTCCTGAGAACAATATTTGTCCTTCTGTTGGTCTGTTTACCCCTTCACGCCCAATCAACCTCTTCAATTATCGGCCAGGTCACTGATGAAAAAGGCGCCCTTATCCCAGGCGTTGAAGTAACCGTTCGCAGTAGTGCGACGGGCATTGAGCGCAAAGCAGTGACAGATTCCGGCGGTAGATATCAATTCGCCGCCTTGCCGGTAGCAGAATACCGGATCGAAGTGCGAGCTAAATCATTCAAGACCCAGATTGTAGAGCCTGTTCGCGTCGAAGTTGGTAGAGTTATCGAGCAGAGTTTTCAATTACAAGTCGGCGATATCACGCAAGTGGTCAATGTAACTTCCGATGCCACACTGATCGAGCGTGCCTCAATATCCGTGGGCCACATCATCGATGATCGGACCGTGCAGGAGCTTCCCTTAAACGGCAGACATTTTATAGATCTCAGTTTGCTCGTTCCCGGCCCTGTAACTCCGCCACAGAACGGCTTTCTCTCTGCGCCGGCACGTGGGCAAGGCTCGGCTGCCCTGAACACGGCCGGCAACCGTGAAGACACCGGCAACTACCAAATCAACGGTATCACTCTTAACGATCAGATCAACAACACCATCTCGTTCCTGCCACCCATCGCCAGCATTCAGGAGTTCAAGATCGATAACTCGACTTTCAGCGCCGAGTACGGACGTAACTCGGGCTCCATCGTCAATGTAGCGACGCGTCAGGGAACGAACGATTTTCATGGCGAGTTGTTTGAGTTTTTCCGCAATGACGCTCTGGATGCCCGCAACTTCTTCAATTTCACCTCCACGAAACCGCCGCCATTCAGACGAAATCAGTTCGGGGGAGCTATCGGAGGACCATTAATGCTGCCTCACTTCGGAGAAGGTGGTCCAAAGTTGAGTTACAACGGCAGAAATCGAACGTTCTTCTTCTTCTCATATGAAGGACTCCGGCAACGGCAAGGCGTTAGCTTAAACAGCCTGGTCTTGAGCGACCAGCAACGTGCATCAATCTCCGACCCAGGTATACGACGACTCGTCGAGTTAATTCCCCGCTCGAATCTCACCGACTCATCAGGAACATCGCGCTTCGTGGGAGCGGCAACCGCTCCTGTCAGCGTCGATCAGTGGACCATTGACATCAGTCATAACCTCAACAGCCGAGATCTAGTACACGGCTATTATGCGGTTCAGCGTGACGACCGTGACGAACCGACGTTGCAAGGCAACACCATCCCAGGGTTTGGTGATATTCGTACTGGCTTTCGTCAGATATTGACGCTTAACGAGACGCACATCTTCAGTCCTTTGGTTGTCAACGAGGCCAGGTTCGGCTTCAACCGCAACACGCTGATCGTTGCTGCCGGGGCGCCGCTCAATCCTGCAACTCTGGGCGTTAGAAACGGGGTCAACGAACCCATCGGCTTGCCGTTAATCAACGTAGCCGCCGAGCTCAATTTCGGTGGTCCGGCGCAAATCAATGGACGCAGTGATACTAGCTTTGCAGTCTCTAACACGCTGAGCCTTTTGCGCGGCCGACATTCGCTCAAGCTTGGCGGGGAAGCACGTCGAGTGTTCAGCAATCTTTTTGTTCACGACCCGGGCAGATTTAATTTTCCGAGTGTAGCGGCTTTTATTGCAGGAAGCGCAAACTCGTTTTCGATTACTCTCGGCGACCAATCGGCCAGTATTGCGCAAGGCGCACTCGAGTTCTTCATGCAGGATAGTTTCCAGTGGCAATCGAATCTTACCTTTGAGCTTGGCCTGCGATACTCATGGAACATGACACCAAGCGAACGCTTTGACCGGTTCGTCATCTTCGATCCAAGAAGTGTTTCGCTCGTGCGAGCAGGGAGGGATATAGATCAGGTTTACCGAACCAACGCTAAGAATTTTCAACCGCGTGTTGGATTGGCTTGGGATCCATTCAAAGACGGACGCACCAGCCTGCGGGCGGCTTACGCAATTTTGACGGAGCAGGCATTAATCAACGCAGTACAGCCATTGGTCTCCAATCCGCCTTTCGCAACGCCACTCACTTTTACCGGAACAGTGCGCCTCGAGAACGCGATTAATCTCGCGACTGCAGCTGGCGTAACGCCTATTACAGTCGATCACGATTACGATAATTCCTACATCCAATCGTGGAATATCAACCTGCAACGTGAAATCCTTCAGCAATCGTCGCTCATGGTGGGTTACTTCGGATCAAAGGGAACGAATTTGCGCATCTCGCGAAACATTAACCAGCCGACAAATGGTTTGCGTCCTTTTGCTCGTCTCTCATCGTCAAGCCCCATACTTCCCGGCGCGAGTCTCGGCAACATCACGCAAATTGAGGGCACAGCGAATTCGAGTTATAACGCACTGTGGGCTAGCTTCATTCATCGGTTTTCACGCGGGCTGCAATTCAACACTTCTTACACCTGGTCCAAATCCATCGATTACAACTCCTTGAGTTCACCTCCAAATGTCCTAACGGTTCAGAACAGTTACGACTTGAGAAATGACCGTGGACTGTCGGATTACGACGCACGTCATCGTGTGGTTGTGAGTGCAATCTATGAACTGCCGTTCAAGGGAAATCGTCTCAAGGAGGGTTGGCAGTTGGCTGCAATTCTTCAGGCCCAGAGCGGTAATCCTCTCAACATCATCACGACGAACAGCACGGTGAACGGCGTCGCCAACACACTACGACCAGACGTTACTGGTCCAGTCGAGATGTTGAATAACTTAGACCGGTGGTTCGATACCAAACCATTCATACCGGTGGCGCGTTTCGGAAATCTCGGCCGCAATGTGATTATAGGGCCGAGTTTTAATAACATGGATTTCTCAGTCCTCAAGAATATCGAACTTGCCGAGCGCAGACGCCTTCAGTTCCGCGCCGAGATCTTTGATCTCTTCAATCACGCAAACTTCGGCCAACCCGGCAGGGTCGTAGGGAGTACCGCATTCGGGCGCATCACTAATACGCGCTTTCCAACCGGCGATTCCGGCTCATCACGGCAATTGCAGTTCGCGTTGAAGCTTCTTTTCTGAAGCCACAATGAAGCACAAGCGTAAATCATGGCTGATTCTTTGTGCTCTCTTGGATCTCTTATTGTGTGCAGTTGCTGTATGCGCGGACGAAGTAAATGCACCTGCGCCCAAAAGAGTATTGCTGCTTCACGACTACGGCCAGGAGGCTGCGGGAAGAGGAATCGTGGACCAGAATTTTCAAGCGGTTCTCAGGTCTGCGCCGCGGGGCACCATTGAGTTTTACAGCGAAACGCTCGAACTTTATCGCTTTCCCGGCGAGAGTCATGACTCATTAATGCACGACTACCTCCGTCGCAAATATTCAGGGATCAAGATTGACGTGATTGTTGTTGTCTTTGATGGTCCGCTCGATTTTGTTCTTCGCTATCGTGACGATCTTTTTCCGGGTGTGCCGATTGTGTACCTGACGCTCAAGCGGCCTAACCCAGAAGCTCGGCCGCCCGGAACCACCGGCCTCTGGGAAGGACCGAGAGTTCGAGATTCGTTGGAAATGGCGTTGAGGCTACAGCCGAACACGGAACATGTGTACGTAATTACCGGGAGACTAAACGATAAGTCCTTCGACGCTAACGAAGCGCTTGAGCCGCTTAAACAATTCGAAAGCCGAGTAGCATTCCATTACCTCAATGATCTTCCCGTCGATGAACTGATCGCCAAAGTTAAGAATCTGCCTGAACACTCAATAGTACTCTGTCCACAACAGAACATCGGCGTCGGTGGCAGGAGCATCCCACCCTTTGAAGCGGCTGCTTTGCTAGCGCAATCGTCGAACGCTCCTGTTTACGGAATAGTCGAAACGTGGATTGGCGGCGGGATTGTCGGTGGGCAGGTTGTCAGCCTTGAAGCTACTGGAGCCGAATTAGCACAGATCTCGTTACGCATTTTGAACGGTGCACGACCGGAAGATTTTCCGGTGGCTGCAGCACCGACGGCGCCGATGTTTGATTGGCGTCAGTTGCGACGTTTCAACATAAGTGAGGACCACCTGCCAGCCGGCAGCGACGTACGTTTCAGGGAGTTTACAATTTGGGAACAGTATAGAGGTCGCATCATTCTTGCTGCGGTTATCATCCTGGTCCAGGCGTTACTCATCCTCGCCCTCCTCTTTCAACGGCAAAAGCGATGGCGTGCAACTCGTCAACTTGCGGAAAGTGAGCGTGAGTTTTCAACACTGGTAGAAAACTCTCCGGATGTCATCGCTCGTCTGGACTGCAATCTCAGGTACATCTACGTCAGCTCCGGCCTCGAAAGGGCCGCCGGCCTTTCCACCGATCAATTCATCGGAAAAACACCCAGTGAGATTCGCCTGGATGGTTATGATTCGAATGCCTTCGAACAGAGCTGCTCCGAAGCGATCGCTTCAAAGAAACCAGTACATCGAGCATTCGACTATGGCGGCAGAAACTACTGGACACGAGTAATCCCTGAATTTGCTTCAGACGGAACGGTGGAATCGGTAATGACGATCAGCGAGGATGTTACCGATCGGGTTCGTGCGGAACAGGAACTCCGGGAGCTCACCGGCCAGCTCTTCCATCTTCAGGACGAGGAGCGTCGCCGAATTGCTCGTGAGTTACATGACGGCACAGCGCAAAACCTGTTCGCAATTTCGATCAACCTTGCGAAGCTGGGCCAACTTGATGGGTCTCAGCAGCAGGAGGCCCATCAGCTAATAACAGAGTGCGTGTCGCTTGGAGATGAGTCACTGCAAGAAATACGCACGTTGTCGTACCTCCTGCACCCTCCGTTGTTAGACCAGGTAGGACTGGTCTCGGCGTTGCAGTGGTTCGTTGAAGGATTCAGCAAGCGTAGTGGGATTTACGTCGATGTGATAGCGCAAGCGATTGGCCGTCTTCCTCAGGACGTTGAGCTGGCACTCTTTCGCATCGTCCAGGAATCGCTAGCCAATGTTCGCCGCCATTCAGGCAGTAACACCGCGAGTATCAGACTCGACCGCACCGAAGAAGAAGTGGTTCTCAGGATCCAGGATAGCGGTCGAGGATTTCCGCGAGTTGGGGACACCGAGGACGCTGACGAAATTGTTGAAATGGGCGTTGGCATCCCAGGTATGAAACAACGCCTACTCCAGTTAGGCGGAAAGCTTGAAATTGACTGGAATGACCAGGGTACAACGGTGACGGCAGTCGTACCACTCACAAACGGCGCCAGTCATTCTGCGAATGTTTCTCGCGGACGTTGATGATTTTCGGACCTCTTACATAAAGCTCCTAGTCCGAAATACACAGTCCACCCTATTCTCCGCTTCTTATTACTTCTCTATTCTCACTCAGGTTTGATAGACGCTTAGAAAGTAATTTCGAACGAGTTACGAACGTGAGTGAACTGATTGCCTTTGTCTTTCGAGATCAGTACCGAGCCCCTGAAGTATTAAATGAACTCAGACGGCGAGAGTGGCCGTGGGGGCAGGATCTCGATGATGCCGTGGTAATAACTCTAGGCGATAGTGGAAAAGCAAGAGCCCAACTAAATATCGACTTATCAACCTACGCAGCAGTTGGCTGGGCAAGGCTATGGAGTTCATTGCTGAACACAACCCTCTTTATACCCTTGACGGAAGTAATCGTTGAGGCTGCCGACGGAATCGCACCCCCGTACGGGCCATTACGAGCGTCACGGAAAAGCTCAGATGAATCCCGCGAAGCACGATGGTGGCGAGAATCTTTGGAACATTCTGAGAATTTCAAACGAGATGTGGGGGCGTTGATGGTTCGAAATGGTTCAGCAATCTTCATACTGTTACGGTCGACTGATGCGACGAAGGCGTTGCGTCAGCTCGGCAACTATGGTGACACCCTTGTTCACACATCTATAAGCCGTGAACAGGACGAGAAGATGCAAGCGATTTTAGACAAGCCCTAGGAGGTCAAATCACGTCTACTCACTCATTCAAGTCGAGGACACCTTATGCTCACAACTGAGGTTCTGGGTGGTAGAATCTGCGGTTCTTAGCATCGAGATTCAGCAGACCGATTACCGGCGGGGGCGAAAGTTAGATCAAGGTTGTCCTTGTCACCATGCAGCCCTTCGGTTGGAAGAAAGGTGACTTTGATTTGCGCGTGATCCTGACGAATGTTTGGATTTATAACCGCGCAATTACAATTGGACGAACGTCTCCCTGTCAATATTGCCAGTATACTTTGCGGCCGGTTTAGATAAATCTAGCTTAAATTATTCCGATGCGCTTAGGGAAGAAGCATTGAATCGCGCCCGCATTTTGATCGCCGACGACTATGCACCTTTCCGAGAGATAATTAGATCGCGGTTGGAAATGGACTTCGAAGTCGTCCAAGCAGTCGAAAACGGTAAGATGCTACTCGAGGCGGAGTCAAAACATAAACCTGACGTTTGTCTGCTCGATGTGTCAATGCCGGTACTGAACGGAATTGAGACCGCACTTCAGCTCAGGCAACGTGGATGCACGGCAAAGATTATCCTCCTGACAATTATTGAAGATCCCGACTACGTGCAAGCTGCGCTTGAAATTGGAGCATCAGGTTTTGTTATTAAGCGTAACCTTGATGTGGACCTCTATATCGCGATTAAAGAAGTAATGGAGGGTCGAACCTTCATCTCACCAGCCATTTCCCTAGCGCACTTTAAGAGCGTACTCATCGCGTCAGACCAAGCGGCGAATTCCGGATCAGATCAACCAGTGATGGATAACGGTCTATTACAGTCGCAGGCCGGAAAATGCATCGCGACTAAGATGATGGCGGGACGTGTTGGTACGAAACGAGACTAAGTGATGCGTTCTCAACCGCTTAGCCATTAGTTCGTGTTTCGTCTCGTCTCGTAAGACTAAGTAACGCGCCATGCCCCGGACTCAAAATCCGTTGTGCGAGAGTGCAGGTTCACTCGCGTTTTGGAAATCGAATTTTGTTGTAAAGTTGCTGTAATCTTCCCTGCGCTATATGCATTGGAGTGCGTCACGTTCCGCTCAAACGACCGCTTTTCCGCGGAAAATGGTGGTTGATGCTTTGGAAGGCGGAATACGCAGCGGTACTTTTTCTTAAAAACTCCGTTTCGTCCGCTTCCAAACATTCAAAAATCCTCAGATTTTTTAACTGTCACCGCACATCTCTTGCGGTACTTGGGAGCACAACTCTCACGCGCGAGACTCTCAGCCTGCATGAAAAGTAGACGAATTACGCGAGATGAAATGGGGAAGCTGAATCCGCAGACGGCAAACATCCGGCGACTAGCAGCTAGAGGGTTTACAAGTTCGGCCCACCCAGAGTTAAGCTCGCGATGACGGAAGACGAGAAGGTCAGCCCTTACTTCTGCCAATATGTAAGGACGATACCTTGACGATACCGGGACTAGTTGAGACTCATAACTCCGGCGCTGGCAGCAAAGCCGACGCCGAAACCCACTACGATTGCCGGTCCCGGCCAGTCAGTCTTTTGAGCCAGCATGAATCCTGTAGAAGCACTTGAAAGATTTCCGTAGTTCTTGAGTATTTCGTAAGAACCGTGAACCTTCTCGGAGTCACTATCCAGGTCTAACTGCGAGCAGACGCCATCCAGAATTTTCTTACTGCCGGTATGGATGAGGCAGTCGTCCACCTGGCCCAGATTGGAAACCGGCGAATCCGGATGATCGAGAACCGTCTTCAGTGTGCTAACAGCGTAATGAGCTCCGCGGGCAGGCACGTTTCGTCGCATGAAATATTGTGGTTTGCCCTTCAGGAATGAATGAGAACTGTTGCTTGTCATCGTGAGGAGATTTACATCTTCC
>Ga0207710_10000954_pt1 | contig 15224 bp, 14 predicted proteins | sample KBSS24metaG_FD_184400 | JGI IMG/M metagenome (GOLD analysis project Ga0207710, IMG submission 184400) | Switchgrass rhizosphere microbial communities from Kellogg Biological Station, Michigan, USA - KBS S2-4 metaG (SPAdes) (version 2) | ecosystem: Host-associated > Plants > Roots > Rhizosphere...
TCGTCAACCAGGCCGCGCGCATGCGGACCCTCGAGATCGAGAATCGACGACTGCGCGAAGAGCTTTCGCGACCGCCTGGATTCGCGCATTTGACGGGAACAAGCCAGGCGCTCGAGCGCGTGTTGAAGCAGGCGCGATCAGTTGCGGCAACGAGCGCGACGGTGTTGTTGAGTGGCGAGAATGGTACCGGCAAAGAGATGCTGGCGCGCGCGATTCACCAGGAGAGTCCGCGTGCGAATGGACCGTTCGTGGCGGTGAGTTGTGCTGCGCTGCCCGAGGCGTTGATTGAGTCGGAACTGTTTGGTCACGAGAAGGGCGCGTTTACGTCAGCGACGCAGAGTCACAAAGGCCGCTTCGAGCTCGCTGACGGTGGCACGCTTTTTCTCGACGAGATCGGCGATTTGAGTGCTGCGGTGCAGGTGAAGCTTTTGCGTGTGTTGCAGGAGCGCGAGTTTGAGCGCGTCGGTGGGACAAAGACTTTGCCGGTCGATATCCGTTTGATCGCCGCGACGAATCGGGATCTTGAGAAGGAAGTGGCGGCGAACCGGTTCCGGCAGGATCTGTTTTTCCGGTTGAACGTGGTGCCGCTCGTGTTGCCGCCGCTGCGTGAGCGTCCTGATGATATTCCGATTTTGGCGGCGCACTTCGCGGCGAAGTCTGCACAGAAGTATGGACACTCGACACCGGAGCTTGATCCGGGTCTCGTTGAGGTCTTGCTCGATTACAACTGGCCGGGGAACGTGCGCGAGCTGGAGAATTTGATCGAACGGCTGGTGGTTCTGAGCAGTAGCTCGACGCTCGGATTGGAGTTTGTGCCGGAGAAAATGTTGCGCGTGCTCCCGGGAACGACGCCCGGTGACGAGAGCACTCTGGAAGGCGCCGTCGAGGCCCTCAAGCGCCGCATGATCAAGAGCGCGTTGCAGTCTGAAGGAAACAAAGTCGCCGCCGCGAAGAAGCTGGGTATCAGTCGCTCTTACCTCCACCGGCTCATAAATGAGTTCGATCTGTAGAATCAGGATTTCGTAAAGAAGTCGGGAAGAATTGAGCTAGTCAGAATAGAACAAGTCAGGAAGAGGGGCTTGCCCCCGCTCGTCCAATCCAAGCAGCGGCGGGGGCAAGCCCCTCTTCCTGACTTGTTCTTTTGCAGCATCCTTTGCGCCTTTGCGTGAGAAAACTTAAAGTACGACCGTAACATGGCCAGCCTGCAACAACGTTTACCGGAGAATGTGCCCGGGGATTTCTTTGTCGACTCCACGTGCATCGATTGCGATACGTGTAGTCAACTCGCGCCCACAATCTTTCGCGATCACGGCGACCAGTGCAGCGTCTATCACCAACCCGATAGCGAAGAAGAAACGCAACTCGCGATGATGGCGCTGGTTTCGTGTCCGACCGGCTCGATCGGCGCAACTGAACGACACAACGCGCATCTCGGCATCGACGCGTTTCCGATGCTGCTCGAAGATAACGTTTATTTTTGCGGCTTCACCTCGGAAGACAGCTTCGGCGCGTGGAGTTATTTGATTACTCGTCCCGCAAGTGAAGGCGGCAACATCTTGATCGACTCGCCACGATTCGCGAGCCAGCTCGTGAAGCAGATCGAAGCGATGGGCGGCGTCAGTCGGATGTTGCTCACACACAAAGACGACGTTGCCGCGCACAAGTTGTTTCGCGATCGATTCAACTGCGAAAGACTGATGCACGCTGACGACGGGGCGAGCCGGCTCGGTGTCGAGCAGGTGATTCGCGGCGCAGAGCCGTTGCAACTCGACGACGATCTGCTCGTGATTCCGACGCCGGGACACACACGCGGTCACGTCGTCTTTCTTTATCGCAACAAGTTTCTCTTCACCGGCGATCACCTCGCGTGGTCACCTGCACGGCAAACGCTGACGGCGTTTCGCAGCGTGTCGTGGTACTCGTGGCCCGAGCAGACGCGCTCGATGGAAAAACTGTTGAGTTACCAATTCGAGTGGGTGTTACCGGGTCATGGCGACATCCACCACGACGACGCTCGAACCATGCACGATCACCTGGCGCGTTGTATATCGTGGATGAAAACCGTGAGATAAATTTTTGTGCCTTTTGTGCTTTTTGTGGCTAATTCTCTTAAAAGAGGAAACCAATGACCCGAAATCAGAAGATTGCTCTCGGTTGTGGTGGCGGAGGCTGTTTGGGGTTGATTGTCGTCGCGATCGCCGGCGGCCTGATCTATTACCTCGTGAGTCGCGCCCCAGCTCGCAGTTACAATCGCAATTTCAACGTCAGCACGAATCGCAATTCCAATTCAAACGACAATTCAGATTTAACAACGAACCGGAACGACAACGACAATTCGTCTAACTCCAACTCGACATCAAGCTCAGCATCTTCAATGTCTGAAGACGAAAAGCACAGGCTATATCAAGCCGGTCTCATCGTTGGCGACCAGGAGCTGCTCCGGCGTATATCGATCAAGATCGGAATAATGGAAGACGACTTCACACCGGGCGATAACTATCAGGCGTTCGTTGTTGAGCAGGTTAGCTGGGCGATACAAAACACTGAGTTCACCAATACAATCAGGACGCCGGAAAAAGCACGTGCTTACATTAACGAGCACATGAATTAAAGTTGTAGCAAGATGGACCCTTCGCGAATTCGCAATTTCTCGATCATCGCTCATATCGATCACGGTAAGTCGACGCTCGCCGACCGCCTGCTCGAGCTCACCGGAGCTCTGTCTGAACGTGAGATGGAAGACCAGGTGCTCGACAACATGGACCTCGAGCGCGAGCGTGGCATCACGATCAAAGCGCACGCGGTCAGGCTCGATTACAAAGCGCGCGACGGCGAGCGCTACGTGCTTAACCTGATCGACACGCCCGGTCACGTAGACTTCTCATATGAAGTCTCGCGATCGCTGTCGGCGTGTGAAGGCGCGTTGTTGATCGTCGACGCTTCGCAGGGCGTCGAAGCACAGACACTCGCGAATACTTACCTCGCAATCGAAAACAACCTCGAGCTGATTCCGGTGATCAATAAGATCGACTTGCCGGGCGCAGAGCCTGAAAAAGCGATCGAACAGATCGAACACTTCATCGGTCTCGAGACTCATAACGCGATCCTCACCAGCGCCAAAACTGGTGAAGGCGTGGCTGACGTGCTCGAAGCCATCGTGCGCGACGTTCCGCCACCGAAAGGCGATCCAAACGCGCCACTCAAAGCGTTGATCTTCGATTCGTGGTACGACTCGTATCGCGGCGTGATCGTTTTGTTTCGCGTTATCGACGGCACGATTCGTCCCGGTATGAAGATCCGTTTCTTCAATGCCAATCGCGATTATCAGGTGGAAACGCTCGGCGTTAATCGACCGACGCCAACGCCGATCGATCATTTGAGCGTCGGCGAAGTGGGTTTTCTCACTGCATCGATCAAGGCTGTCGCTGATGTGCAGATCGGCGACACAGTGACTGAAGCTGCGCGGCCGACGAAGGAACCGTTTCCCGGTTACCAGGAGATCAAGCCGATGGTGTTTGCCGGGTTGTATCCGGTGGACACGGCCCAGTATGAAGAGCTGCGAGATGCGCTCGACAAGTTGCGACTCAACGATGCATCGTTCTTTTACGAGCCGGAATCCTCGGCGGCGCTGGGTTTCGGGTTTCGCTGCGGCTTTCTCGGACTGCTGCACATGGAGATCGTGCAGGAGCGCCTGGAGCGTGAATTTAATCTCGATCTGATCACGACTGCGCCCGGCGTGCGTTATGTGGTGACGACGACTGACGGCCAGGTTCTGGAGATCGATTCGCCCGCGAAGATGCCCGATCCGGGTCGCATCGCGAAGATCGAAGAGCCGGTGATTCGCGCCGTCATTCTCACACCCGACGAGCATCTCGGCGGCATTCTTCCGTTACTCGAAGAGAAGCGCGGAGTGCAAAAAGGTTTTGAGTACATCACGTCGAATCGCGTGATGCTCACGTATGAGCTGCCGCTGAACGAGATCGTTTTGGATTTTTACGATCGACTGAAATCGGTGTCGCGTGGTTATGCGTCGCTCGACTACAACCTCGCGGGTTACTGGGAAAGTGATCTCGTCAAGCTCGATGTGCTCGTGGCGGGCGAGCCGGTTGATGCCTTGTCTTTGATTCTGCACCGCAGCACGGCGGCGCCGAAAGGGCGTGCGCTCGCGGAGAAGATGAAGCAGCTAATTCCGCGACAACTTTTCGAGGTGCCGATTCAGGCCGCGATTGGTAATAAAGTGATCGCGCGTGAGACCGTGAAGGCGCTCGGCAAGAACGTGATCGCGAAGTGTTACGGCGGCGACATCACGCGCAAACGCAAGCTGCTCGAGAAGCAGAAAGAAGGCAAGAAGCGGATGAAGAAAGTGGGCCGCGTCGAGATCCCGCAGGAAGCCTTCCTCGCTGTATTAAAAGTCAATGAATAGGCTGCCACTTGCATCAACTGTAGGGGCGGCCCTCCGTGGCCGCCCGTTGTTTCAAACCACATCTGGAAGACGGGCGGCCGCGGAGGCCGCCCCTACAGTTGATGCAAGTGGCAAGCGCGAATGACGAGTTGTTGCTTTGCGGTGCGCGGACGAGCAGGGCTCTGCGGTTGCGCGAGCTTGCGGCGCGTGACGTTGATTGGGAGTACTTGTTTCAACTCGCGCGGCGACACTCGATCGTACCGCTGGTCTATATCCAGCTTCAGGAACATGCATCGGATCTTGTACCGCAGCAGTTCCTAAACAAACTCAAAAAGCACTACTTCGAAAACTCCGCACGCAACACATTACTCACTGCCGAGCTTTGCCGCCTGATTAATTTGTTTCGTGACGAAGGCATCGAGGCGATCCCCTACAAAGGCCCAGTGCTCGCTCTCTTCGCGTACGGCGACATCGCCTTGCGGCGCTTCGTCGATCTCGACGTGATCGTCAAAAAATCTGACGTGCTCAAAGCGCGCGACATTCTGCTCAAAGACGGTTACAAACCATCCAGGTCGCTTTCATTGGACCAGCAGGAAATGTTGCTGCGCACGCAGCACAACATGCAGTTCTCACGCGACAATCACCGGTTGATTATCGAACTCCACTGGGAAGTCGCCCCGCATCTCTTCGCTTCGACAGTGAACGGCGAACGCCTCTGGCAGGATCTCATCACGATCGATCTCAACGGCACGCCAGTTAAAACTTTTTCCGCTGAAGATCTGCTGTTCTCGTTGTGCGTGCATGGCTCGCGTCACCTGTGGGAACGCCTCGGTTGGATTTGTGACATTGCGGAGCTCATCGCCAGGCAGCCCCTCAATTGGCCCGCACTGCTCGAACGTGCTGCCGTTGCCGACACTGAACGCATGTTTCTGCTCGGCGTGCATCTCGCTCAGCGACTCCTCGACGCGCCCGTGCCTCATGAAGTGAAGCAGCGCTGTGATGCCGATCAACGCCTATTGTCGCTGGCTGACAACATCATCGAACATCTCTTCAACGGTCCAACACACGTGCCGGCCACGTCGCGTGAGATCTTCAAATACAACATCGGCGTGCGAAAAACGCTCAGCGCGCGTGCTCGTTATCTTCTTTATATGTTTCGTCCCACGGATAGCGATCTCGAAGCTCACTCGCTGCCGTCCAGTTTGAGTTTTGCGTATTACCTCACGCGTCCCTTTCGTCTGTTTCGTACGAAAATTTGACGTATTTTTTTGCACGTGTTAGCTTTCCAGCAACGGGAGGCGTGGTCAGTCGCCTGAGCAAAACCGCTCAACTACGCTAGAAAAAGGTCACGAATAAATTGAAACGCACAGGTTTCTGTCACTATGCGCTGGGTATTACTTTGAGCGCTTGGGTTTGTCTTGCGCTGTTCACGACCTCACTCGCACAGAAGCCCGCCACTCCTGAAACTGATACAAAGTCGGCCCAAAAAGACGCGAAAGCAACTGCGAAGCTCCCGTATACGATAAAAATCAAAAAGAGTCCGATCCTGAACATCACTCTGAAAGCCGAAAAGGCGAAGATGTCAGAGGTGGCGCAGGAGCTCTCGAAACAATTGAAAGTTCCGGTCTTCCTTGGACCAGAACGACAGAACGAGCTCGTGACGATCGAGTTCAGCGAGCTGACACTCGAACCGGCTTTGCAGTTGATGTCGCCGACTGTTTACGTCGATTATGAGATCGAGACAGGCTCGGGCGCGCCGCCGAAAGCGCTCGGCATTTATTTCTTCGACGCGGAACAGGGTGAGCCACCAGTGACTGCCGTCGTGAACGGATCGACGCAGTCGATGCTGATCGAAGGCAACACCGAAGACGGTGTTGAGCCGGAGACTGACGAAGCTAAGAAGAAACTCGAAGAGCAACCGCTTCGCGTCGAGTTCAAAGATAATTTATTGTCTGTTAAGGCAAAGAAGCAGCCGCTGGCTTTAGTGCTGCTGAAGATTGGTGAAGAGCTTGGCATACCGATCGACATTCAGGAACAGAATGTTGGAACGGTAGTTGACGCTGAAATCTCAAAACTCCCAGTAGAGGATGTGGTCCGGCAACTGTCCCCCCATATTCGGCTATATCTACGTGCCGATCTTACACGCGCCGAACGAAGGGCATTACGAATTGTTCTGGCTGAGACGCCAAAACCGACTCAGTAGAATTGAAGTATAAGATCGGCGATCGGAACGTTGGCCCAACTTTTATGTTGCCATCGCCCGATCGAGAACATATAGTTAGCAAATTACCCGAGGAGGCAGCTAAATTTTGGCTAAGCAAAACGATATCATCAACGAAGAGAACGCTGGTTTACACAATGGGAGTGGTGTAAACGGGGAGTGCAGCGAGATTAAGAAAGCGTTTGTCGAACCGACTATCTCTGTTCCGGTTGATGTTCTTGAGGCGACCACGTTCTTTCAAGCGTCGACTAGCGGCGTAACCAACTAGAAGTTCCGGCTTTGCATGGAAGCTATCCAGGTTTTTGACCGGCCGGCGTCCCAGGCTTTTTACTCGGTCGCCGGTCGGTTGTTATTTATCGAGAGTCTTGACCTCGAACTACGCAGCCTGATCGTAGAGCTCTTTGCAGGATGGCAACTTACCCCAGTCTCATCTCCCGACCGATCACCCGACATTCAGATTAGTTTCTCTTGCGAAGCATTGCCGCAGAGAATCCCGCGCCATCTGGACAGGTTCGAAATCGCTGAAGGCGGAAAGTGCTACACAGACGGCGCCGGGCTCTATCTCGAGCTTGGTGGGCCAGTGGTCCATCTCGAAAACGGCGGCGTGGTTTCAGTAAAAGTTTCGTTTACCGAGCTGCCGCGGTTGGGGGATCCTTTGTTTGGGCGGGCCGCATCGTTTGCAGTTTGTGCGGCGCTGAGACGTTACGGATTATTTGATCTGCACAGCGCGGGCATGATTGAGCCCGAGAGTGACGCCGGCGTGCTGATCATTGGACCATCGGGCAGCGGCAAGTCGACGCTGGCGTTGCAACTGGCGCAGGCTGGCTGGTCTTACTTGTCTGATGATGAGTTGTTGTTGGGTTTGAGGGATGGAGCGGTTGAGGCGCGGGGTTTTCGCAGTTTCTTTGCAGTCAGAGCAGCCAGCGCGCAGCTCAGGCATTGTTTCGAGCCTGAAGCTGTCTTTGAATCGAGACGCGTGCAGCAGGCGTTTCCGAAGTCGTTGTACTTTATTGGTCTCAACGGTGAGTCGCGCTCAAATCTCAGCAAGCTAACGCAAGCTGAGACTATGCAACGCCTGATCAGAGCGTGCCCGTGGGCCACTTACGACACATCCGTCGCCGGCGCCAACCTGGAGCTCCTTTCAACGCTCGCGCGCCAGGCGCGTGGTTTTGATCTTTCGGCTGGTCGCGATCTTTTAGAGCCTGGTTTCGCAGCGTCATTCTTGAAATAGTTTTGTGGCTATCTTTTCCGAGACTACGTTTGATGACTATGGCCCACGACGATTGAGCGTGGAGCTGGCCAACATCTGCAACCTGCACTGTAGCTACTGCTTTCGCTCCGACGAGAATCTTTACAGCTCACACGCCGAATTCTTTTCGCTCACGCTGCTAGAACGTGTGATTAATGAGGCCCACGTCGCGGCTAACGTGACGCGGATCAGCTTCACCGGCGGCGAACCGACGCTCCATCCCGAGTTTGCCAAAACGCTTCGCCTCATCGGCAACGCCGGTTTGACTGTCAGTTTTGTCACCAACGGCTGGCACTTCGAGCGCATCTGGCCCGCGCTCCAGGAAAACCGCGCGGCCGTGTCGCATGTGGCTTTTAGTCTCGATGGCGTCACGCGTGAAGATCACGATCGTTGGCGTGGAAATGGATCGTTCGATCGTTTGGTGCGTGCGTTCACTCGTTGCTACATGTCGAAGCTGCCTTTCGCGATCAAGATCGTGATTCGACGCGATCTGGTGGACCAGCTCGAGCAGATCGCAATCTTCGCTGCGCGAATGGGCGCGGCTTCGTTGAGTTTCGTGCACGTGATGCCGACTTCGAATGCCTTGGCAGACAGTTCGGCGTTGAGTCTTGAAGAACAGCGCGCCGCGGAACAGGAGATCGCGATTCTCGCGCGCATCTTCAAGATGAAAATCGGAATCGATGTTGGTTACTACAATGTCGACGAGACGCGCCCGCCGTGCGCGCCGCTCGCGGGTGTGAGCATGAACATCGATTATCGTGGGCGGTTGTCGCTGTGCTGCAATCTGTCTGGTTTTCGTGGGGCGGCTGAAGAGCAGGATGTAGTGGCGGATTTGAATGTCGAGACGTTTGCTTCAGCATATGAGAAATTCAAAGCGCTGGCCGCAACCCAACTAAAGAGACGCTTAGACGCCCTTCACGCACAATCATCGACACCCGACATTTACACCGGATCGCCGTGTATGTTTTGTCTGCAAAGCTTCGGTAAAATTCCATGGACAGCGGGGGCAAGCCCCTCTTCCTGACTTGTTCCTATCCTGAGCGCTCAGAAAAACAGAACGCCAGGAAATAGAACAAGTCAGGAAGAGGGGCTTGCCCCCGCTGTTGCCAGAATTTTAGGAGTCGGATTGCTTGAAGATCTAACAGGCTGGTTGCCGGTGGATGCTGTTGTTGTTGACGGGCGGCCGGGGTTGGTGTGGATGGACATGTCGGAAGTGAGCCTGACGGAGCCGTTCTTCCAACAAACAGTCGAGCGCGCCAGAAGAGAGAATCGAGCCGAGCGATTTACAGAGTTTGATGTCCTGTTGCAGATTGAAAAGCAGCTCGAGAGTGTCGAACCCACCGGTTTTATTTTTCACTCCTCACGCTGCGGCTCGACGCTCGTCGCCAACGCGTGTCGCGCTGTCTCGAACTCAATCGTTCTCTCTGAGGCAAACGCAATCGATAAACTGATCGCTCGCTTCATCACTGACGCTGACAACCCCGTCAAAGAATCACTCTATTCAGTATTCCTGCGCGGCGTGGTCCACGCACTCGCCCAACGCCGCACCGCCAACGAACAACATCTCTTCATCAAGTTCGCCTGTTGCAGCTTCGCGCAGCTCGAACGTATCAAACGCATCTGGCCCAACATGCCGTGGCTGTTTCTTTACCGCGATCCGGTAGAGACCATCGTCTCGAACATGCGAGACGTGCCACCGTGGCTCATCGATAACGATCGCCGGGTGCTCTCCTCGATAATCGGCACTGACACCAGCGAGATGAGTCTCGAAGAATTGTGCGCGCGAACTATCGGCAGCCTCTACTCAACCGCGTACAAGCTTGCGAACGACAACAGCATGTTGCTTAATTACAAGCAACTGTCTGTACCCGTAATCGCCCGTATTTTGAACTTTTTTAACGTCAGTCTCTCAAGTGAAGAGCTCGAGACGATCGCGCGCACGAGTGGAGTTTATTCAAAGGAAGTTTCCGGCACTCGCGCGTTTGTCTCCGACGCAGACGCAAAACAAAAACTCGCTTCCGACACGGCTCGCGAAATGAGCGAGCGATGGGCAGAGGAGCCGTATCGACTGCTGGAACAAAAGCGAACCGCGAATCAATAATATGAACGAACTAAGGCCAGGCAAACACGTTGTCGCCACAGACTTCGACGGCGGCGAGGGAATACTCGTAGATCTCAACACGAAAAAATATTATCAACTGAACGAGACGGCGATGGTCGTCTGGAAGGGCCTCGAAAAGGGCAAGTCGATGGGCGAGATCGTCGCCGACATCACTTCCACTTACGAAGTCCGGAATGATCAGGCCACATCAAGCGTGCAGCGCATTGTCGATAATTTCCAAACTTACAAACTCGTGGGCGCAAGCTGACGACGCCGCAAAGCGACTCGTCGTCAAGTACGCCATTCTCACCGCTGCCCTTTTCCTGCCACTGTTCTGGGCGTTCCTTGCGGTGCGCAATCTTTATCCCTTCGCGGCGTGGAACGTGATGATGGCGGGCGGTGATCTCGATCGCGGTCGCAGCTACTGCATACTGCGCGGCGAAACAGTTTCCGGAGAGACGATCGACGTGGCTGCGATCCAGTTGACCAACGCGCTCTACAGCCGCAATTGGACCATGGTCAACGCCACCATCGACAACCAGGCATTTAAGCTGCAATCGATTCACCCGCAGAACGAAGAGATGCTGCGCCAATTCGGCGGCATCGAATACCTTCCACCCGGCGCACGCATTCCGGATCTGCTTCAGGCGTGGGGCGATATCTACAACCAGCGCGAGCCGGAATCGTCACCAAAGCGGCTCAAGGCAATTCGACTCGACATGTATCGCTGGGAGAGTGGTCGTTATGCCGATTACGACAAATTCGTAGAATCGTGGCGCAAGGAATTGTAAATCGCATCGTTCCCGCGAGTCCTTTTGCGCTTGGTGTCGTGCGTTTTTTCGTGCACGGCATATTTCTCTTCGACACTGTCTTCACTTCTTATTCGGCGCTCGGCTCACTGCCACCCACCATCCTCCGGCCCACGGGCGTGATGAAGTTTTTGCCGTGGAGCTTCTTCGACGCGTTACAAACACACGGCGGAATGCTGACCTTGAAAACCGTGATGTTGGTGTCGCTGTTGTTAAGCACCGCCGGATTTCTCACTGCTATCTCTACCAAGACTTCGCTGTTGCTGGTGTTGTTTTACCAGGGCCTGCTGCGCAGCTTCGGCCACTTCAACCACGACGAGATGATCGCCATCTACTTCCTCGTGGTGCTCGCGTTCACTCCGTGTGGCGATGCATTTTCGATCGACAGCCGAGTCAGCAAAAACAAACCACAACGGCCCGCTTTTGCCTACGCGTATCCGATCCTGTTGATGCAATTGTTGCTGGCGTGGGCCTATTTCAGCTCGGCGCTGATCAAGCTTCGTGTCGCTGGATGGAAGTATTTAAGCCCGGACAATCTTCCCGCGCTGGCGATCTTTCACTCGCTCGATAACCTGCACGACACTGCTTTCCGTGGCGCGTTCTGGTTGCCGCAGGTGCGGGAATACCTGCCGTATGCGGTGGGATTTATACTCATCTGGGAGTTGCTTTTTCCGCTCGCGGTCTTCTTTCGTCGCCTGCGCTGGGTGATTCTCGGAATCGGGTTTGTGTTCCACGTAGCCACCGTCCCCCTGATGAATATCGGCTTTCCACACCAACTACTGATGTACGTAGTCTTTGTTAACTGGGATCGCCGCAAACAACCTTAGGTCATATATTTGCAATGTTTAATTTCGTTGACTGCCTTCAAAAAAGCATGGTACGGTGGCCCACGCCACACTGAACATCGTGGGCCCACCTTTAAAGGAGAGAATACAGGCATGTCTAAGTCATTTCGGGGATCCGTGGTCTTCGCTGGCCTGGTTGTTGTGGTCCTTGGTATTGCGCAAGTCGCCTTTGCCGGCGGCCTGACGACCCAAAGCCAAGATCCGGCCGCGAGTTCTTCTGAGACTGGTAAGACCACAAAGTCTCAAACTAAATCAAAGAAAAACAAAAAGAAAAAAGCCGCTAACAATAGCTTCATCGTTTTGGGCACCTACGCGCCGCAACTGCCGAGCGCAACCTCCAGCATCACAGTGGTGCCGGCCGATCCGATCGTCAGCCCGAGACGAGGCGTCGCAGCAGAGAAAACTCCCTCTATTCATGTTTTGCCCGTTGACGATCCGCCGGCCAGCGTGGCTTCGGCAGGTCAACTCGTTATTTCCGAATTTCGCGTCCGTGGTCCCAACGGACTGAACGATGAGTTTATTGAAATCGCAAACGTGAGCGGCGCCGACCACACCGTCGCTGCACTTTCAGGAACCGGCTATGGCATTGCTGCCTCCGACGGCGTTACCCGGTGCTCGATCCCGAACGGCACGGTGATCCCGAATAAAGGCCACTACCTCTGCGTCAATTCCATTGGCTACAGCCTCGCTTCCTATCCAGCGGGTAATGGAACCACCGCCACTGGCGATGCTACCTACACGACCGATATTACGGACAATGCTGGTATCGCTCTCTTCAACAACAACACCGGTGGCGCATCGTATACGTTGGCCAACCGCCTCGATGCAGTCGGCTCGACCTCCGAAGCCAACACGCTCTACAAGGAAGGCACCGGCTATCCGGCGCTCGTTCCTTTCTCAATTGATTACTCGTTCTATCGAGATAATTGCGGTAAAGGCGGTTCGATCACGACGTTCGGCGCGTGCCCGACCGGTGGGATTCTCAAAGACACAAACAATAACGCTGCTGATTTCGTGTTCGTTGATACCAACGGCACGTCGGCAGGTGCAGGTCAACGTCTCGGCGCGCCTGGACCAGAGAACCTGAGCTCGCCAATCGAGCGCAATGCGTCATTCGCGGTAAATCTGCTCGACGCTTGTGTCGCTGCAGCGTCGCCGCCGAATCGCGTTCGCGACTTCACTTCGGATCCGCCCAACAACTCCACGTTTGGTACGTTGGACATTCGCCGGACTGTCGTGAACAACACGGGAGGAAACGTCACGCGCTTGCGTTTCCGTGTTGTTGACCTGACGACGTTCCCCGCTCCGAGCGGTATAGCAGACTTGCGGCCGCGATCTTCAACGGCAGTTGTGGTTACAGTTGACCGTCCACCGTGCGGCAGCGGTACCAGCAACGTGACCGTTCAGGGAACGACGCTCGAGCAACCACCATCACAGCCGAACGGCGGCGGTTTCAATTCGTCGATGTCGGCTGGAGTGGTAACGCTGGCGACGCCGATAGCGAATGGCGCGAGTCTCGACGTGCGATTCCTGCTTGGCATTCAGCAAACAGGAAGCTTTAAGTTCTTCATCAACGTCGAAGCTCTACCGTAACAATCAACAAGTAAACATGAAAAAGGGAGAGGTGCACGCGCCTCTCCCTTTTTTATTTATCCGCGTTAAGGAAAGCTGTAGGTGACAACATAGTTCGGAGGGTCTTTCTCGAGAATGGGCTGGCCGTCTGCCTCGAGCCAGGCGTGGCCGTCGACTTTGCCGCCGCTTTCATTGCGCACGCCGAAGATGATCTTGGTCGGCGTTCCGTTGCGCGATAAGTAGCGATGCAAAACTGCCGCGCGCTTCCAGCAGATGGGTTTGAACATCAGAATGTCCGCCGAAAGAAGTTGATCGATCGCGCGGGCCAGATCTTCACGATTCAATGCTTCGTTTGAACGCTTCTGATTTCCCGCTACAAACTGAAGCGCTCGCGGCAACGAATAAAAACGCGCCATCGCCGAAAGCACAGCGACCCACCACGCCATCCGCAACAGCAACCACGCTTCACCCGGTCGCGCCACCATCTTGCGCGCGCCACGTGAAAAGAGTCGAGTTGTTTTCGCGATTTTGTTCATCCGTGCGGCTGGTTGATTCTAGCGTAGTTTGAGTTTTCGCACCTAAACGGCTAGTCTTAGACCACATCAGCCTAACTCATATCACCAGGAGGATCTGTGGCGATCATTCGTCCCTTTCGTGCTTTGCGTCCGCAACCTGAACGCGCTCAGGAAGTGGCCAGTGTGCCGTACGACGTAGTTAATACAGACGAAGCTCGCGCGCTCGCGGAAGGAAACCCGCTCAGTTTCCTGCACGTCTCGCGGCCTGAAATCGACTTGCCGCCGGACACAGACATCCACAGCGACATCGTCTATCGAAAAGCTGTCGATAATTTTGAAAAGCTGATCGCGACCGCACCGCTCGAAAAGGAAAGCGAGCCAAGCCTCTATCTTTATCGCCTGATCATGGGCGAACACGAGCAGATCGGCGTCGTAGCCTGCGCCTCGATCGACGAATACGACGACGGCACGATACGCAAGCATGAACGAACGCGCCGCGACAAAGAGAACGATCGCACGCGCCACATGCTCATGTTGCAGGCGCAGACAGGTCCGGTCTTTCTAACCTACCGCGCGCGGCCTGAAATCGACGAACAAGTCTCAGCCGCAATCAGCGCAGACCCGTTATTTGATCTGACAGCGCCGGACGGCGTTCGTCACACAATCTGGCGTTTGACTGAAACCGGATCGCTCGTGAAGAGTTTTGAGTCAGTGCCGCTGCTTTATATCGCTGACGGTCATCATCGTGCGGCGAGTGCGAGCCGTGCGCGCGCCGAATTGAAACAAAAAAGCTTCGCACACACCGGCAACGAGGATTACAACTATTTTCTCACTGTGATCTTCCCCGATTCGCAAATGCAGATACTCGCATACAATCGCACTGTTCACGATCTCAACGGTCTTTCGCCGGAAGAGTTTCTAAGCGCGATACAGGAACAATTCACGATCAGTGAGAACGCGAGCCCTGAACCGGCGAAGCGCGGAAACTGGAGCATGTATCTCGGCGGCAAGTGGTACGGTTTGCAGCAATCACCCGCCGCCACGCTGCCAACCGGCACGGTAGCGATGCTCGATGTGAGTATCCTTCAGGATCGCTTGCTCGATCCGATTCTCGGCATCAAAGATATTCGCACTGACAAGCGAGTAGACTTCATCGGCGGCCTGCGCGGCACGAAAGAGCTCGAACGCCTCGTGAACGAAGGCAAAGCTGCCGTTGCGTTTTCAATGTTTCCGACAACGGTCGAAGAGTTGTTAATGGTCTCTGACGCGAACGAAATCATGCCGCCCAAGTCGACGTGGTTCGAGCCGAAGCTAAGAGACGGATTGTTGATACACACGATTTAATTATGCGAGTGCTCATTGCAGATAAATTCGAACAATCAGGCCGGGACGGCTTGCAGTCGCTCGGTTGCGAGACTTCTTATCAACCGGATTTGAAGGACGACGCGCTCGTCGATGCGATTCGCAAAGAAGCGCCGGACGTCCTCGTGGTAAGAGGCACGAAAGTCAC